>Ga0315543_1004819_pt1 | contig 10947 bp, 10 predicted proteins | sample SalMarSW160210MG_2_FD_203098 | JGI IMG/M metagenome (GOLD analysis project Ga0315543, IMG submission 203098) | Salt marsh sediment microbial communities from the Plum Island Ecosystem LTER, Massachusetts, United States - Salt Marsh Sediment SW1601-210 ...
ATCTGGAGGCAAAGGATGCCGGCAAATTGTTGCCTGGTCACGGCGGTGCTCTCGACCGCCTTGATAGCCTTATCTTCGTTGCCCCAATGGTATATTATTATGTAATATGGGTAGTGGGGTAAAGAGAGTTGCCATTTTAGGCTCAACAGGCTCTATAGGACAGCAAGCGTTGGATGTAATCCGCACCTTTCCCACCAAATTCCAGGTGAGCGGCTTGGCAGCAGGGGAAAATATTAGGCTCCTTGCGCAGCAACTCGAGGAATTCGAACCACAACTGTTTTACTGTTCTGTTGAACCTGATTTCGGTTACCAGGGGAAGTTCATGCCTATGGAGGAAATAGCAAGCCACGACGACGTTGACCTTATCGTTATAGCTACATCGGGCAAGGCCGGATTATTCCCCACCATAGCTGCTTTGCAAGCAGGCAAGACAGTTGCCCTGGCAAACAAGGAAGTGTTAGTAATGGCAGGCAATATCGTTACCGCAGAAGCCACCCGGCACGGTGTCCAAATCTTGCCCGTTGATAGCGAGCACAGCGCCATCTGGCAATGTTTACTGGGCGAAGAAAGTGAACCTCACCGCCTTTTCTTGACCGCCTCAGGAGGACCATTTTATCACCACTCACAGTCACAACTGGACCGAGTAACTGTGGAGCAAGCCCTCCATCACCCCACCTGGAAAATGGGCAAGAAGGTGACCATCGATTCAGCAACACTGATGAATAAAGGGCTTGAGGTTATTGAAGCACACCATCTCTTTGCCATTTCACTGGAGAAAATTGAGATATTAGTGCATCCACAAAGCATCGTTCACTCCATTATTGAGTTTGCCGATGGCTCGATGAAAGCACAGATGAGCTTCCCCGATATGCATTTGCCAATACAGTATGCACTTTGCTATCCTGAGCGATTGCCTAATCCTGAGCTGCCACGCCTTGATTTAAGTAGAAAGGAAATTCTGAGCTTCGAGCCTGTAGATTATGCTCAATTCCCCTGCCTTAGCCTGGCATTGGATGCTGCCAAGTTAGGGGGAACATACCCAACAGCACTATGTGCCGCAGATGAAGTAGCAGTGGAGTTTTTCCTCCAGGGGAAAATCAGGTTCACCGATATTGCCACAATAGTAAGCAAAGCATTGGAGCAGCATCAAAGTATTGGTCAACCGTCAATAGAGGAAATCTTTGCTGCTGATGAGCAAACAAGAGAAACAACATTACAAATAGCCCGTGATATAAGCTTATGTTAACCACAGTAATAATGATATTTATCTTCATTGCCATGCTGGCAGTGCTCATATTGGTTCACGAGTTCGGGCATTTTATAGCTGCCAAGCGCAGCGATGTAAAGGTGGAGGAATTCGGTATAGGCTTCCCCCCAAAGCTGGCAAGCATCAAAAGAGGAGAGACAATATATTCCATTAATGCTGTGCCTTTAGGCGGGTTTGTCAGGTTGCTGGGAGAGGAAGACCCGACGGAGCCCCGGAGCTTCGCCAGCAAAAGCATTGGCATCAGAGCGCTTATTCTCGCCGCCGGACCTTTGATGAATTTGGTTCTCCCAATAATTCTCTTCTCCACTGTTTTCATGATTCCCCATAACGTTTTGATGGAACAGGTTCAGGTGCAACAGGTAGCCCCGAGCTCACCAGCGGCAGAGGCACGGATAGAACAGGGAGACATTATCCTGGCGATAAATGGGCATAAGATTAACAATCGTGGCGACCTGGCCTACTATGTTCAACTCTCCCTCGGTTCAGAAACCACCCTATTACTAAACAAGGCCACCAATGGGGAGCAAGAAGTCACCTTGGTGCCGAGGTGGAGACCACCGGAAAGCGAAGGAGCGTTAGGAATAGAAGTTGTCGGTGCCGAAGGCAGTCAACAAGTAATCCGCCAATCCTATTCTCCCTGGACAGCAAGCATGCTGGGAACGCAGCGTTGTCTGGAAACCCTCATCTTATTCAGAAACACAATACGGAGCTGGATTATCGGTGCTACAACTCTGCAGGTGGCTGGACCAGTAGGTATCTACCAGATGACCGCGGAGGTAGCTAGAGCAGGTCTCCTCGCGCTAATCGTATTTACCGCTTTTATCAGCCTGAATTTAGGGATAATTAACCTGCTTCCATTACCCGCCCTGGATGGCGGCAGAATTGTGTTTCTCCTCGTGGAATTGGCGCGACGAGGTAAACGAGTATCACCCAGAGTGGAACACTTAGTTAATGCCGTGGGCTTCGCCTTGCTTATCCTGTTAATGTGTATAATTACCTACTTTGATATTGCTCGCATTATCGGGGGAGGAAGCTTATTTAAATGACAGCACGGAGGAGCTCCAGAGAATTAAAAATTGGCAATGCGACTGTAGGCGGCAATGCACCCATCGCTGTTCAGTCGATGACCAAAACTGACACCAGAGATGTTAACGCCACCTTAAACCAGGTTAAAGAATTACAGGAATGCGGCTGCGAAATAGTGCGCATCGCAGTTCCTGACAAGGAGGCAGCTGACAGCATCCCTGTTATAAAAGAGAATACATCGCTGCCAATCATCGCCGATATCCACTTTGATTATCGGCTCGCTCTAGCTTCTTTACAAGCTGGCATCGATGGCATTCGCCTTAATCCTGGCAACATCCGTGATAGGGAACAAATTGCCAGGGTGGTATCCACTGCTAAAGAAAGAGAGATTCCCATCCGCATCGGCGTGAACGCTGGCAGCCTCCCTCCAGATTTTGAACCTGACCTCCCTTTAGCTCAGCGAATGGTCGATATCGCTCTAGAGCAGATAAGGCTAATGGAAGATATCGACTTCAACCTGATAAAGGTCTCCCTTAAAGCCTTTGATGTGCTCACAACAGTAAAAGCTTACCAGATGCTCGCCGATAAAATCCCTTACCCTTTGCATTTAGGCATCACCGAGGCAGGACTCCCCCAGGCTGGGGCAATACGTAGCGCCATAGGCATTGGTATACTCCTTTATCAGGGTATTGGCGACACCATCCGTGTTTCCCTGACCACCCATCCCTGTGAAGAGGTACGCGCTGCTTATGAAATCTTAAAAAGCCTCGGGCTTCGCCAGCATGGACCAACGTTAGTAAGCTGCCCTTCTTGTGGGCGAGCCGAAGTCGATATTATCTCCTTGGCTGAGGCAGTGGATAAACAGCTTGAAAAGATAACCAAGCCCATCAAGGTGGCTGTTATGGGCTGCGTGGTCAACGGACCTGGAGAAGCTAAAGATGCCGATGTCGGCATTGCCTGCGGCAAAAACAAGGGTGCTATATTCAGAAAAGGCAAAGTAGTAAGGACAGTTCCTGAAGAAAACTTCCTTCAAGCTTTGACAGAGGAAATAAGGCAAATAGTATAGAGGAGGAAAAATGTTTTGCAGAAATTGTGGCAAGGAATTAATAGGAACACCGGAAATCTGCCCCAGTTGTGGAGCTACACCATTAACGGGAACCAGTTTTTGCCCCAGCTGCGGTTCCCCAACAACCCCAATGAGTGAAATATGCGTTAAATGTGGTACAAGATTGATATCGAGATATCCGATAACCATCGACGTAAGGTATTCAGAAAGACTGTCGCGGTTGACCACCTTTTTCAGAATATTCATGATTATCCCCCAATGGATAGTGCTATATTTTCTTGGCATAGCTGCTTCAGTTGTCCTGTTCATTTCCTGGTGGGCAATTCTAATCCTTGGTAGATATCCTCGTTGGGCTTTTGATTTTGTCAGCGGCTATTTCCGCTGGTACTCCAGAGTAGGAGGTTACTCCCTGTTGTTAACGGACAAATATCCTCCCTTTAGCTTCAAGTAGATAAATGCGGTTTTCTAAACTTTTTGGCAAAAGCTATTGGAATCCTTAATGGCAGAGGTAGCAAACATGAACAGTTAGCGATTAAGAGGACTAGTATGAAGGGCAAGCTGGCATTTATATCATTACTATTGGTATTACTATTGCCTTCGCTTGTTGGTTGCGGAGTTTTATCCGAATTCATCGAGAAAACACCTAGTGAAATCGCCGTAGATACCGTTGAACAATATTATCAAACACACGTATATAGCGAATACGATTTTTTCGTTTGCTCTGATATGGCATTGGATGTTTGGGACATGCTTAAAGCTCAAGGAATTCCTGCGCTAATCCAAATAGGAAATGTGGAAACAGGTGCGGAGAACATAACTGAGGCTGACCATGCCTGGGTTCTAGCTGAAGTATCTCCTGGACATTATCTAGCACTGGAGACAACTACTGGCTATGCCGTTTGGGAAAAAGATAATCCCTCATATTATCAGGGGTGGTCATTTGATAATCCGCGAGAATATAAGAGATTCGTAGAACTGAGACAGGAATACAACATTCGAGTTGACGTAATTGAACAACTGGCGACTAAAGCTCAGGAAACTTATGAAGCATATGAAGAGGAGTATGACTACTACCAAGAATTACTTAGCGAGTATGATACAAGATATGCCGGCCACCCAGTTTCACAAGTTTTATTAGACGCGGCGATGGCATACAGAGACAAAATTGACGCTCAATTAGCCGTAGCAAAGGAAAAAGAGGGTAGATACAACGAGCTAACTGAATTGATAAACGAACAGCAGCACGAATTGGAAAACGTAGTTTCTGAGATGAGGGGATTAACTGGCTGAAATAAAAGCTGGAGTGAAATAACAATGCGGTTTTCTAAACTTTTTGGCAAAACTTTACGAGAAGCGCCCGCAGAGGCAGAAAGCGCAAGCCATCAATTATTGCTCCGAGCCGGCATGATTGCCCAGGTAGCTGCCGGAATTTATTCCTACTTGCCTTCAGGCTGGCGAGTGTTCAGGAAAATAGAAAACATAATCAGGGAGGAAATGGATAACGCTGGAGGGCAGGAATTGATGCTTCCCGTACTGCAGCCGTTCGAGCTGTGGCAACAGTCAGGACGATATGTTTCCTTCGGGCAAACTATGTTTACAGTGACCGACCGCAAAGAACACAAGCTGGCTTTAGGACCCACCCATGAGGAAGTTATCGCTGAACTTGCCCACAGGTATGTACAAAGCTACCGTGACCTCCCCCTCCTCGTTTATCAAATACAAACCAAGTTTCGTGATGAACCCCGCCCACGTGGTGGATTGTTGCGAGTGCGTGAATTTATCATGAAAGACCTCTATAGCTTCGATGTCGATGGAGCTGCACTTGATGAAAGCTATCGCAAAATGAGCCAGTCTTATCAGAATATCTATGCTCGCTGTGGTCTTTCAACTTCAATAGTGGAAGCCGATAGCGGTGCCATAGGCGGCAAGGAGTCCCATGAATTTATGGTTATCTCCGAAACAGGCGAAGATGAAATGGTATTCTGCCCTCACTGCGGCTACTCCGCTAATGTGGAAAAGGCTCAAATCTCCAAAGCAATAATGAAAGATGTCATTGCGGTGAGCCGAAGCCCTGACTCTGAGCAAAGTGAAGAGGAAGGGGCAGCGAAGCAACCTCTTCCCCTGGAGGAAATCGCCACCCCGGAACAGAAAACTATCGAAGAAGTAGCTAACTTTCTTGGAGTGCCACAAAAGCAGACTCTCAAAGCGGTGTTTTATATCGCTGATGGGAAACTTATCTTCGTGGTTATTCGAGGCGACCTCGAGGTAAATGAAACAAAGCTGAGAAACGCTCTGAAGTGCACTGAGCTTCGCCTTGCTACCGAAGATGAAGTGCAACAGACTGGCATAGTCGTTGGCTTCGCTTCACCCATAGGTATAAAAGGAACTAAAGTCATTGCCGACGACTCCATAACTTTGGGCTCTAATTTCATCACTGGCGCTAATAAGCCAGGATACCATTTCAAAAACGCTAACTACCCCAGGGACTTCGAGGTTGACATCGTCGCTGACATCGCCTTAGCCCACCATGGTGATAGCTGCCCCAAATGTGGCAGTAACCTATCCTCAACACGAGGCATTGAAGTAGGACATATATTCAAATTAGGCACCTTCATCAGTGAGAAATTAGGAGCTTCCTTCCTTGACCAGACCGGAACATATCGGCCTGCCGTAATGGGATGCTATGGCATCGGCTTGGGAAGGTTGCTTGCAGCAATAGTGGAACAGAATCACGATGACAAAGGAATTATCTGGCCGCTCTCGGTAGCCCCTTATCAGGCTTACCTTTGCCTACTCCACCTGGATAGTCCTGAGGTTGCCTCGGCCGCCGAGAAGGCTTATAAGGAGCTGGAAAACGCCGGCATAGAGGTGCTATTCGATGACCGTGACGAGTCGCCAGGAGTTAAATTCAACGATGCCGACCTACTGGGAATACCACTGCGACTGACACTTTCACCACGCACCCTGAAAAACCAGAGCATCGAAACCAAGTGGCGCACCGAGAAGGAAACACAGCTATTGCCTCTGGAAAACCTGGCTGCTGAGGTTAATAAGCTACTAAGGGAAAACTCAGCCCGCTAATTTTGAGGCAACAAAGACCTACCTCAATAAGCCTTACTTTAAACCCTTGTAATTGGCTATACCTTTGATATATACTAACAATATATATTAACACGGAGGTAAATATGCCTAAGGTAAAGCAGAAGGTGATTAAGTTCCCTTTAGAAGTAATTGGAGAGTTGGACAGATTAGTTCAGCCCGGGAAGCGAACTGAGTTTGTAGTGGAGGCAACGAAGGAGAAGCTGGAAAGGGTTAAACTCGGTGAGGCTCTGGCTAAAACGGCGGGCAGCCTTAAGTCTGAGGACTATCCCGAGTTTGCCACCAGTGAAGATGTGGCTAAATGGGTGAGGGAATTGCGACAGCGTGACTTTTCCCGTGATAGAGCAGAATGACCGACTATCTCCTGGATACTACCGAAATCATAGATTATGGACGTGGACATCCCCCTACTGTGACTCTGCTCAACAATCTCTACGAACGAGGAAACTCCTTGGGCTGCTGCGATGTGGTTATTGCTGAGGTCTACGCAGGTGTAAAACGGAAGGATAGAGATAACATTGAGGACTTGGTGGAGGCTCTTCGTTTTTATCCCGTTGATAAGGGGATAGCCAGGACGGCTGGTCAATATATTAACGATTTCAGCCAGCAAGGTATCCGGTTAACAGTGGCTGATGCACTTATCGCTGCTGTGGCTATTAGATGCCAGTTGGTATTAATCACCAAAAACCAGAAGTATTATCCCATGCCGGAGCTCAACCTTTATCGGTTCTGAGGCGAAAGGGGAGAGCATCAGCTTCTTAAAATACTCCCTAGTTCCTGACTCAGCTTAGCCAGCATCTTTTGCTGGATTTGGTTGACTTCTTCATCGGTCAAAGTATGCTCAGGCGATTGATACACAATCCTTATGGCAAAGGATTTCTTGCCTTGGGGTATTTGCTCACCAGTGTAAAGGTCAAATAACGTAACTTCGGCCACCAGGGGGAAACTTTTGATTATGCTTTCCACCTGTCGATAGCTTGTTTGCTCATCCACTATTAAGGCGATATCCCTGGAGACAGCAGGGAATCGATAAATAGGTGTGTATCGTTTCTGCCCGGAGGACTTGGTAAGCAGCTTCTCCAGGTCAATCTCAATAAGGCAAACTGTCCCGGAAAGCTCAAAGGCTTCCGTCACCCTGGGATGCAAAACGCCTGAGACGCCTATTCTGTCGCCATCACTGATTATCTCAGTGCTCTCAGCCGGGGACAAATTCTGGTCACTACCAGGTTTAAACTCCGCGATTAACCCTAACCCTCGTAACAGATTTTCCGTTACCCCCTTGGCATCGAAGAAATCAAATTCGCCCTTTTCACCCCTCCACGATAAATCCGACTTAACACCACTGAGCACGGCACACAGCATTTCCCTTTCTTGAGGAAGCTCATCACCCCTTGGCAAAAACACTTTGCCAATTTCAAATAACCTTATGCCACCCGGCTCTAGCTTTTGATTACTTGCCAGGGCAGCCAGCAACCCAGCGCGCAAATTGGGCCGCAAGTATTCTTGCTCTCTCGTCATTGGATTAGCCACTTTCAAAGCCTCAGGTTCCAGCTCAATCGAAAGCTTCCTCAACTTCTCTAAACTGGTTAGGGAATAGGTCAATACCTCCTGGAAGCCAAGACCAACCATAATTCCTCGTATTTTCTCCCTTAGTTCGAGCCTCGGACCTGGTTCACGCTCTGGCAAAGTAGCGCTGAGCATGGTAGTCGGAATTTTGTCATAGCCAATGATGCGAACCACTTCCTCTACAAGATCAGCAGCATAGTTAATGTCACTGCGCCAGTAAGGACTGAATACTAAAGCTTGTGAAGGCACGCTGGTTTGTCGACATTCGAAGCCCAGGGAAGTTAACACCCTGACTATTTCATCAATATTTACATCCAGACCTGCTAATCGTTTCACCTCCTCAGCGGAAATTAATATCCCTTCTGGCTTCACCTTCCCAGGATAGACATCGACTACACCCTTCGCCACCTTACCATGAGCAAGCTCGTGAAATAAGCGGGTAGCCCGCTTCAATGCCACCAGGGGCAATTCTCGACTCAATCTCTTCTCAAAGCGGACTGAGGCTTCACTTGGAAGCTGGAAATGCCTCGCCCCACGACGGATAGTCGCCTGGTCAAAATTAGCCGATTCAAGCAAAATAGCAGTAGTCTCATCGGTAACCTCACTCTCCAATCCTCCCATAATACCAGCGATGGCGACAGGCTTTTCCCCGTCAGCAATGACCAGAATGTCTTTGTTAAGAGTTCGCCCCACCTCGTCTAAAGTGGTTATTGTCTCACCGTTCTTGGCTCGGCGAACGATTATCTTATGCCCACTAAGTTTATGATAATCGAAAGCATGAAGAGGTTGCCCATATTCCAGCATCACATAGTTAGTGATATCAACAACGTTATTTATGGGACGCATGCCATAGTTTCTCAGTCGCTGTTGGAGCCACACAGGCGAGGAAGATATAGTGATTCCAGTGACCAGGCTGGCACAATAGCGAGGACATAGCTCCGGAGCAGTTATATCAACAGAAATAAAGGAATCTATCGATTGCTCCTCTTCTTGGTAGTCAATCTCGGGTAAATGAACTTCCTCTCCAGTAAGCGCAGCAACTTCCCTGGCAATGCCCATCAAGCACAAACAATCTGGGCGATTGGGGGTTACATCTAAATCAAAAATAGTATCGCCCAGATATTCGCTAAGAGGCACGCCCACAGGCGCTTCCGAAGGCAAAACCATTATCCCCTCATGGCTATCGGAAATTCCCAGCTCTTTTTCGGAACAAACCATGCCTTCAGAGAGAATCCCCCGAATTTTAGCTGGCTTCAGCGTTAACATCTCCCCGGTATGACCATCTATAAGCTGCGCTCCCACCCGGGCAAAAGGCACCCTCTGACCTACGGCGATATTGGGGGCACCACAAACCACGGTAAGTTGTTGCGTACCTAAGTTAACCGTAGCCAGCTTTAAACGGTCAGCATCAGGGTGGGGATTCACCTCAATCACCTCCCCCACCAGCATCTTTTCCCAACCACCCATAGTCTGCACCCCCTGAACCTCAATGCCAGCCATCGTTAACCTTTCAGCTAGCTCTTGAGGAGTAAGCTTTATAGCAACATATTCACTGAGCCACTTAAGCGAAACCTTCATCTTCCCCTAGAATTGCTTTAAAAACCTGAGGTCATTCCCGTAAAAAAGGCGAATATCATCAATGCCATAGCGGAGCATAGGCATACGCTCCACCCCCATTCCGAAGGCAAAACCACTATAAACCTGGGGATCAATGCCACCACGCCTGAGCACATCAGGATGCACCATGCCAGCACCAAGAATTTCAACCCAACCGGTATAGTTACATACTCGACAGCCAGCCCCGTGGCAAGCTAAACATTCAATAGCTACCTCGGCACCAGGCTCAACAAAGGGGAAATAATCACACCGAAAGCGAACCTTCCTTTCTTCGCCAAAAAGACAGCGACAAAACTCAAACAATGTGCCTTTCAAATCAGCCATGGTGATATTCTTATCTATCGCCAACCCTTCAACCTGATAAAACATTGATTCATGAGTAGCATCAGTCGCTTCGTATCGGTAACATCGCCCTGGCACCACCACCCTTATCGGTGGGCGTTTCTCCTCCATCAGCCTGATTTGCACCGGTGAAGTGTGAGTGCGCAAAAGTCTCGCTTTCCCACCCTCCACCTCAGCATCCACCCATAGTGTGGCAAACATATCCCTTGCCGGATGCTCTTGAGGAATATTCAAAGCTTCAAAATTATAGTAATCCCATTCCACATCAGGACCTTCAACCACTTGAAACCCCATGCCTTTAAAAATGTCGCAAATCTCTTCTAGCGTTTGAGTGATGGGGTGAAGCCGACCCACAGAGAGAGGCTGGCCAGGCAAGGTGACATCTAATTTCTTATATTTCAAAGAAGAAGCAATTCGGGCTTCTTCCAAAATCTTTTCCCGTTCAGCGAGACTTGATTCCAGAATATTCTTAACTTCATTACCTCGAACACCTACTTTTCGTCGCTCCTCCAATGGCAAGGTGGCCAAAGACCTCAGAACTTGGGTTAGCCTGCTTTTCCTCCCCAGGTAACGAACCTTCCATAACTGGAGTTCCTTAGGCTCATTTATCTTTTCCAGCTCTTCAGAAGCTTGCTTTTGAATTTGTTCCAGTTGCTGTAGCACTGCTTTAGTAGGCAATGTCATTGCGAGCGAAGCGAAGCAATCCCCTTTGTTGAATCCACCAATTTGGCAAAATCTTCAGGGCTCTTGACTGCCATGTCCGCCAGTATCTTCCTATTTAGTCCCATATTCGCCTTCGTCAACAAACTCATAAATTGACTGTATGAAAGCCCTTGAGCACGCGCTGCAGCATTTATGCGAACAATCCACAATCTCCTGAAGTCGCCTTTCCTTTCACGACGATGCCGATAGGCATAATACAAAGAATGAAGCATCGACTCATGAGCCCGACGGTATAGCGCAT
>Ga0315543_1004821_pt1 | contig 10945 bp, 11 predicted proteins | sample SalMarSW160210MG_2_FD_203098 | JGI IMG/M metagenome (GOLD analysis project Ga0315543, IMG submission 203098) | Salt marsh sediment microbial communities from the Plum Island Ecosystem LTER, Massachusetts, United States - Salt Marsh Sediment SW1601-210 ...
TTTTTCATTCAAGTATTTTTCTGGGAATTAAAGTACTGAATGCAAATTCAAATGACTCGATGCGATTGGCTGTAAATAGCGCACTTTCATCCAGTGAACCTGTTATTATTAATACCCAAATCGACCCCGAAGATTATAACTGGCTTATAGTTAAGGGCTGAGTGCTGAGGGCTGAGGGCTGCAAAAGATGAGAGGTGAATAGTGGGTGATGAGTGACTAAAAAGCAACCGGCAACCATTAATCCCTGCCTCTCAGAAATCCGGAAACAGGTTAATCATCCATTTAAGATTCTATTTTACCCTCACTCTTCTTATCGTTCACGGGTTTTACTGAATCTTTCTCTTTTGACTTCCTGACAGTTTTCGAATTCTTAACTGCTTTCGTTGCTTTTGATGGTTTTTTCTCTTTTCCCTTATTTGCGGTTTTAGTTTCTTTTTCTACAGCTTTGGTTTCTTTTTTTTCTACAGCTTTGGTTTCTTTTTTTACAGCTCTGGTTTCTTTTTTAGGTTTGACGGCCTCTGCACTTTGGGGATCAATAACCTTTTTAACTTCCCGGGAATCTGCAATCTCACTTACACCTGCTACTTCTGTAACTTCTTTTGCTTCTTTCTTCTCCTTCAAAGGTTTCTTTGCTCTTCGTTCTTTTTCTTTTTTTATTTTGACCGGACTCACCTCACCTTTATGATTTTTTTTTCTCCGGCGCCTGATTCCATAAGATCCCAGTATAATTTTACCTCTTCTGGTTTTTCTATCACCTTTTCCCATATTGATTGGTTTTGATTTGTATAACAATCCCTTAAAAGGTCTGGCAAATTTAATAATATTTTTAACTAAATTTTAGTGCCTGACATGATAAACCTTCTCTGAATTATACTATCTGCCTGTAATTGCGGAAGATGTGACGTGTAATTAAGAGCATTATTCCTTCTGGTAAGAACATACCAACATAGAAGAAAAGATTGGTTAATGAGCCTGGAATTATTACTTTTCTTCCCTTAAACATCCCTTCAAGCCCTATTATGGCAACTTCTTCAGGATCAAGAGCCGATTTCTTTGAAAACCATCCGTTGCGGGTAATACGATCAAGCACGACTTTGTTTGTTCTGACTGCAGCTGGTATAAGTACACATGTCTGAAGATTAGTCCCTGTTAATTCTGATTCAAGTGCCCTGGTAAAATAATAAATGTATGATTTTGATGCAAGATAAATGCTTTTGTATGCTGTTGGAAGATAACATCCAAAACTACTGATATTTAAAATATAGGATTTTTCATGCTTCTTTAACTCGGAAATAAAATAAAAGGTCAGAAGAGTTAATGCCCTGATATTAAGGAGAATCATATTATCAATCTGGACAGGTGAGTAAGTGTCAATAGGTCCTTCAAATCCGATACCTGCATTGTTGACCAGTATAGTGACTTGGCAACCTTTACTTCTTACATATCCGTAAAATAATTCCGGCCCGTTTGTTACTGTCAGATCGCCTTCATAATGTAAAGCTTTGATCTTAAAAGTAGATGCCAGTTCATTACAAAAATTTCCGAGGCCCTGATCAGGCAGTGAATGCAGTATAAGATTGAAATCCATAACAGCCAGCTTGTATGCAATAGCTTTACCTATTCCGCTGCTTGCTCCTGTAACAACAGCATAAAAGTCTTTATTCATTTTTATTTCCCCCTGAGTTTAACCAGATAATTGTCCTCTCTACTCCTGTCCTGAATGGAGTTATTTTATAACCTAACTGTGATTCTGCTTTCTCACTTGATATAATCCAGTCTTCCAGATATTTATCTAACCAGTCCTGTGTCAGGGCAGGAGGAAGTCCTGTAATTTTTGTTAACCCGGAAGTAATCTTAATTATGATCTTTAGCAAAGGTAACGGGAGATTTATCAATCGTCTTTTTTTGCCGGCCACTTTCCCTATTGTTCCAAAAAATTCTTTATAAGATAGATTTTCCCCTCCCAGAATATATCGTTCACCGTTAGCGCCTGAATATACAGCAAGAAGATGTCCTTCAACAACATCATCGATATAAGCATAATTTCCAATAGTATGTCCGTTTCCTGGAATAATCCTCCATACTCCGCGGAGGTACAATTTGATGATTTTGGTTACAGAATTACTTTTAGTAAGTTCTCCTGGCCCAAAAACTCTTGTCGGATTTACTATAACCACATGAAGTCCTTTGAGACTGTATTCAATGGCTCTCTTTTCAGCCTCAGCTTTGGTTCTTTCATATACCGTATGAAATTCAGGATCAGGATTTGTCATTTCGTTAACTAACCGTTTCTCGTTTGAAAACCCCATTGTTCCGCCTGTTGAGGTCAGTATTACTTTTTTTACTCCTCTTTTTATTGCAGCTTCCAGAACATTAACTGTTCCCTCAACATTTGTTTTGTAAGCTATCCCGGGATCTTTCGCCCAAGGTTTTGTATAGGCAGCCATATGGAAAACAAGGTCACAATCTCTCATCCCTTCCAGTAATGCGTCTTCACTGGACAGATCACCCTGTACAAAAGAGATCCCTCCAGGATACTGGCTTGCTTTTGCAGGATTACGCAGAAGAAGCACTACTTCGTTTTCTTCATCTAAAAGCCTTTTTGTCAGGCTTTTACCTATAAATCCCGTGCCTCCTGTAATGAAAATTCTCATACAATAGTTACTTTTCTCACAAATAATTTAAATTCAGGATTATTATAAACTGAAGATAGCTCAGTGGTTATTGCCATACTGGCATGTATAATAAATGCCGGATAAAAAGAACCTGTCAGTGAACTCAGGCAACAAAAAACTATCCCCAGAGGCACAGAGCCGGTTACCATAAAAATTCCTTTGGGCAGATGAATGATTGAATAAAGGATAATATTTATCAGGAGGGCACTCCAGAATCCGAAAGCATTATAACATAAGAACCAAAGAACTCCCCTGAAGAAAAACTCATAACCAAATATATAAACAAACCAGAAGATTATAGAAAGAAAAATATGACGGGTGTGCCAGTTTTTAACTCTTAGTTGAGGAGAGGTAGCCCAGAATTTCGGATTTCTTGATGCAATAAATGAGAAAAAAACCGCAGCTAACGGCAGAAGATATGAAAAATACCAGTAGGAACTGGTTCTGCCAATTTTCAAACCGACTCTTTCAGGTTCAATCTTAAGAACTATGATAAATATAATAAACGGGAACACCCCGGTCATAAGAATCCCGGCAAGCTTCTCTGCAACATACACGACACTCATTCTTGATATAGTATTGGGCACGATCCTGTTTAGCAGATTATAAAAAATTCTCTGAGCAGTTATTTTATAATATAAGTAAAAGAGGATCACCACCGACATAATAGAAAAGACAGCGAGGCTCTCTTCTTTTAATAAAAAATCAGCCATAATTGACTTAAGTATAAAATAATCAGGAATTAATTGAATCTAAAACAGCAAGATACAAAAAAGTATTGATCTGAAAAAGGTTTCCCCTAAAAAAGAGTAAATTGCATTTCGTTATTATTGTTTAAAGAAGAGTTATGCAAACACTGAATGATTTAATGCTCGCGGTCCTTATTGATGCCGATAATATACCCTCCGGTAATGTTAAAGGGATGCTGGAAGAAATCGCAAAGTATGGAACACCAACATTTAAAAGGATTTATGGTGACTGGACCAAGCCAACTATATCAGGTTGGAAATCGGTTCTCCTTGAGAATGCTATAACACCCGTGCAGCAATACAGTTATACCAGAGGTAAGAATGCCACCGATTCAGCCATGATAATAGATGCCATGGATATTCTCTATTCAGGTAAAGTTGATGGTTTTTGTCTTGTATCGAGCGACAGCGATTTTACCAGGCTGGCAACAAGACTAAGAGAGGCTGGAATGAAGGTGATTGGAATTGGAGAAAGAAAGACACCATCATCATTTATAGTTGCTTGCGATAAATTCATCTATCTTGAAATTTTAAGCACTTCATCCTCAGGTTCTGAATCATTTGCAGACAAGAAAAAAAGAGGAAAACCTTCTTCTTCAAAAAAGAAAAATGAAGAGAATGAATCTCTTGCCCAGACCAAAAAGGCCAGACAATTGATCGCATCCTCAATAAATGATCTGGCAGATGAAAATGGATGGGCATACCTTGGAGATGTCGGTAACCTGATCCTGAAAAAACAACCGGATTTTGATCCGAGGAATTTTGGATTCACAAAGCTTACACCTTTAATCAAATCACTTGATTTTGTGATAGATGAAAGGGATTCTGGCCAAAGCGGAATCAAGTATATCTATATAAGGAACAGAAAGTAGAATGAAGGAGTGATGTTTTGTAAAGTCTAATAGAGTAAGCAAAAATAAGGCAATGATAGAACAAAATATAAACATCGTTGTTATATCGAATGATATTACGAATTTTTGGTCATAAGACTATTTAAAACATATTGTACTGCAAATGATGTCAATAACCGGATTTAAATAATCCTTTTATAATAAAAAACCATTAAATTCCAACATATCGTGACGTTTTATTTTTAGTTATCAAAAAATAATATGACCTTTGTTACTGTATTATTTACTTTAATTATTGCATTATGAACATTTATGTAGGAAGTCTTAATTTTAAAATGAATGAAACAGAATTAAGAGAAATTTTCGAAGAGTATGGCGAAGTCGCCAGTGTAAAAATCATTTTTGATAAATACTCCGGGAAAAGTAAAGGATTCGGTTTCGTCGAAATGCCTGATGAGGCTGAAGCAAAAAAAGCTATCGAAGGACTTAACGGAACTGAAGTTAGCGGAAGAAACATCATCGTTAACGAATCTATTGAAAGATCTGACAGAAGAAGTAATTTCAGGGGCGGAGATAACAACCGCCGGGGTGGCGGAGAAAGAAGAAGTGAGGACTGAGGGTAGGAAATAAAAATTGAAGATTATGAAAGGCACTGTAAAATGGTATGACAGAGTTAAAGGTTATGGATTTATTCAGACCGAAGATGAAAAGGATATTTTTATCCATCGTTCAGGATTAGAGGTTTCTCATACAGAGCTTGAGGCCGGTCAGGAAGTTGAATTTGAAGTCGAAATAAGGGAGAAAGGACCGGTTGCTATCAAAGTTAAAAGATTGGATTGATCTTACTTGAAAACATTAAAAAAGAGGCTGACAGTATTTACAGCCTCTTTTTTTTGCTTTATTGCCTTCCATCTTAATTTCCGGTGAAATCACAGCAGCCTGGTCTTCATCAGATCTTGCTGCAGTGGAGGGATTCAAATGGAAGCATAAAAACTATACCAGTTTCCAGGGGCTGCGGTACTCGTAATGTAAAAGGTTTGTTGCAGCACCATCTGTATCATCAATGAATGTCTCTGTTTCGGGATTCCAATTAATTGTCCTCTTCAGGTCACATGCTATATTCCCAAGTGTACAGACAGTACAGCTGCTATGGCCTATTTCAACAGGAACAGCCGGATCGATCCGTGAACGAACCGCTTCAATGAAATTAACCTGATGAGGTATTCTGGTTTCATAAGGACCTTCAATTTCATCAGCTGCCTGTGTTTCCGGAGCATTGAATTTAGGATCAGAAGCATTGAAATACCCTCTTGCTACCTCAATCCATCCGTTTTCACCCCAGAACTTAACCCCTTTTGTCAATTTTTCATCGAATGGTTCCGAGGTCATTACTACTCCATCGGCATACTTAAACATCATAAATTCGGTTCCGTCACCAATTGGTGAAATTTCTACGGGACCGTTTCTATCCATCCCGAGTCCCCACTGGGCTATGTCAAACATATGTGCACCCCAGTCAGTCGTAAATCCTCCTCCCATCTCTTTGTACCAGCGCCATGCACCCCATATTTTTTCATTCTCTTCAGGATCAAGAGAGATCGGTGGATTCAGATCATTATTAAAATGAATTGTTTCAGGAAGCGGTCCAAGCCATAGATCCCAGTTCAGATCTGGCGGTATTGGTTCTTCCGGAAGATCATAAGGTATTGGTGGAGCTCCTACATAAGCATTTACTCGTGAAATCGTTCCAAGAGCACCTGTTTGAACAAGGTTAACAGCGTGCTGGAAATTGGCGTCTGAACGCTGCTGACTGCCAATTCCGAGTATCCTGTCAGTTTCACGAACAACTCTTTTAAGTTCCTGTCCCTCCTTAATGGTAAAAGTCATCGGTTTTTCCAGATAAACATCTTTTCCGGCCTTGCATGCAGCAATAGCTATCATTGCATGAGCATGATCGGGCACTGCAATTACCACAGCATCAATATCTTCTCTCGCAAGCAGATCCGGGTACTTTTCATAAGTACTGATCTCTACTTCCTTACCTGCGTTAGCATAGAAGTCATTTACTCTTTTTTCAAAACGCTTGCGCTTAATGCCATAAACATCGCACCCCGCCAACACTTTTACTCCCTCAATCTGAATAAATCCATTAAGCAGAAACATTGCCTGTCTGCCCAGGCCGATAAATCCCAACCTGATATCAGTATCAGCAGCACCTTTGCTCTTACAGGAGGTTGTCAGACGTGGAATTATTACCAGACCAGCCATTCCGGCTGCAGCGGAACCAAGAAACCGTCGTCTTGTCCATAGTTTTTTTTGATTTTCCATAAGTTAAATTTTTTATTGTCAGGTTAATGTAAAAGTATTTAGTAGATATATACAAGTAATTTATCCTGTATTTATGGAATATAAAATTAAGATTTTTATTTTACATAACAGTTTTTTCAAATTCGAGTTTTTACAATTAAAACACTGTCTGATATTTCATTTACAGGAAGGTCTCTTAAACGCAGGTAGGATTTTTGCTAATGAATATAGATGACATTGGCCTTTGGGATTAAAACCTCCCGAAAATAGAATACTTCTCTGTATTACAGAAAATAGACGAATAAAGATACAGTCCATTATTGTTGGTTTCCATTTTCCTTTCCAGATGAAGCACTGCCTGTCCCTTCTTTAACTTAAGAAACCTGCCTGCCTTTGCAGTTGCAGGAATAGCTTTAATCCTTTGTTCTCCACCTGTTATTTCAACATGGTAATGATCCCGCAGTATTTTAAAAAGTGATCTGTTTTCGAATTGTCTTGAAGTTATTCGTGGCAGATTGATATTAGCTATATAACTAATATCATAAAAGATAGGAATACCATCGAGTAGCCTGACCCTTTCCATGTATATACATCCTGATTCCTTTTCCAGTTCCGATAATGGAAACATGAAATCATCAGGCCAAGGTATCAGCTTCGGCTTTACTATGATCCTGGTTCTCAAATTCCTGCTCCCCACTGCTGATGTAGTCCCTGATACTGAAAGGATTCCTATCTCTCTCGGGAGATTATGAACAATGCTTCCCTTCCCCTGATGCTTTCTTATATAGCCGCCACCGGCCAGATTACTTAATGATTGCCTGACTGTTGGCCGGGTCATTCCATACAACTGGCATAATTCATTTTCTGATGGTAAGAGATCTCCCTCTTTATATACGCCATCCATTATGTGTTTACGAAGAATCTCATAAAGCTTCCTGTGTTGAGGAATTGCTCTTTCCTTACCCATAAAAAATATTTTTTCAAATATATTTAATTTTACTTGTAAATACAAGTTAATTAATATATTTTTGTATATGTTGATTATTAATATTTTTATACCATGTCACTAAAATATTTATTTCACCTATCATAACAAGTTAACAACCAGTAACCAATAATTCCACCTTCGCCGCTCCGTCGCTGAAGCTATGGAGCGTAAGCGACAAGGCTTCGGTGGGCAAAACAATAACTCCGCCTTCGCTGAAGCTATGGCGGGCAAAGCAAAAACAAATAACCAATAACCAATAACAAATAACCAACAATGGCAATACCTGTAATAATGCCAAAACAGGGGCAATCAGTCGAGACATGTATCATAACAAAATGGTTCAAAAAGAAAGGAGATGCAGTTACTACAGGAGATATTTTGTTTTCCTATGAAACCGACAAAGCTGCATTTGATTTTGAATCTCCTGCTGATGGTACTATACTGGAGATCTTTTTCAACGACGGAGATGAAGTGCCTGTCCTGGCAAATGTCGCAGTGATTGGAGCAAGCGGAGAAAATACAGAGTCATTTCATCCGGGGAAACAAGTTACTGCTGAATCAGCAATCTCAACACCTGTTTCAAAGGCTTCCATTGAGCACCCCCCCTCCGCTGGCGGAACGGAAATTGCTGATCATCCGTCTGTAGATCTTAGAATCAGAATATCTCCCCGGGCTAAACACATGGCTGAGAAAACAGGTCTTAACTACAAGGAGCTAACAGGATCAGGTCCACAGGGGAGAATCATTGTCAGAGACATTGAAAGAGCATTGGAAGGAACAGCGGTTCAGGAAGCCGGAGCAGCTAAGCCAGGTTATGAATATACTGAACAACCGTTAACAAATGTCCGAAGGCTGATAGCAAGATCAATGCATTCATCCCTGCAGAATTCAGCCCAGCTTACCCATCACATGAGTGCTGATGTGCGTCAATTGCTGGAAGCAAGAAAAAAAATAAAAGATAATCTGGCTAATGGAACCGGAAAACAGGATATAACCCTTAATGATATGATATGCTGGTGTGTGATCAGAGCATTACAGAAATTCCCTGATGCCAACAGCCATTTCCTTGATGACAGAATAAGAACATTTCACAGAGTACATCTCGGTATTGCTGTAGATACCCCACGAGGCCTTATGGTTCCGGCCATAAAGAATGCTGACGGAATGGATCTCCCAACACTGTCCGAAGAACTCAGATCAGTTGCTGAAGCCTGCAGGAAAGGAAATATAGATCCCGAACTTATTCAAAGCACAGCAGCCTCCTTCACCATTTCAAACCTTGGGAGTTATGGAGTGGAAATGTTTACACCGGTGATAAATCTTCCACAGAGTGCAATTCTGGGTGTATGTACCATCATAAACAGACCTGCTGATATGGGAAACAATATTTTCGGATTTGTCCCATATATAGGTTTGTCTCTTACCTATGACCACAGAGCCATAGATGGAGGACCGGCCACACTCTTCCTTAAAGAAATTAAAAAACAGATCGAGAAGTTTGAAATGTAACACCATATTTCACAGGACAAGCAACCAGACAAAATATTAACATATGCCAAAGATACAGAACATTGATCCGAAAATTGTACGAAAACCTCTATTTATTGAATTCGGGAAAATACCTGTAAATCAATATAATAAGTCTATCGAAGAGGAGAAGGATAATTTCACTGATAAGGACCTTATCAGGATTTACCATGATATGGTTGTTATCAGGGAATTTGAGAGTATGCTTAACCTGATCAAGACAACCAATGAATATCATGGTATAGCCTATAATCATCCCGGACCAGCCCACCTGTCAATCGGGCAGGAAGCTTCAGCCGTTGGTATGGCCTATACACTTGATGTAAATGATTTTATTTTGGGTTCTCACCGCAGCCATGGAGAGATTCTTGCCAAAGGATTATCAGCCATCCATAAACTGGAGGAGGACATGCTTTTTTTCATTATGAAAAATTACTTTAATGGTACAGCATTACAGGTAGTTGAAAAGGGATTTCACGGGGATATTCATGAGCTGGCTGTTCATTTTCTATTGTATGGTGCCCTGGCTGAGATATTTGCACGCGAAAACGGATTTAACAAAGGTCTGGGTGGATCAATGCACGCATTCTTCACACCTTTCGGCATTTATCCAAATAATGCAATTGTGGGTGGATCAGGCGATATTTCGGTTGGTGCCGCACTTTATAAAAAGATCAACCGTAAACCCGGGATAGTGGTTTGTAATATTGGTGATGCTTCGATGGGATGTGGACCTGTATGGGAAGGTATTTGCTTTTCAACAATGGACCAGTACAAAACATTGTGGGAAGGTGAATACAAAGGCGGGCTGCCGCTGATCTTTAACTTTATGAACAATCTGTACGGAATGGGTGGTCAGACTATGGGTGAAACCATGGGTTTTGGAATCCTGGCACGTGTCGGAGCCGGTGTTAATCCCGAGATGATGCATGCCGAGCGGATTGACGGTTATAATCCTCTTGCAGTTATCGATGCTTTCTTCCGCAAGAAACAAATTCTCAGCGAGAAAAAGGGTCCTGTCTTACTTGATACACTTACCTACCGAATAAGCGGGCACTCTCCTTCGGACGCATCATCATACAGGTCTAAGGAAGAGATAGAAGCCTGGCAACAGGAGGACTCAATAATAACCTACGGAAATTCTCTGATTCAAGCCGGAATAACTGATTCCGGACAGCTTGAGGAAATAAGGCATGAGGCGACCGAGCTTATAACACATATACTCAGTCTCAGTATTGATGATGAAGTATCCCCCAGAATTGATCTCATAAAAGATCCTGATCGGCTGGGAAGAATGATGTTTTCTAATGGATCAACAGACCGGATGGAGGATGGTGTTCCTGAAGTATTGATGCCGCTGGATCAGAATCCGCGGGTCAGATCACTTAAAACAAAGGAGAGGTTTTTTAAGGACAAAGAGGGCAAACCAGTTTCGAAAGCCAGGCTTTTTCAATTACGCGATGGGATTTTTGAAGCAGTTATCGATCGTTTTTATAAAGACCCCTCACTCGCAGCGTGGGGTGAAGAGAATCGTGACTGGGGCGGGGCCTTTGCTGTTTACCGCGGACTTACCGAATCATTACCCTATCACCGGCTTTTTAATTCACCAATTTCAGAAGGGGCAATTGTTGGAACTGCAATAGGCTACGGAATGTGCGGCGGAAGAACGATTGCAGAAATAATGTACTGCGATTTTCTGGGCCGTTCGGGCGACGAAGTTTTTAATCAGTTACCAAAATGGCAGGCCATGAGTGGTAATATTATCAAAATGCCGGTTGTTATCAGAGTATCAGTTGGTTCAAAATACGGAGCACAACATTCCCAGGACTGGTCCTCACTGGTTGCTCA
>Ga0315543_1004824_pt1 | contig 10936 bp, 7 predicted proteins | sample SalMarSW160210MG_2_FD_203098 | JGI IMG/M metagenome (GOLD analysis project Ga0315543, IMG submission 203098) | Salt marsh sediment microbial communities from the Plum Island Ecosystem LTER, Massachusetts, United States - Salt Marsh Sediment SW1601-210 ...
TCTTATAATTGCTTCTTCGTCGCCCGCATCCTCCCTAATGATTTCATATACCTTGTAAAGACTGATCCAGGTATTATCTCTAAAGAAATGAAGTGCATCGGCGACAGCCTTATCAGTCTTGGCGAGATTAATCCAAGAGTGGACGTCGCTGGGCGGTGGGGTCATTTGTCGTGTGCCATTCGATGTAGTTACGGTGGGATTTACGCTTAACTTAGACCGTAACGTAAGTGACGCTTCAAGATAGACATAGTGGTGGCGTCGTCCATCCTCTTCGATAAGGGTCACACCAGCCTCATAAACGCCACGGAAGCCGGGAATGTGAAGTTTCATCGCTCCATTGAGCATTTCGATGATTGCGAGTGCACGTTCACGCACCTCATCCGCCGAGCCAAGTGAGTCGAAGTCCGACGATTTCAAATAGTAAGAACCATCCTCCTCGATGACGGTGTGTTCTGGAGAACACAGGAGTGATGGAAGGTCTTCCAAATCGAGCCTCTCACCCCCTAATCTGACTAACCATTTTGGCATGACAACATGCTCCCACAGGCTTTCGCCCGGCTATGGATAAACGAACCTACTTGCTTAATCCCCCAACTCTGGGTGACCCAAACCTTATCATTTTCTTAAGTATTCTGGGGATATAATACCTGATTTGTAGTAGGCCGAATTGGTATGGTGTCCCTGGAATTCTATGCTCATTACTCTACAAGAGTACTTTGTGTTTCAGGAGTCAGCATTTCGTGTCTAACCACAAGTCTTATCGGGTCAGTTATCGGCACAAAATAGACAACAAATTCAGATGGGATAGGTAAGAAGATGTTATCCTTGACAAACAACGGCTCTCGCATGCCTGTAATAGCTCCTGTTGCTGCCAAGTCACCCCCCTTCGGTCTTAATAGTGTTGAGAATTCTATATCATAATAGAGAACAGCCTCCTCTCGTTCAAAGAACAGGTAGCTACCTCTATAGCCACCCCAGACGAACTCAAGCTTAGGTGAACGTTCGATGATCTCTCTGTAATAGCTATAGGCATCTGAAGTAAGCGCAATATAAAACCCAGATATCCAAGGCGAAAGATCACGTTCCAACACTGTAAAGTCTAGAACTTTTTCTGGAATCTCTAATTGGGCAAGAGCATGTTTTATAGATTGTACCTGTGGAGGTATATTTGCTTCAGGAACAACCATCTCCTCCGCTACGTCAATACCCTGTTCCGAAGCTCTAGCCTGTATTTGATTAGCATTGAATACATCGGCTCTTCGAATAGATATCTCAGAAGCTACAATGGTTGAAGAGACAGAGACGCGTTGTATTTCGGCTACAGGGATCTCTGTACCGAAGTCTTGCATGGCTCGAATGTCATCCAAGTCTATCCGCATGATCTCCATACGACTTTGCAGCCGTTTAAGCAATACTTCGAATCCGTCCGATGTTACGGATGGTATGGCATTCTTAATGAGAGGGAAAATATAATCTCTCACAAAAAGATCAATCAACGCTCCATAGCCTCTACTACCCTTGTAGTCAATCAATTTCTTTATATGGGGATGTCGCATATCTACCCAGATGACAATATAAGAAGTGGTCTCGGTTGGAGATACCCAAACGACTGCATTACGCGTAAGCTCTACTGGTCGAACCCTAGCCGAGTCTAACAAATATCTAACGCGAAGTATGGCTTCGATCCCAGATATGAGGCCATACTCTTTTTCTGACAGTTCTGATTTCGGTATTTCTCTTACCGCCATAATGTCAGCATCAAGGACTTTTGCTGAACAAAACCTTTTCAAGAACCCCTCTTCACACCTTCGCCGATAATTATCCGTTGACAACAACACAACTATTTTCCCTTGTTTCGAAAAGACTTCCATGATGGCAGGGTCTTGCCCTACTGTATAAAATACCTCGTTAGATTTGGCAAGTTCACGGATATCTCCAAGGGGTGTCCTATCCGTCAATCCATATGTTCTCACTGTCGCGAACTTCAAGATATCGTATTGGCCGTGATTAAGCACATACCTAAAGAGTGAAACATTCGAATCGACAAGCTCTGGTGTAGAGGATAGAACCTCCGTTATCGCTTTCTCAACTATCTCCACACATCTTTGAAGAAGGCCCTTACTATCCGAATCAAGCGTGTCTCTTCCAGCGGTTGGCCTCAAAACTGCACAATTAATATGCCCGCTTAGTCCGTAGATACTACTAATACCGACGTCAGCGAGTTTAAATCCATGGCGGTAAGTTGACAAGGCTTCGCCACGAGGCTGCAGAATACCAGAGCAGGGAACCAATTGACCGCCGATACTCACTTCACTAAATGAGACTGTCGGGCGTCCAGTGAGATCAATCGAAACGTTACATACAAGAGAAACATTGTTAGATGAACCAGTGAAAGTAGTACCGTATTGGTGATCTGCATGGTAGCGGTCTGCATTTTCCCATGGCGGCTCTTCTCCGCTGATACGTTCGCCATTAAGAAACAGAGGAATATCTACGAATCTCACAATCGAATGAAGATAAGAGCGGGCTGTATCAAATGGAAGCGCTTGTGAAAGTTTGGCAACGACTATTGTTCCCCGAGGCCCAGGTGTATTGTCTTGGCTGTAGAAAACGCAATCTTGTGATGTTGAGAGTTCGTCCCGACGTACGGTACTTATGACCGCCGGGGAGTCATTTGCTGTTCTGGATATTAGCCTCAGTTCATCAGCTACCCCAAAATTGGCCATGCCACCGATACCAAAAGTCCCGACTACTCCAGCATCCTTTGCTTCTTGTGTGCCCTTACCTGTCTCACCGAGGCTCCAATAGTATCTCTTCATATCATCAGCTGTCATCCCAATGCCAGTATCTGCAATAGTTACTTCTGTTCCTGTAATGATAACTTCTATCTTATGCTGGCTGCCAGAAATATTGGCAAGTCTTTCACGATAGCGTTGCAACCTTATCGCATCAAAAGCGTTCTGAACGTTTTCACGCAGAAATGCTAGTGGGGTGCTATAAATTTCCTTTGCCAAAAGCGGAAGTATCTGCTGAAGATGTACCATAAGCGGGTGACTTTGTTCATTCATCTTGACTCGATTCCCTTTCCTTCACCATATCGCGTTTTCTCGCAAACTTTGTTTGAACAGATCGTCGGAACAAGTTCGCGGCAGCAGAAGAGAAATTGTTTTCATGATAGGTTAATCCTTGAGTTGCATCAACTATGTAGCCAAGTTCAAAGCACGACCATATGAATGATTCTAGCTCTTCTTGCGACAGACTCTGAAGAGTTTCCTTCTTCAATATGATGTATATATCTTTGAATCTTCTAAGGCCGTATAATGCCTTCACACGAAGTAACCTTGAGCGCTCAGTTCGCAGGTTTGGTGATTCGTCCAACAGAGCTAGCAGAAGCCCAAATTGCTTCTCTTCTAGAAGTATTTCAGATTGATCTAACTTTAACTCTTCTCGGGTTGCATATGGTGTTGGTGGCCTTAGCAGAGAGTCGGCAATAGTATCTATGTCTTCAAGCTTAGAAACGGCAGCATCCCCGAGATATAGATTGAGAGATTTGCAGATATCAACAATTAGTTTGAACAGTAGTTCCAGTTGGTTAGCATGGTCTCGTAGGACTCTGGAAAGTTCTTTTACACGCTCAGCTAATTGAGAAAGCCTTTCATCAGTAGAAGCGCTCGCATATAGATTCTTGTATTCCACAATGGAGGCTCCGGCAACAGGCACCAAGTTGAGAGCCCCGCTTGCCAGAGCAAGCACAAGGCGTCCGCCTCTCTTGGAAGCCAACTTTTCTGCTAATGAAGCTAGAGTCGACCCTAATTTCTCTTCTTGTTCCGCATCTCCAACCATTATACGCTCGCAACTTCCTTAGCCGCTTTCACCACATTCTAGTATTTTTCTGTCTGGACAACAACTATTCCTAAGAGTTACACATTAGCCATTTTGTCACCTTAGTATGCCTCTACTCGTGGTATTCTGGGGACATAATGCCTGATTTGTAGTAGGCCTAATTGGTATGGTACCCCCGGAATCCGCAATATTTATCGTCTTCGTTTAGTTTTCTTAGGATAAGTGCGCCTAGGTTGTGGTTTGTACGATGTTGTTAAGTAGATGCCATTATAACCTGTAAACGGGACTATGAGGCGTTCATTCACGACGGCTACTTGTTGTGCCAAACCTGATAGCTCTTCACGACTATGCCTAGTCGTATAGGCAAGGAAATCAGCTAACTGAACTCCATAGCTTTCATAGGACTCAGCTTCATCTACTGTATCCCCTAAATGCCAGTCTGGTTGGTTATTTTTGGGCCAAAGAAGGAAGAATCCTAACTTAGCCACAATTGGCCATGAACGCTTCTGTATTTGGAACACCAACTCCCAACCCTCAACTTGTTTGACAAATTGCCTATCCACGATTAGCTTTGCACTCCCCCTAAAACCTTCTAAATGCAGCAATCCGGTTGTTATCCCGAAGAGCGAACCGGTAATGTCGCCAAGTTGTCCAAAGCCTTTCTTTTTAGGCAATTTCTCTATAAGTGATTCCAGGATATGTCTTTCTTCTTCACTCAGATTTGCCAAAACCTGATTTCTCATAGTGTGAGTGTCTTGACTCAACTTAGCAAGACCGCGAAGACCACCATCCAACTTGTCTATCAATACCACTGCAAAATGAAGTTTTAGACCCAAGATGACCTGCCTTAGTGCGTCACACACTTCAATTCTTCTCTCTTCACTTAGATTTCGCCATATTCCAGAACCTTGTAGTATTTCATGGGCGTGAAACTCAAATTTCTCGTGGCTTGTATTTACACCCCATTCTACTACTTTATGCTTCAGCCGATTGCAGTGTTCGTCAATCTGCCCAACTTGGGCGTCGGAAGCAGCCAAGGTTGTGAAAACAATTACTTGCTCCTTGGGATTACTTACAGTCCCTGCCGAGTCTGCAAAAACTGACATCATTGTATTAATGCTCCAATGAGTATTATTCTGGTTATATTATACCTGATTTGTAGCAGGCCTGATTGATAGGGTGTCCCTGGAATTCGTCTTGCAAATCAATGCTAAGGCCAGTCAATCTGGCGGCCGGCTATTGCTGCTCTAAAGGAAGTGTTACTTATCGGTTGTAACCAATTTCCTTTATAGTTTAATGGAGTACGCAATTCAGGTACGGTTCTCCGAACAGCGTTTAAGGAGTTCCAGTTCACGGGATGACAAAGTGGCAAATACTGGTAGTAGACACCCTCTCCTTCTCCGGCATGCTGAGTACTAGTTACTATCCCAATGCCTTTAAACCCAAGATTCTCGTACAAAAGCAGTACATCCCCCGCTGATACACTCGCCCCCAGCACAAAGCCACTTTTGATGCCATAAAACCCGCCTTCTACAGGATGCTCGGGAAAACCTATCCCGAAAACCACCAAGAAATAATTGGGCGCACGTCTCGCTGTTGTAACCATAATACACGTTCCTCCTTTCCGCAGGTTGTCGCTATTTTGAACCGGTCAGCTTCATAACCAATTTGCTCCCTTGACAGGTTTTGAATTGTGGGCCGCTGTATCATTCTACACCCGATAATTGCGCTTGCACAAAACTGAGAAGGTGCAGTCACTGAAAAGGTATTCTGGGGACATAATACATAATTTGTAGTAGGCCTAATTGGTACGGTGTCCCTGGAATTCCAAGTTCGGTTCTTGTTCGGCTCACTCACTTAATTCAACACAGACTCAAGATCACTCCGGAATTGATTTTCGTCTTCGTTGTTATAGAACGGGACACCAATCAAGCGGTATTTCTTGTCTTCAAACAGCAGCGGTTTACCGTCAAACGCGGAAGTAATTTCTTTCAGGAAGGTCTCCTTCCAGCGGTCATGCTCTTTGAGATGTTTCCCTTTTGGCTCAATGAAAAGTTGGTAAACGAGCAGCTCTCCACTTTTCTCGCGCAGAAACAGAACAAAGTCGGGCTGAAAGGCCTGTCCGTCGGAAAAGTTGTAAATAGCAAAATGCCCTTCGTTGCGCAGCAGGTAGATTTTCTCATATTGCACCTGCAGTTTTTGCATTTGCCTGTCTAGCATGCGTACAAAGGCTTTTTCTTCGCCTGTGCCGTAAATTGTGTTGAAGGTAATCCAATCTTTGGCAGAGACGAAATGCTCGAATTGGGGATCTTCTGCGGCACGGGGATTCTTAGCATCGAACTTCAACAGCTTATCTTCGAAGATCTCACGCACCCAATCGCGCTTGAAGTCGCGCGTGCCTTCATGATCAGTGACATTGGCGCGGATTTCGGCTTCGATTTGCCCCAGCAATCCGAGCATGGCAGCGAGTTTTTCGGCATGGTCCCTCTCCAGTTCATAGATGTTGCCCTGGAAGGTGATTTCTAGCCCGCCAAGGTATTCCTCTGAAAGGATAAAATTTTGCATGGAAGGAAGATGCGGAAAACAGCGCTTGAGCGTTGCAAAGGTAAAAAACGGATTGCGGGCAATGGCAGATTGAACAATGTTGCGCTCGATATTGCGCACCTTTATGTCCCTACGGGCTTCGTCTTTCATCACCACGCCTTTTTCCCGGCTCTCCAGGGCGACGGTCGCGCCGCCGTGACCTGTGGCGATGACGTGGCTGTAGTTTCGCCTCTTCACACCCAGATCGGCAAAGGATTGCACGTGCTGGTAATTCTTGGGCTGGCGGTCGTTGAGCCAGACAACCCCATACTTGTAAAACGGTGTTTTCTTGAACGCCTCCTTGAGCTTGAGTTCATGGGTCACTTCGCGTTCGTCCATCATGCCCTGTTCAATGAGCGCCTGGCGTATTTCGGTAATGTAGCGCGAGTCGTTGATGCTGTGGTAATCCAGTTCTTCCAAAACGCGGAGTTCGTGTTCCAGGTCGCCATCGAATTTGCGGCGGAAACGGTCGTTGCTTTCCGGAAGCACAAAGGGGAAATAACGCGCTCCACGTCCAATTAACTGCGCTTCGGATAACGTGGTTGTGCCGACCTTTGCCCTGCCTGTGTCACGCGCTTCATAACAGCGGACAATATCAAATAGGTTGAGCACGTCCCAGCCTTCGTTGAGTTTCTGGACGGCAAAGATCGCCCGCACATGATTGTTTTTGTCTTCCAGCGTGTTGAGCAGAACCTGGTGCCGTTCTTTCTCCGTTTCTTCGTTTACGGAGAGACAAAAATCGGGATGAAATTCGCGTTTGATGCGCTCTGCCAGTTGCTCGTCACTGATTCCGTTTTCGTCAAAGAAACGAAAGGCGCGCCGAACAATCGGAATATCCGATCTGCGAATTCGGGCGATTTGTTCTGTCGAGAGTCCGTCGACCAGCTTGTGAAATGTGGCTTTGTTCTCCTGTGATTGTGCGATGGTATGCTGGGCTTTGAACAAAATCACGGGCTTGAGGTTGATACGGTATTTCGCCGCCACTTGCTGTTTGTACTGGCTCAGGATCAACGCTTGCAGGATGCGCTCGTCGTGCTCGAAATCCGATTGGATGATGACAACATCCTTCGAGAAGCGATCGTTGCGGAATTGGAGCAAATCATAACGGATGATGACCTTACTACGGTATTTGTCTACTACAGCGGGTCTAGTGTATTCGAGCGTGGCGGTGAATTCCAGCAAGATATTACCTTCATTTTGGGTAAAGATACGCTCCACCGTGTTTTCCCAGCTCTCAAACAACTCCACCTGGCTCTTGGTCTTCACGTTTAGATGATGAGCTTCATCGGCAATAAGCACGACTCTGTGTTTGCGGAAGTCTTCAAAGGTGATGGCGTTTTCTTTTTCGATAGTCAAGTCAGAGTGGAGTTTTTGAATCGTGGTGAAACAGATGTTAATATCATGCGGATTGATAGATTCAAAGTTCTCTACAGGTGTGACGCGCACTCGGTGGTTGTCAATGAAGATTTCTTGATTGAACAAATACTTGGATGACAGTGGGTTGAGGAAATTGTCCTTCGTCTTTTCGATGATGTTTGTGTTATTGACAAAGAACAAAAAGTTACTATATCCCTGCTCATACAGATATAGAATCAATCCGGCCATGATCAGCGTCTTGCCACTGCCTGTTGCCATGTTGAATAGAAAATGGAGGGGCGAGGTTTTACCGGGAAAGTCGTTTTTGTAGCAATGGAAAAAGCGTGCAAAGGCTTCTGCCTGATATTCACGCAACTCGTAGTTGGGGTTCAGGTTTAATGTCACGGAATCGGGGAGTTCTTTTCGCAATCCACCCCACCGTGAGAAGGAATCTAGTTCCTGATAAAGAAATTGCTCAGGCATTGTACGCTTCACCGTAAAATGCTCGGTTCAGTGCCTTGTCTTCTTTACTCACATTGAATTGAGCGTCCTCCATTTCAGAAAGATTCACATACAGCTGGTTCTTATCTAGCAGTTCCGCCAGCAAGCGTTTTTGCTTCTCCACGCCATCTTCTTCCTTTCCAATAGCTTCAAAGTCGTTGACGGCCTCATCGGGCATTTCAGGGTTGACGTACCATTTAAGGAACGAACCTTCCACCATGTCTTGCCAGATTTTAAGCAGTTCTTTACTGCTTTCGGCAGCCTGGATGCGATCCATGAAGGCTTCATTATATTTCATCAGTGAGCAGTAAATGAATTCGCCGCCCCCGCGCCAATTAACTGATTGAGAAATGCCGCCACCCTCTCCATTAATCACCATGCAAAGCCTTTCCACAGCAACATTATCAACATAATCCTCAATCTGCTCAATACCTATATATCTTCTCTCCAATTTATGACATGTGGATGCCGTGGTTCCTGAACCAAGACAAAAGTCAATTACAAGGTCATCCTTCTTGGTAGCCATCTCGATAATTCGCTTCATTAACGTTTCTGGCTTTGGATAATCAAAGACTTTCCTACCAAAAAGTCTTCTAAGGTGTTTTGTGCCAAGTTCAGAATTAACTTCCTTATCCCACCAAACACTTCTTGCCATGCGAGTATTTTTTCTATACTTTTCTACGATCTGATATCTTCCGTCCTGCATTTGACGAGCACAGATATTTTTGTTCAACTCCTGTTCCGATGTTTCCTTCCCCCATCTCCATACAGTTTGAATACCTTGTGATTTCGCTGGATATACCTCAACCCAATCCCTCTTTGACTCTAGGGAAATCTCATAGAACCCGTCCTCATTCTCAGACTTCGGATCAACGTAGAAGGGATATACGAGATTCGGACGATTTGATTCATTAAATCGTGTATTCCGGTTTCTTAGCTCTCGAATATCGAAGCCACCGTACTGGTCTTCGTAATCAAACAGCTTATTAGGACGAGGGAGTTCATAAATGAGACAATCATCTTTGTCTTTAGCATACACATGAATATACTCATGCATATTTGCTATTCCACCATAGTCACGTCCCCGTGGATTATTCACAGTAGTTATCGTATCAACGTAATTTTCTCTACCAAAGATTTCATCTAATAACACCTTGAGCGGAGAAAATTCATTTCTATCACAATGAACAAATATCAAACCATCTTTCGTAAGAAAATCATATGCAATATCTAACCTATTCTTCATAAAGGTCAACCATGTTGAATGATTGTAATTATCATTGTAACCGAAACTATCACCTCCCCTGTTATATGGCGGGTCGATGTAGATCAACTTGGCCTGCATGGCAAATAATGTCTTGAGAGTATACAAAGCCAAAAGGTTGTTGCCTTTGATAATCAGGTTCTCAAGGATAACTCCGCTCTTGTCACGTTTAAAGTCTTTCACGACTTCTTTACCCTTTGCAGTGTACCGGGTAAAGTTGGTCAGCACTTTCGGGTCGAGCAGACGGTTGATTTCATCCTGTGCCAATAATTCGTTGAAAAAGAGCTCCCTGCGCCTCTCCTCTTCTTTCGTCTGCCCGCCTTCCAGCACGGTGTCCTTATGTGGCCATACCAGTGCCACGTCGCGGCGCTCGCGCAAGTATTTATCACCAATCGTCAATCCAATGCGGTTGCGAAAACGTGTATATGAATTATCCAGAAAGTTTTTCTGTGAGATGTAATCAAGAAAGGTGTTAGTGCTGAAAATCCAATGTCCTTCGATTTCGTCAAAGAACTTGTCTTTGACGTCTTTGTCGGAAAGAAGCAGCTTTACAAGGTTGTGGTCGAGCTTCCATGCCCGGTCTTGCACGGCGCCGAGGACGAGTTCACCCTCATCGTCCACGAAGCATGGGTCGGTTTTGAGAAGGTTTATTAATTTTGTGTTGAATGACATCTATCCCTCCCTTGTCTCATTCCCCATATTGTGCATCTGGGCTCATGATACACCCGAGTGCGGATTCCAATGAAATCGGCCGCGATTTGCTACCAAATCTCAGACAGAAACTACAGCACCTCTTACCACATTTTGTCGCATTTGAATAATAAAATCAACAGCCGCAAGCCTAGAGTCCGACACATTGAACATTCCGTCACTTTGTGCAATTCAAGAAGTACAATATGTAACCGTCATTGCCCAGAGGATAGGCCGAGAGGGAAGATGTTCACAGTGTCCTCTGGCTAGTTGAGGAATACTGAGGCGTAAGCTCAAAAATCGTCGACCCAGCCGACAACCCCCGAACTTGCATTCACGCAGGTGAGGGCAAAGTCCTCATCGGAAACCAGGCCATACCTGGGCATACCGTCAAGGTCGCCCATGGATTTTTGCCCCTTTATTATCGCCTCCTCGATTGCCGTTTTAAGAGTTACGAACTCGTCCTGGAGGCGTTTTGCTTCCATCTCCAACTTCTTACTCCCTAGATTATTATCCTCGTGAAGGAAAGGATTCCTTCACGCCTCAATTATTCCTCAGATTGGTTATCCCCTTCAGTATCAAAATCTTAATAAAAATTCTACAGCCTGTCTATGACCCAAAAGTCCTACACCTGGGCATCAAGGCTTTCTTGCTATAGCCTAAAAGTACCAAATCCGGAGACTAGTAGACAGTAGTCAG
>Ga0315543_1004827_pt1 | contig 10932 bp, 6 predicted proteins | sample SalMarSW160210MG_2_FD_203098 | JGI IMG/M metagenome (GOLD analysis project Ga0315543, IMG submission 203098) | Salt marsh sediment microbial communities from the Plum Island Ecosystem LTER, Massachusetts, United States - Salt Marsh Sediment SW1601-210 ...
ACACTATCGCCGCCAGCGCCAGAGTGTCAGACCAATTATATCAATATTTCTTCAGGAAGGGAAAGGAAAGTTAAGGTTAAAGATTGCGCCAAACAGTTGCGGTTACGTTAATCGTAAAGTGTAGTTTAAGACGTAACCGGTAAACGAATTTGCATTTACTGACCCACTTTATAAAAGCCGCGGCAGGGAACGTCTATCGACCCCTTGCCTTTAATTTTTATATGCAGCGTATCTGAAAAGATCCGCAACTTGCCTTCCCTGGGCGGCGGGATTATATCAACATCTATCTTAAAGCGATTGGCAGTCTGCACCTGATTGACAACCTTGATGATGCCTTTGTCGGAAACAATCGACTCAAGCTCAATAGGCTGATTATAATTGCTCGTAAGATATATGGTACGCTTCTGAACTTCGCCGGCAACCGCATCCCTGATAATAATCACAGTCGGCGAAGCATCAAACTCCCTCAGACAATTATAGCCGACCCGCACAGACTTGTTAGCAGGATGATTAATAGTAAAAATGATATAGCCGCCAAGATATTTACGGAGATTCTCGACATTCACCTTAGGATACAAAGTATGTGTGTCTGATACTTTGTTGGGGTCAAAATCTATGGTAAATACACCGCCTTCGGAATGAACGGCCGTTACTGCAAACGGCTCATTATTATCGATGCTTTTTAGAGTTATCGCAACTGCACCGGCATTGTTCGCATCAACAAGTGAAAGAGTCATTGTTTCAGGAGCTACCCGAACCTGAGTCTGAACGCGAGCCCTTATAGTAAGCTCCACCCTTGGATTTTCGGGGTCGTTGCAGGAAACAAATATTCTCTGCGACGTCGGGCCCGAATACCGTGGTGCATGAAACCGGACACTCACCTGTCCCGATTCGCCGGGGGCGTAGTCCTTCTTCTGCAATTCCGGCACCGTACACTTGCACGTGCCTTTGGTCCGCGTAATTTGCAATGTGGCCTTGCCGGCATTGGTAAAAGCAAAGGTGCAGTTATTGTAGCTGTCGGGAGATATATCGCCAAAATCATGAACCACATTGTCAAACTTTATATGAGGCACGGGGCCGGTTGATTTGAGTTTTTGGGGCGTGTTTTTGTCCGGCGGGCTGGAACTTGCAGCCTCGGACTGATACGATGAAACAGAAATCAGAAACAGGGTAACAAAAACAGAAACAACAATATTATAAAATCTGCCGTTCATAATCGCTTCTCCATTAATCTGCTAAACAAATCCGCAAAATTCCAAACCATGCATTCTAACAATAAGTTGTCCCTTTTGCAACAGTAAATTTTGCCTGCCGGACAAACAAAGAAAACTTGTGAAACGGTGGCGGCTGTGGTAAATTAAGCCGCAAATAACGAAAATACGGCTCTTTACGGATGAGGCAAAAATGAACGTATTGCTGATAGGAAACGGCGGAAGAGAGCACGCTATCGCGTGGAAGCTGGCACAATCGAAACAAATAAACAAGCTTTTCATCGCACCCGGCAATCCCGGCACCGCCAAATGCGGCGCTAATATCGATATTAAAGCGGACGATTATGACAAACTCCTTTCCTTCGCCAAAGATAATAAAATCGGTCTTGCCATCATAGGACCTGAAGACCCGCTGGCAGCAGGTATCGTTGACAGATTTGAAGCGGCAGGCATAAAAGCCTTCGGACCGAGCGGGGCAGCAGCCCAGCTTGAGGCCGACAAGGCTTTTGCAAAACAAATAATGAAGGCCAACGCGATACCAACGGCAGAAAGCAGAACCTTTGACAATTTTCAGGACGCCAAGGCATATATCGCAAGCAGGGATGAGGCGGTTGTCATCAAGGCCGCAGGACTGGCCAAGGGAAAAGGAGTATTTGTCTGCGACGACCCTGCCGAGGGAATCATCGCCGCTGAAAAAATTATGTGCGACAAAATATTTGCAAGTGCAGGCGACAAAATCGTCGTTGAAGATAAGCTGCTGGGGCAGGAAGCATCGATACTGGCCTTTGTGGACTCGAGAAATATTTATGTACTTGAAAGCTCACAAGACCACAAACCTATCAGGGACGGAGACAGCGGCCCAAACACCGGCGGTATGGGCGCCTACAGCCCGGCGCCAGTAGTTACGGAAAAAATTATGGGCCAGACTATCAAAGAAATATTCGTGCCTATAGTTGACGGAATGAACAAAAACGCCACACCTTACAAAGGGATTCTATACGCTGGAATTATGATTACGCAGGGCGGGCCGCGAGTGCTCGAATTTAATGTGCGATTCGGAGACCCTGAAACGCAGCCGATACTCGCAAGACTCAAAAGCGATTTGCTCGAGGCGATGCTGGCAACCTGCGACGGGAAACTCGATAAAATCACGCTCGAATGGGATAGGCGCCCCGCTGTTTGCGTCGTTATGGCATCAGGCGGATACCCGGAGACTTACGAAAAAGGAAAAATCATAACAGGACTCGAAGACGCGGAAAAAATCCCCGATTGCTTAGTGTTCCATGCAGGCACTGCAGAAAAAGACGGGAAAATCGTTACGAGCGGCGGAAGAGTACTGGGCGTAACGGCGATGGGAGAGACAATCGCAACGGCACAACAAAGGGCATACGAGGCCGCTGAAAAAATAAAGTTCGAAAAGGCATACTATAGAAAAGACATAGCGGATAAAGCGATTAAAAAATTGAAAATTTCGGAAATTGCGGACTTGTGATAAAAAAAGACAAGAAAATTATTTATTGGATTATAATAATCATCGCTGCCGTCATTCTGTGGTGCCTTTACAACTGGGGCGGAACCTTACTGAAACCCCTTGCCATTAAGCAAATCAAGGAAATAACCGGAGCAAGAGTCGATATCGACGGGATAAGGTTTAGAATAAGCGGAAAAGTCAGGCTTGAAAACATACGAATCGGGCCGCTGACCAAACAGAAGCCGGACAACGCTATTCTAACTGCAAAAAAACTGGACGCTTATTTTGCACCGATAAGCATCCTGAAATTGTCGCCGCGGTTAAAACGCCTCAAAATTGAAGACTTCACACTGAACGTACAATACAACAACGATATAAAACAATGGAATATCCTCGCTCTGAAACTGCCTGCGGGAAAAAAGAAGCCCCCCCTGCCGCAGCTCAGATTCAAAAGAGGAGAAATAAAATTTACACAGATAAACAATGGAAAGGAAACCAAAAACATTGCCTGCTGCATAAAGAACGGCAATATGAAAAAAGGGGCCAATACTCTGACCATCGCAGAAGATGACGCAACCGAAACAAGCGGAAACCGGATACTGGTCAACTGGACAAAACCTGCCCTGAGATTGTCGAACGGGAATGGTAAAACGGAAATTAAAGTCGACTGCCGGCTGCCGCTGCTCGATTTAAGCCTGTTCGGAAGCAAATGCAACCTTAACAGCTTCAATTCAAAAATCACCGCAGACAAGGAAAACATAATTTTTGAAAACACACGTCTTGTCATCGGGCCACAAACCGTAATAGACGTCAACGGCGTAATAAAAGACCTGCAAAAAGACCCTGCGTTCGTCTTCGCCGTTAAAATGAAAGACCTGACCGTCCGACACGAGCCTGCCGATAACACTTTTGTAACAGGAAGCAGAATATTCGAACAATTCATCCCGATGCTGCAGGTGTTCTTCGACAACTTCAACCCGCAGGGACTGCTCGACCTCGACGTCATCCTAACAGGAAAGGCAAAACAGATTGCCAAAACTCAGTGCAGGGGCTACCTTGGCTGCAAGGATATTTCCATGCAATACTTTCAGTTTCCATATCTTCTCGAACATCTTGCGGGAAGAATCGACGTTACAGAAAATAGTATGACCATGAAAGACGTCAAGGCCGCTCACGGAAAAGTTCCTATCACAATGAACGGCTACTGCAGCGGGTTCGGTGAAACTATGGATAGCCGGATAGTCATGTCGAGCAATAATATGATTCTCGATGACGACCTTTACACGGCGCTGCTCGAACATCACAAAAGACTGTGGTATATATTCTCGCCGGCAGGAGTGGTTTCAGGAGATTTTATCTACTCGGCCAAACCGCCGGACACCAGGATAATGGAAATATACGGCGATTTGCTCAACGTCTCAATTATGTGCCAGTATTTTCCTTATTCCATAAGGGATATTACAGGAAAAATCGCCATGAGCGGCGATAGAATAGAGCTCAAGGATATTTCCAGCCGGCGAAACGGCGGCACAATCAAAATGTACGGCCTGATTACAAAGGCGAATACGCTAAGCCCCCAATACAACTTTAAAATACAGGCTGACGACATAGCCATCGACAAAGAACTTATAAACGCGTTTCCGCAGGAACAGAAAAAGTTCTTCAGCAATTTCGGCATACAGGCGAAAGGTGATGCGGACATTCATATTTTCTCGGCCGATAACAACGAAATACCGGTAGATTATCTGGCAAAACTCAACATAACGGGCCAGCGGATAAGCCATCCTCTGCTGCCGCAGCCTTTGACGAATATCACGCTCGATGCAAATCTTACGCCCGCAACTCTCGAAATAGAAAGTTTCAAGGCCGATTTCAACGACAGCCCTCTCGATGCCGCAGGAACAATATGGACGGGATTCGGAAAAGAACCTGTAGGATACTGTATGCGCCTCAAGGCGATGCATCTGGCGCTCGACAGTAATCTTGTCGGGACGGTGCTCGGCCAAAGCAGTGCAGAACTGCTTGAAGACTACAATTTCAAGGGGCCGGTAAACCTCAGTGCCACCATTGCTAAAAACCCAAAAATAAAGTGCCCTCCGTTCGAAATCGCGGTCGAATGCCTGAGTGATACCGCTGCTATAAGCAAACTCAATCTGCCGCTGAAAGACATTACCGGCAGAGTAATCGTAAAACCGGATACTATTGAATTTATTGAGCTGGCGGCAACGCCCGCGGGCAGCATTGAACCTCTGGAAAAAACGCCGAGAATTATGCTCGACGGAAAAATAAATATGCTGCAGCAGGATATCAATTCGGCAGAATTAAAATTAAACGCCGTTGAAATGAGTCTTGACGAAAAATTCGCAGCCGTCCTGGGAAAGATGGGAAAATATTATACCGAACTTGAGCCGACCGGAAAATTCGACCTCAATCTCGACAGGATAAAATTCTACAAAAACGATGCGAACGACAAAATGCTTCAGCTTGACGGAGCCATATTTTTCAAAAACTGTTCAATCGGACGAAAAAAACCTGTCAGCAATATATACGCAATACTCGATATCGACGCCCGATATAAGGTCGGTGCCGGCCTGCGCAACTGCAACCTGTTTTTGAACGTTCAAAACGTTAAGGTCAAGAACAGGCCTTTTAAAAATCTCAAGGCACCCATAATCACCGATATCAACGAGGAAAAAATCGTCGTGGAAAATTTCGTCGGAGATTTTCTCGGCGGAAAAATCACAGGCGCCGCCGAATTTCAGACCGACAGTACCGGCAAACTCGCGAATTACAGCATCAGTATGGCCCTTTCGCAGGTCGATACCGAAAGCCTTGTTTCGCCGCAGACGATGAGCGCTTCGCAAACCGGCGGTACAGTAAACGGCGAACTGAATATACAAGGGGATTTTCGACAGGCCGGGACCGCAAGAGGAAGACTCATCGCCCTGGCGACAGGATTAAAACCAAAACAAACAGGAATAGTTACGCAAATCCAAAAGGCCATTTATGAAACAATCAAAAAAGAACTTCCATTCGACAACGTAAAAATCCAGGCTGTGATAAAAGGCAAAACAGTGTACATAACCACCTTCGATATATACGGCCCTACCGCCTCGCTGAGAGGAACGGGAACTTACGAGCCGGCCGGCGATACAATCAATGTCGATTTCAAGGCATACAGCGCTGCAGGCAAGGAAGGACCGCCCAGCTTTATCGAGTCTCTCACATCAGGCATCGCCGCGGCTTTCCTGAGGGTTGAAATGAGAGGAACTCTTGAAAACCCGCAAATAAAAGTCATCCCCCTGCCTTTTATCGAAAAATCACTGGAAATAATCGGAACAAAGTGAATCGCCCGGAAAATCCTTGACAAACATATAATTATTGATAATAATAGCTGCTTGGTTATTTGTGTCTAAAACAAGTGTGTAGGTAGGAGGACAAAAAATGCAATTCCGTAATGTTTTCAAGAAAAATCTGGTATTGTTTTCGTTAGTTACTGTCGTCTTTTCTTTCTGTACCAGCCAATCCGTTTTGGCCAAATCGGGCAAAATTATCGGCTGGGGAGGCCGGCTGGTCGGCGCTGACCTGACAAGCGGTGTTGTGGCGGTCTCAGCGGGCAACACTCATAGTCTCTTCCTGAAGGCCGATGGCTCCATCGTGGCCCTGGGCAGCAAAAGTTACGGTCAGTGCGATATTCCATCGCCTAATACCGACTTCATAGCTGTCTCGGCTGGCTGGCGGCACTCGCTCGGCCTGAAGGCTGACGGCTCTGTTGTTACCTGGGGATATAACGAACATGGCGAGTGCAACTTGCCAAATCCCAATACCGGTTTTGTGGCGATCTCGGCAGGCTGCAGTCACAATCTCGCCCTGAAGGAAGACGGCTCCATCGTTGCATGGGGAGCCAGTTACTGGGGCCAGTGTGATATTCCTTTGCCAAATGAAGGTTTTATAGCAATCTCGGCAAGTGAGGAATATAGTCTCGCCCTGAAAGAGGACGGCTCCATCGTATCGTGGGGAAATGGGTGGGATGAAGATTACGGCCAGGCCAATGTTCCTGCACCGAACACAGATTTTGTAGCCGTCTCGGCCGGCAGTTATCACAGCCTCGGTCTGAAATCAGACGGCTCCATCGTGGCCTGGGGATATAACTCCTTTGGCCAGTGCAATGTGCCTCCGCCTAATACGGATTTTGTGGCCGTCGCCGCTGGCTCGGCGTATAACAGCATAGGCCTGAAGTCAGACGGCTCTGTTGTAGTCTGGGGACGAGATGAACTTGGCATTTCTGATGTCCCTTCGCCGAATACGGATTTTGTGGCAATTGCCATGCACTTTGTTTACTGCCTCGGCCTGAAATCGGATGGTTCTGCCGTAGGGTGGGGATACAATAGTAACGGCCAGTGTAATATCCCGTTGCCGAACGCAGATTTTACGGCCGTCGCGGCGAGCGGGCACAATTTAGGCCTGAAATCAGACGGCTCGATTTTGGTGTGGGGAAGCGCCGCTTTCGGCAGATATGATATTCCCCTGCCTAATAGCGGCTTTGTAACCATCTCGGCGGGTGAGTATCACAGCTTAGGCCTGAGGTCGGACAGCTCCGTCGCAGCGTGGGGAGCCGGTGAAGCCGGGCAATCAGGTTGGGGCTGGCCACGCTATGACCAATGCGTTGTGCCATTGCCCAATACAGATTTTGTGGCCGTCGCGGCCGGCGGCTTTCACAGCCTTGGCCTTAAGCAGGACGGTTCTATCGTGTCGTGGGGAAGGAATGACACCGGCCAATGCAACGTTCCCTCACCCAACAGTGATTTTGCAGCAGTCGCAGCCGAGGGAGGCCGCAGCTTAGGCCTGAAATCGGACGGCTCCGTTGTGGCGTGGGGCTCCACCAGCAGTGTTCCTTCACCCAACAGTGATTTTGTAGCAATCGCGGCCGGGTCAGGTCACAGCTTAGGCCTGAAATCAGACAGCTCCATTGCGGCGTGGGGAGACAATTCTTATGGCCAATGCAATATTCCTGCACCCAATACAGGTTTTACAGCCATTGCCGCAGGCTCAGGTTACAGTTTAGGCCTGAAGCGGGATGGTTTTATCGTGGCGTGGGGAAGGAATGATTACGGCCAGTGTGATGTCCCTCCGCCTGATACAGGTTTTGTGGTGGCAATCGAAGCGAGCGGTTCCTGCAGTTTGGCTGTTATCCAGGTTTGTGATTACACGCTCGGCGGCGATTCAAACTACGATTGCCGAGTTGATTTTTATGACTTCGTAAAGATGGCTTCAAACTGGCTGATAGACTGCAAAAGCGACCCTAACAACCCTGCCTGCATTCCGAAATGAGAAGAACTAAATTTAGCTTGACCTGCCGATAAGGCAGTTTTATACTCTTTTTTATACAGGGGTGGCCAAAGACGGCCTGAGAATATACCCTTTGAACCTGAACAGGATTATCCCTTTAGGGGAATGCCTGCGTAGGAAGCGATTGAAACGGCAATAATCAGTATGAAAGGTCGCTTTGCTGCCAGGGCGACTTTTTTATTTGGAGAAAAAATGGCGACACAAATCAAATCGGCACGCGATAGCAAAGTAACAAGCCAGATGAATACCGTCGCAAAAAATGAAAACATCCCGCCAGAGACAGTCCGCAAAGAAACCGCCGAAGGAAAAATGGTCATTCCCGCCAATATTATCCACATAGAAAAAAATCTAAAACCCATCGGCATCGGCAGAGCCGCCCTGATAAAAGTCAACGCCAATATCGGCACAAGCAGCTCAAGCTCATCCATAGAAGATGAACTTGAAAAACTAACAGCCGCCTTCGATGCCCGAACAGATACGGTTATGGATTTAAGCACCGGCGGCAATACCAACGAGGTTCGAAACAGATTAATTGAAAACTGCCCGGCGCCATTTGGAACTGTGCCCGTTTATGAAATGATTATCGGCAGAAATATAGAAGATATAAATTCCAAAGTCATCCTCGAAACAATAGAAAAACAGGCCAAACAGGGAGTCGATTTCTTCACCATCCACGCAGGCGTTCTTAAGGAATATCTGCCGCTTGTCGTAAAAAGGATCTCCGGAATCGTCAGCCGCGGAGGAGCATTAATCGCCAAATGGATGCTTTTGAAAAATAAACAAAACCCATTTTACGAGCTGTTTGACGACATCTGCGACATTATGGCACAATACGATGTATGTTTCTCGCTTGGCGACGGCCTGCGTCCCGGCTGTATTGCCGATGCTACGGATGAAGCGCAAATCGCAGAGCTGAAAACACTCGGCGAACTTGTTCTGCGCGCAAGAGAAAAAAATTGCCAGGTTATGGTTGAAGGCCCAGGCCATATTCCATTTGACCAAATTCAGAGAAATATGGAGCTTCAGCAGCAATATTGTCACGGCGCGCCATTTTACGTGCTCGGCCCGCTGGTAACGGATATCGCCCCCGGCTACGACCATATTACAAGCGCTATCGGCGGCACTGCTGCGGGATACTATGGCGCATCGTTCTTGTGCTACGTAACGCCCAAAGAACATCTCGGCCTTCCTGATGCACAGGACGTAAGAGATGGCGTCATAGCAACCAAAATCGCCGCCCATGCCGCGGATGTCGCAAGAGGCCTGCCGGGCTGCGCAGAAAAAGATAAACAATTAAGCATCGCAAGAGCCGCTCTCGACTGGAAAAAACATATCGAAAGCGCGATTGACCCTAAAACCGCACAAAAGTTCCACAGCAAGGCCTGCATAAAAAGCATTAATGCCACCGCCCCGAACGATGACTACTGCACAATGTGCGGAAAAGAATGGTGCAGCCTCAGGATAAATAAAGAGCTGATGAAAATATTCAAAAAATAGCTGCTACTTTATTTTCAAAAGCGGCACTTTGTCGCTTTTCAAACGCGAACTTAAAACTTTACAGCCCGTCCTGGTAATCAGGACGTCATCTTCAATCCTAATGCCGAATTTGCCGGGCAGATAAACCGCAGGCTCAATCGTTACCACATTGCCCTGCCGCAGAGTATCCTTTGAAATAACCGATATAACCGGCCGTTCGTGAACTTCCAGCCCGAGCCCGTGGCCAAGTCCGTGGCCGTAAGGCGGCAGCAAAGCTGCCGCAATAATTTTCTTTGCAGCAGCATCAGCTTTTTTTACCTTAACGCAGGCCTTTACCGCCTTTATCGCGGCAGCTTGCGCCTCAAATACCGCTTTGTATCCCTTCGCATATAAATCATTTACTTTGCCGACCGCGAAACATCTTGTCATATCGCAGCAATAGCCGGCCAGCTTGCCGCCAAAATCTATAAGAATCGTATCGACCTTTTTAAGCTTTTTGGCAGATGGGCGATGATGTGCCATCGCTGAATTGCTGCCAAATGCAACAATAGTTTCAAAGGCCGGCGATGCGCCTGCCTTTTGCATTTCAAAGTTCAACATCGCAGCGAGAGCCGTCTCGCTGATACCGATATGAATTTCCCGCAAAACTTTGGCGAGCGCTTTTTCTGAAATTTCAATCGCCTTTTTTATTGCTGCGACTTCAAACTCGTCCTTTATCTGCCTTCCCAGTTCGACAAGACCGCCTGCCGTCCTGAGCCGGCGGCCAAGTTTTTCCCGCAGAATATTAAACACAGCCAGCTCTATTTTGTCTTCAACCACGACAGCCTTCACAGCGGGAACTTTTTTCAATATGTCAACCACGGCCTCTGTCATCCTGCCTTTGCGCTCATAAATCCTGCAGGCAGGACACTGGCTCTTTGCCTGCAGAGTATATCTGCAGTCGGTAACAAGCCAAACGTCCTTTGCCGTTAAAATCAGCCAGCTGTCATCGTCCGAAAAACCGCTCAAATACGAGACATTGGCGCCGCAGGCCACTATCAGCGCATCGAGACGCTTTTTCCTGAGCAATCCTTTGACTTTTTTTACTCGATTTTTAAAAATATCGTTTCTCATCCGTGTTTTTATCTCTTGTATAAAATGCGTTCTGATATTAGAATACCGCCTTCTAAATAGTTTAGCCAGACTTTTTATAAAAACAGGATATGCTGCTCCCAATCAGGACAAACATTAAGCCGTGGCGGACGCCATACACGAATTACGCATTGATTATTGTCAATGTGATTATTTTTTTCATAACCTACACCGGCGGCCGCCAAACCCTGCACGCGTGGGCACAGAAATATATGCTTATGCCTGCGTATCCTTTCCTGTGGCAGTTTATAACTTACGCCTTCCTGCACGGCAGCGTCTGGCATATATTCGGCA
>Ga0315543_1004828_pt1 | contig 10931 bp, 1 predicted proteins | sample SalMarSW160210MG_2_FD_203098 | JGI IMG/M metagenome (GOLD analysis project Ga0315543, IMG submission 203098) | Salt marsh sediment microbial communities from the Plum Island Ecosystem LTER, Massachusetts, United States - Salt Marsh Sediment SW1601-210 ...
CTCGCTGATGCCCTACACAAGGCAAAAATGGAAAGATAACCAAGAGCTAAGACGACAACTATTATTCCACCAATCAAAATCCATTTCATTTTCTCCCTCCTAATTTTTGAATTTAGAATATAGAATCCTGAATCTAGATCTTTTAACTCTAGATTCAAAGTTCCAGATTCTAGATTCCAATCATAGCATATCTAGAATCTTTTGTCAATCAAAAAAGCCCCTAAACTCATAAGATGGGGCTATTCTCAAAATTGCTCATCACGTATGGAATAACTAACATATTTAGTGTTCGAGTAAGCGAGTAAAACGAGCGCTATCTGGGAACCTCTTTTAGCGTTCGAGCTTGTCGAGAACTGCTTCTCGACTCGCTTCGCTCGCTCGAAGAATAACTGACACTTTGTGTCATCCTGAGGAAGGAGCGTAAGCGACTGACGAAGGATCTCTCAACTGACGCCTTAGCGTCATTCTGAGGAGCCGAAGGCGACGAAGAATCTCTCAACTTGTTTGAGACCGTTTCAGAATCTTTCCCAGACAAGCTGGGAGATTCTTCGCTTCGTTCAGAATGACTAATAATGATAGAGCTAATAAGGTAACAATTCCCAATTTCTAATATCCAATATTCAATATTCAATTTGTCTGCTCATCTTCCGAAGACTGAGAACCAGCTGTATCTTCATCCCCTGCCCCCTCTTCGGTCTCTTGGGTTTCAGTATCTGATTCACTTGTTTCTTCTTGTGTCTCCTCTTCGTCTGAGTCTTCCTGTTCATCAGTAGTACTATCAGTATCATCAGTAGTGCTATCAGTACCATCCGCAGTCTCAGTATCATCTTGGGATTGATCATTGCTATCAGTTGTCTCGTCACTGCTTGCCCCGTTATCACCTTCAGGTGATTCTACGGGGTCATCTGACACCTGATCACTGTCACCTGCCACCTCTTCACCGTCACCTGATTCTTCATCTTGGTCATTTGGATTTTGATCATTTGACATTTCTTCGTCACCAGTCATTTGATCATTGGCCATTTGATCTATAATGTGCCAATCTCCTCCATCAACATTCCAAACACTCTCAATACTCTCATATCCCTTTTGTCTTGCAATAGCTATCCAGTCAAATTGGGCATTGGATGTGCCATCCGCTTGCTCTCTGACAATAAATCCTAAAGGAGCTTTACTGGTAATATATAGTCCATTACAGACGTCAGTTGGGGTAACCACTACTTTTAGCTCTACATCAGAAGAAATTATATCAGAAAACCAGCTCTCAAACTCAATTAATGCTCCACCGCCAGATAATTGCCCATGACCAGAAATAGTATATTCGGGTTGAGGTGAACCCATCGCATACATTGTTTTTTGACCTTCGGAGGTATCAACAACTTGAGCAATTAAACCAGAGGTTATGAAATTACCATTTTCATCAATCATCCATTTGTTATCCTTTCCAGCAAGTCCTCCAATATTTGTAATCTCGTGACCATTAAGATTAATGTTTCCCATCATTGTTAACTTTCCTAGATAGGATGGATTAGTGACCACAATACCAGAAGAAAATACAATATCCCCATAAGAATTTAGAGTCATCATATTTTCAAATATGCTTCCCCCACTTGTTTCAGCATCTCCATTTGTATTAGGAAGTAAATTAGGATCTCCAGTAGTAATGTCTATTAAATCTTCTTGACTTAATATTCCGTCTTGATTTCCTCCTAAGACCAATTCTCCCAATTCATTTAATTTACTCTCCATTTCCTCAATTCTCATTTGCAGCGCCTTAATCCCGGCCAAGTTAAACGAAGAAAGGTCATAAAGTGAAATAGAGCTGCCATCTTGAGAGAACACATCTTCTGGAGCGAATTCAGCAATAAGACCTAATCTCAATTTATCAGTGTCCTTTTCGTCTTTATAACGATAATTAGCTACCGAAGTCCGACCAATCTTTTCTAAAATATCCTCATAATCATCATCCCCAAAGAAACGAATGTCTTTTTTATATTTTTCAGAACTATAAACATTCCATCCATCAGCAATAGCACTACCGGAACCCTGGTTAATGGTTAAAATGTTAGAAGGAGTAGATGATGCCGTCATCCCAATACCGACGCTTCCATCGTCAGTGATGACCAATTTGTTCAAATTCGGACCAGCATACGAGCCGATATTAATATTAACCATTATTGTACCAGCTTCAGAAGAAGAAAATAGCTCTAGTGCCTGACCAATAATAGGGCCTGCCTGGGTCGCTTTCATGGCTACTCCCGGCTGGCTTGAGGAAGTCAAATAATCTCCAAGTTCAATCGAACCATTCTCCGTAGAAACCTTAGTCAAGACTCTTCCAGTCAGAGCAACTGGAAACTTTTCTTTATCAGTTTCAATATCCATCAGCTGTTCGCCTAAAAGCATTCCCGGCGAAGAAGAAACAACGCCGACTAATTCTTTTTGATAAGCTTTACTTGATTTTTTAACCATATTTATTCCAGTAATGTCATCTGGGCCAGCTAAACTAACCAAATCCCCTGCTTCTAAACCTTCAGAAGCCAAAGCAAAAGAAATTTCCGCTAAATCTTGGTTAGAAACCAAAGCATTCTGTTCAGCTTCAGCTTCTTGAGCCGCTATTTCTGCTTCTAATTGTGCTTTTTCTTCGTCAGCTAAAGGCGTTAAGTTCTTATACTCAATATCTGCTCCTAATTCTTCTGGCCGTAAAGGATTAGAACTTAAATCTATTTTATAGCTGGCCATTATTTTTACTGCTTCCCAATCTTCTAGATAACCTTGCTCTATTTTTTCTTCATTCAATCCCGGCAAATCAGCCAAATTTGCTACGAAAACCTTTTTATAATTAGCAGGCATTGGTGAAAGTTCTATTGGAACTATAGCATAAGGATTTTCTCTATCTACTGGGTCACCTGCTGCCCAAATTTGGTTTATATATCCATTTTCATCTACAATTATCCAAACTTGAGCCGGTCCCGATGCAGTTACATATCGCCATCTTACATAAAATGTTCTAGTGAGATTGCAGTTATTATGTAATTGCCATCTACCATAAGCAGGAGCACTAGAAGCATAAGCAGTTACTAAAGGACACCAGCCACTTCCATTACTCCTCCCTATTCCTGGGAAAAAACTATATTCTGACATTACAACAGCTGCGTGTGCCATATCAACCAGAGTTGCGCTCCAGCTGCCAGTCGAGGTTTTCAACTCTGACGTACGGACACTATCAGCTTCCAGCTCTGTAGCGTCTATAGTGTTGTCTGTGATATAGTCTCCTGACATTGTTCCACCCAGCGTGAGGGCGCCGCGGATATGCACAGCTGATCCATTTCCTCTTAAAAAATAGCTACTATAAGCAGCAGTATCCGTTAAATAACTATATCCTCCGACTTGGGTGAGGCCAAGGTAGTTGGTTGTGTCCTTATCTCTTATAAGGAAACCATAACTGTCTGTATTTGATTTCATTTCAATATAACCATTGAGGTGTATCCAGTCGTCGGCATTTCCTCCAATAGTCGTATCGTCATCAATGTAGTCATTGGCTCCTATAATTAAATGGTTTGATATTGAAACTGAATCTGCTTGAGCTTCGCCGATATCTATCCATTCACCGTTCTTTCCAAATATATCTCCCCCACTCACCGTGAGGTCGCCGGTAGTCCATATGCCAGCCCCAATAGCGGTCTGAGTAGTCCCATTAATCATAAATAATGCTTGGTGGCTTAATCCAGCCTTGGCTTGCGGATTGTTGGCATGAGGGTAGGACCAAGCTATTCCATATAGATTCCCAGCTGGCCCTGATGTATCGGACCCACTAGCTGGCAAGTTATAGGCAGTTCCCATAGACCACACATGCTGATATCTGGATGAACTATAAACACCATAAACCCCATGTCCATAATTTGAGGCAATCAGGGCTTTTTGGGTGCCCATGGTCAACTGACCAGTAAAAGTATCATTAACATCTGATCTTATAAATTGAGAAGAATCCACGCCGTCTAGTGTATCAGCCTGACCTATGAATTTCCCGTTATTGTCAATATAAGATTTATCAGAACCATCTCTTCTAAATTGGACAATTCTGTTAGAGGCTGAGTCACTGACTATATACCATCGATTTGAGTGATATTGTATTTTTCCATAACTTGCTCCAGGGTTTCCGCTCCATGCTTGAGTAGCGGGGGTATAGATTGCTCCATTTACTATCACATTATCATCCAGCGTCAAATCTGAATTACTATCATAAATAGTAGAATTAACATAAATTGCTCCATCTCCAGCATAAAAATGAGCTGCGGCAACGCCTCTTCCTCCATAACCAGCAGCAGTTTGGTCATATACATATAACCAGCCATCTGAATTAGAATTCAAAGTATGATAATCAAAATACACAGCTCCAAATCCAAATGCTCCACCTGAATTAGTGTCTAGATAACCTCCTGCTGTGATGTTGCCATTAGCCCAGAAATTCCCTGGAGTATACACACCATTTGTAAACTCGCTTGCATTGTTTAATCTTAAATAACCATCATTATAATCAGCAGAAAGAGCGGTTCTAGCATTAAAAGCAATACCGCGATTATCATTAGTGGAGTTGGCAGAAAAGTTAAACACATCTGTTGCATCTTTTGACCAGGTATAAGCCCCGCTTCCTGTATCGTCAGCATCACTTCTTAAAAAACTACCCGAGCTTATTCCATCCAACAAATCTGAATCTTGAGCATATCTAGATATGGGAAAATTACTGGATTGAGTTGCATCGACATTACTGAATGTTGTATCTATGGCGATACTCCAACCATCATCATAAGCGTCTATATCAGTACTGTATCCTCCAAAAAAATCTCTTACTACAACTTGTGGATATGACCACGTCGAGTCCGTTTCTCCTATATATATACAGTTAGTGCCTTCATGGCCAAAACGAATATTAAAATCCCTGTTGGTATTATCAGCGATAATGGTAGCACTTTCATTAACCCATTCATTTAAACCGGCACCTTGGTATAAATAACCAGCAATATTGGCTGTAAAACTTTCATTAGTAGTATAATCAAAAACATCAACTGTAAAACGGATCATATCAGCAGTGCCACTGGTTGGCATATTAATTCTAATTGCGCCTGTTTCTGAAGAGCCTCCATTCAACGCGGCGCCTTTAGGAAAAGCTATATAACCTACTGCGGAATTATGTTCCCAGATTATACTGCCTGTTACTTTCATGGTGGCAGTTAAAGTATCATTAACGTCACTTCTCAAAAAGCTTCCTGAACTAATATTATCTAATAAATCCGCATCCAAACCAGAGCCAGAGCCGTCATCTGAGGCTCCCCAGTTGATGTCGGTAATACCGCCGTTATTCATATCTAAAGTACCGTGAATATCAACAGTGGTGGAAAAATCAGCAGTACCGTTTTGATCAAGAGTTCCGTCGTTAGTAAGACCGTCAGAATAAGTTCTTCCGTCAACGTCTAAAGAGTCAGGAGTATAAATAATATTTGTTCCATTATCCCTCCATTCAGCATCATTGCCAATATACAGATTCCCCCCACTCACCGCGAGGTCATCGTTTACTGTTAATGTGGTTTGTGATATATCATAAATATTCCCTTCTACTCCGAGATTGCCAGTTTTAATTTCCATTCCTCCCGTACTATCTATTTCAGCGACCTCCGCACCATTATAGAAAAACCCTAGACCCCCAGTGCCATCATAGATAACTATCTCATTATTCTGCTGATTATTACGAAGATGGAAATCATCACCACTGTCCATATATATCTGCCCTTGGTCAGTGCCAGTACTATACTTTAACGATAACTGTTCCCCTGGCGCCGTCGTCCCGATGCCGACGTTGCCGTCGTCTCTGACAAAGAAGGCGGAAGTGCCATTATCTTGAACATCAAAGTCACCAGTTGAGTTAAGGTTAAACACGTAATTAAATGCTCCAAACGCAACTGTAGTTGTGGCATCCAAAGCCATGGCATCCTTAAACTCTGTATAATCCAAAGAATCAGGGGTAATCACACCACCTGAAATAGCTCCCCAGGTAGGAACACCTCCAGATACTATCAAGGCCTGATTAGCTGCTCCTATTGTTCTTTTAGCTAAGGTATTAACTCCAGAGGCATAGAGCAGATCACCTGTAGCATATGTTGACTGGTCAGTTCCACCATAAGCTTCACTAACTTTATTACCTTGCCAAGTGCCTTGGTCTACAACATTTACATTTAAGGTACCAGTACCTGCATTTAGAGTAATATTGTCATTACCATCTCCTAAGCTGATTGCGCCTGTTGCTGTAATATCAGTTACTCCAGAGATTGCTCCAGCTGACGATATATCCCAATCATTAGAGTTGATAGAGATATCCCCACCATTTCCTAGGATAATTGATCCATCATCTAAAAAGCTAGCAAAAGCAACACCATCATCTTGAATTAAGAAGTCACCAGTATTATTAAGGTTAAACACATAATTAAATGTTCCAAATGCTACCGTGGTTGTGGCATCCAAAGCCATGGCATCCTTAAATTCAGTATAGTCTAAAGAATCAGGAGTAATTCCTCCACCAGGAATAGTTCCCCAGACAGGAACACCGCCTGAGACTTTTAAGACATTATCAGCTGCTCCTATTGTTCTTTTAGCTAAGGTATTAACACCTGAAGCATAGAGTAGATCTCCAGTTGCCCAAGTAGTCTGATTAGTACCACCGTGAGTAGCATCAACAGCAGTGCCTTGCCAAGTACCGGCATCTACTACATTCACATTCAAAGTACCAACACCTGCATTTAGAGTAATATTGTCATCTCCATCTCCTAGAGTAACAGCTCCATTTGCCGTTAATACTCCATTAATAGTTAAAGTATTGCCCACCTCAAAGATATCCGAAGCATCTGATCTCAAGAAAGAAGAAGAATCTAGATCATCTATTCTATCTACATTTAAGTTATTAACCTTATCCGTTGAAGTTACAGTAAGAGGAGGAGTACCAATGGCTACTGTAGAGGTTAGGGTAGAGCCAGAGACATTGCCTGAGGCTGAAAATGAAGCAAAGCCAGAAGCAGCCCCAGCAGAATTAATATCCCAATCATTAGAGTTGATCTGGATATCCCCACCATTTCCTAGGATAATTGATCCATCATCTAAAAAGCTAGCAAAAGCAACACCATCATCTTGAATTAAGAAGTCACCAGTATTATTAAGGTTAAACACATAATTAAATGCTCCAAAATCAACTGTGGTTGTGGCATCTAAAGCCATGGCATCCTTAAACTCTGTATAATCTAAAGAATCAGGGGTAATTACACCACCTGAAATAGCTCCCCAGGTAGGAACACCTCCAGATACTATCAAGGCCTGATTAGCCGCTCCAATAGTTCTTTTAGCTAGAATATTAATACCTGAAGCATAGAGCAGATCTCCCGTGGCCCAAGTAGTCTGATTAGTACCACCGTGAGTAGCATCAACAGCAGTGCCTTGCCAAGTACCGGCATCAACTATTCCTACATCAAGAGCTCCGGCACCTGCATTTAAGGTAATATTGTCATCTCCATCTCCCAAGCTAATTGCGCCTGTTGCTGTAATGTCAGTTACTCCAGAGATTGCTCCAGCATTAGTTATTCCACCTAAATTATTATTTAACCCTCCGGTAATTGAAGCTCCTCCAGCTGAAACAGTCAAACCATTGTTAGCAGACAAAGTAGTAAATGCTCCAGTAAAAGGAATGCCTGCTCCAATTGGAGTATTATTTATTGTTCCTCCAGAAATAGTTAAGTCATCTGCTACTTCATTATCTGCCCAAGGATTAGCAGTATTATCCCAGTTCCCAGCAATTATCTCATTTTGTCCTAAATTAGCATAATTAGGTTCAGCTACTGTCCAAATTGGATCTGTCTCAGCAGGCACTACCACTGTTGAATTTATAGTAATTGTATCAGCTGCGTCATCCGGGACAATACTAATATTAGTTCCACCAACAAGATCAATATCTCCTTCATCATTTATTACTCCATCAACTGAAGAAACAATATTAGGTTGATTTTGAACATATAACCAGTCTAAATCACCTTGCAAAGTGGTGGCTGTTAAAATATTAATAGAGGAAAGATTATCATCAGAAAAACTAATAGTCCCTGAAGCAGAATCTAAAATTAAATCTTCAGCTCCGCCTGAAGAAAGCGTTACCTCGCCATCTCCTGTGTAAGCTGGAGAAGTAACTGAGGTTGAAAATTCAGCAGTAACCCCGCCAGTTATTGCTCCTTGTGAAATAGATAATGTTCCATCAGTTAAAGTGCCGCCGGTAATAGTTCCTGATCCGGCATTGATATCTGAATTATTAGTAGTAATTTTTTCAGTAGTTAAATTGCCAGTGGAAGTTTCTCCTAAATAAGTCTCACCAGCAGTTAAGGTATTGCCAAAGATCGCTGGACCGTTTACCGCAAGAGCAGAATTGATTACAGTGCTTCCTGAAAGAGTAGTTTCGTCATCTACGCTTAAATCTCCCCCTATATCCGCATCTCCGCTCACTTCGAGGTCAGGCACTAAAAGAGTTTTCCCTATAGTCAAGTTTTCGCCCACAGTTAGGTCCTTTTCTAAACTAGCGTCTCCTTCAACAGTGGCCTCTCCGCTTATAGTAGTATCTCCGGTTATAGCAGTATCACCGCTTACGGAAAGATTATCTTCTATAGTAGTCTCACCTTGAAGTTCTGTCTCCCCTGAAACAGACAAGTCTTTTCCTACTTTAACATTTCCAGCTAAATCACTATCACCCAATACTCCTAATTCTCCATAAACCAAAAGACTATCAAGTAGCTTAGTTGCTCCATGAACAAGTAGAATTTTTCCTACTTCTACTTCACCTTGAAGATGGACATCTTCATAAGTTATATTTCCATTTTTAGTCACAAAAGCTAAAGTGATCTCCTCTCCTGACAAACCATCTAAATAATCTACGTTTAGGTTCTCAACCTTAGTTGTAGAATCAACAACAATTGGAGCAACTCCTTCTTTCACCCATGACCGAATTTGCCCTTCTGTTTCTATGTGACCAGTAATGGAGATTCTACCGGCGTCATCCAAGAGTAAAACTTCATTAGCATGGGTGCCCGGTTGATGGTCTTGAAGAGTATTGGCATCTTTAAAGTAATGATTTATACCTAGGAAAACCTTGCTTACTCTTCCAAATCCAGGGCCACCGACCAATAAAAATAAGACCACGATAGATACGATCATCAGGACCATCATCTTTTTGGGGTCCCTGAGGAATTCGCTTATACCACGGTCTTCTTCTTTTGGCGCTTCAGAACGCTCTGGAGCTTGAGGGGCTCGAGGAGCGTAAGGATATTCTGCTTCGGGCAAAGTCTTTCTTAGCCCTTCTTGTTTTTTAACGTATTCCTTCTCGCTTAATTCTGCTTGTCTAGCTACATAATCTTTTATAGCTTCCGGCGTAGTGTACCAAACACCGTCAATTTTCTCTGCTTTAATTTTACCTTTACGCGCAAGAAGGCTTAAATATTCTTGAGAATAAGGACAAAGCTGACTTGCCTCTACTAGAGGAATATAAGCCAAAGAAGCAGATTTTGATCCTGAAGAGACTTCAGGATTTTTGTTTTTGTTTTCTATATTCATTTTTTGTTTTTTGTTTTTTCTACCCGACTTTAGTCGGGGGTTACTCCACAACTACTATGTCATTGCGAGGAAGGAGCATCAGCGACTGACGAAGCAATCCCGTTAGGCCATAGAAGTCCTCGCCTTGAAATGTAACATCGTCTAAGTCTTCACGGGATTGCCGCGTCGCTCACTACGTTCGCTCCTCGCAATGACATTCCCTTTTAGCAATTAACAATCAACAATTCCCAATATCTAATATCTAATATTTAATATTTAATCTTCGATTTCTCAATTTCTACTTATTTACGCATTTTCTCCTGAAAAAGAGCCTTTTTCCGTTTATTCTATAAGGTTTTGTTGGTTCTGCCGATACAGCTTCCGATACTGTATCCCATATACTATCACTCAACATTATAGCATATTCAGAAAATTTTGTCAATGGTTTTTACAAACAAAAAACCGAGAGGTTGATCCCGGCTTTTTTGGAAATTTTAATATCCAATTTCTTAATTTCTCAATTCCTATCTTAACAATACAACAATAGAACAATAGAGCAATGTTTATTTATTTTATTCCCCCGGCTCCTCTGGTCTTTCCTCTGGTATAGCTGGAGTTTCTTGTTTTAACTCTGAAGGAAGTGCTTCGGTTCCTTTTTCACCAGCCCGCAAATTCTCAAGTCTATTTCTAACTAACTCGCTATCAGGATTTAACACAGCTATTTTCTCTACTTGCTCTACTGCCTTGTCAATCTCTCCTTCATCTTCATATATCAGAGACAAAAACCAACGAGCATTTGAATATCTATCATTCAAAGAAATTGCCCTCTCAAGCTCAGTTTTAGCTTTCTCTTTATCTCCTTTTAGTAAATACATTCGGCCAAGTTCATAAGCTACACCCATATCTTGAGACAAAAATCTTTTATTTGACTCCATTTTCTCAATTGCTTTATCTAAATCCCCTTGCTGCTCGTAGGTTAAAGCTAACTGGAAATGAGCTGGGTTATAATTCTCTTTTGAATCAAGTGCTTTATTAAAATTCTGAATAGCCTTGTTTATATATTGAGCTTGCTCTGCTTCTTCTGCTCCCATAGCCATAGACAAGTAAACCCTACCCAACTGGGTATAGAGAAAAGGATTGTTAGGTTCTAGCTCTAAAGCTTTCTCCCAAGACTTAGTTGCCCAATCCCCTGCTCCTTGAATAAAAGGAATGATCTCTTGGTAGGTAGCAGCTAAACCCACCCAATTCTGGCTATCTGATGCACTCAAATCAGTAGCTTGTCTTGCTGAGCTGATCGCATTACTTATTAAAACTTGAATCCTGTC
>Ga0315543_1004830_pt1 | contig 10926 bp, 7 predicted proteins | sample SalMarSW160210MG_2_FD_203098 | JGI IMG/M metagenome (GOLD analysis project Ga0315543, IMG submission 203098) | Salt marsh sediment microbial communities from the Plum Island Ecosystem LTER, Massachusetts, United States - Salt Marsh Sediment SW1601-210 ...
GAGTTTACTTGCTCATGTATGGGAAAAGACCAAGATTTAGGGAAATCATCCGAAGCCTCAGGAGTGGATAGGCTATTAGGGAGGGAGGGACATAGATCCTCTTTCAGGCCGCTCCTTGAGGAATCATCGTATGCGTCCCCGGAATCCCGTGACGTCGGCTGAATGCGCTAGCAGAGCCGGTACAAACTGCCTTGAAGCACGAATACAGGTACTGGCCCACCCTGCCACAGCTCCCACGCGTTGCACACCATGTGGCCGAGGGACTGGAAGGTGCTGCCTAGAGGCATGTTCCGCTTGTCCTGGTTCTGCTCAAATCTGATGTTCGGCCCATCCTCAACAATAGCGTCCAATACCACCTGCGAGTTCGAGCACAGTACTGCACCGATGAGCCTCGCCCGGTGAAGCGAGGCCGCCTCTGTCCTAGTGGGACAAAATCTGGGTCCCCCGAGGTCTGACTGCAGATCGTAGTCTAGGAAATCGCTGTACCACAGCTCGGACTCACGCTCAAGCGCCGTTCTCAGCTCAGTTTCGAACGTGTCATCGAATCGGTAGCGTATCCGGACACTGGAGTGCCACTGCTCGTCCTCGTGTGCGAAGAGGTACTGGGGAGGCAGGTCTTCGATCGACGTGTCGCCGTCGTCATGCCCCAGCGGAGCACAGTACTTGCTCACAAACAAGTCGTGGTGTTGGTGCCGCGCCGCAAGCGATGATACCACTGCATGAAGAAGTTCTGGATACCAGAACTTAGATCTGTTCGCCGTAAAGACACGAACCTGCCTCCAGCCTGAGCAGTACTCCCGATCTGTCATGTCTCCTCCTGATCTTACTCACGCGGCAGCCCAACAACGATTATTGTGCCACTTCGCCATAATATGCCGAAGAGCGGCGGGTGTCAACTCTATTCCTGTCATCTCTTAGGATATTGGATACTCGGATTCGAGGGACACAAGCCTCATTTCAGGCTGCTCCTTGAGGAATCATGGTATGCGTCGCCGGAATTCCCATCTCCTTTCCTCGCAGGACCGTGCGTTTCTTGAAGAAGCACGGATGTTAAACAGCCTTCTTGAGAAGGGATCGGTGGGACCGCTGATTTTAGCAGGGTGAAGTGCCTCCACCTGCACGTCGCCCATGCCCTAGCGCGGGAGAACCCAATCGGCGCGCTTGTTCTCCGAGCACTTCCAAAGCACGCTTGCCTCCCCAAAGAAGTGATCTGCTCCGCCATTTGAAGTGACGGAGCAGATCAGCCAACGGTCGTTGTTCTTCTCGGATCCTTACGGGTCCGCCTTAACAACAGGAGGAGTGTTCACGTTCTCGACGTGAATCGAAAGAGTATCGAAGGCGCTTGCGCCACATCTTCTATTAAGACAACTCTAGCACTTGTCTGGAGTCTCCGTTTACTGTAGGGTATGATGTAGAATGCTGAAATGGAGGTAACGAAGGGTTGTCCAAGCCGGGAGATGAACGTCCGAAAGAAAAGGGAGCGCCACGCTTCCCATGGCACGATTTAGGTAAGTGGGTAGGATACTGGCTGGTTCGTTTTTGGAGCGGGATAAAATGGCTCGGCCGCCGGTTAAGAGAGATTCCACCCCACCGCCGTAACACTTATCTGGCGATGGTGGGTATGGTTGCCTTGCTTTTGGTTGGAGGGACAATCATTGGCCTAATCGTTGGTCATCCGGGATGGGGTATTCTATTCGTTATTCTGGTTACAGCTATCTGGTTAGTAATCGTTTATTTCAAAGGAAACTCGATCCTTCCGTTACTCGCGGGAGCCAAACCAGCTAACGAAGAAGAACACCGCGGGCTTGTCGATATAGTGAAGGAGTTGGTGCAGGCCGCCGAGCTTCCCATGCCTTCGTTTTGGATTGCAGAGAGCCCTGAGTTGAACGCGTTTACGTGTGGAAGGGACCCTCAGCATGCTGCCATCGTTGTGTATGCCGGGGCACTAGACATCTGGAAGGGAGAGGAGATAAAGGGAATCCTGGCCCATGAGGTCGCACATATCAAGAACCGCGACACGCTGCTTGACACATTCATGAGGGCGATAATGAACGGGATGGAATGGAGTTTTAGGTTGTTTCGGAAGCCCTTTGAATGGTCGGCACGGGTCTGTCTGGAAATGACCGAGGACGATAGTGATAACTGGCTTAGTGTAGCAATTACAATCCTTGGAGTATGCATCGTCTGGTTCATTAGAGTTCTGGATTTTTTGTTCGGGGCGCTCTTATTACCTGCAACGCATCTTGTTCAGATGGCTGCATCACGGCAGCAAGAATACTTTGCAGATATGACAGGAGCTGAAATAGCAGGAAGCAGCAAGGGGCTTTTGTCTGCATTGGTAAAACTTCAGGTCATCGAGGAGCCGCTCCCTGCAATGGGACTTCAAAAAGGGCGAGGATTTCGCGGTTTGTTAGATAGGCTGCAATCAACACATCCACCGACGGATGGACGGATTCGTCGACTGGGAGGACAGATTATTTCAGATACCAGCCCGGAGAGGAGCGGTTTGCTATTCGAAAGAGCGCTTTTGATCACTAAGAAGGACAAACATAACGACCGAATAGCAGAGCGCCTCATGCTATGGCAAGAAGCACTCGATATTGGTCTTCCTCCAGAGCAGGCTGTTATTGCACATTGCTGCTCCGCAGAGTGTTACTTGATGGCGCGACGAGAGGAGCTGGCATTTTCAGCGAGTGATGCAGCATTGGCCAAAGATGCAGCAGAGAACGTTGGGTATTTTCTGAAACGACGTAACCGAAAGCAGTTCTTCCCAATCATGGGGAATGCTTACTTGCGCGCAGCAAGGGCGATCAGCAAATCGCAAGGGAAGGACGCCGGTATAAGCTTTCTAGAAGAGAGAGTAAATCGCCTTGGATACATCCCCGGGGAGCAAATGCCCAGAATCCATCTAGAGCTAGCCGCACTATATCAAGACTTAAACAAGAGGGAACAGGCCGTGAAAGCGTTCGAGCAAGCGGGGGCAGCTGAGGTATTAGTGAGTGCGGATGAGAAAGCCCTTCGTATGAGAATGCCAAGAGGCGAAGCTGTGGTGCCCCCCATAGCTATGAACAAAGGTGAAGAGATGATGATGCGTGGTGTGTCCAAACCCCCGCGAAGCGTCGCTGAACACATGCATGTTCAAGGAGGAGACATGGAGTACAAGGTTGTTCCTGTCGATGTATCTGTATTGGAACAGGAAGGAGTTGATGCTGTCGCCAAGCGTGTAGAAACGTTGATTAACAAAGAGGCTGCGCAGGGCTGGGAGTTCATCAGCCTTGAGAACATCGAGATCGTCGTGACAAATCCAGGGGATAAGGGATGTTTTGGTATAGGGGCAACGCCAGAGACCAGTCGAGTTACGCGGTTTGACATGGCAGTATTCCAGAAGTAGAGTGCGGTTATTACTTCTGTTCCCTATTTACCTTTATTGGCACATCTGGCCCTCTGCTTTGAAGAAGCGACAGTGTCTTTTTAAGGAAAGCTGCTCACACTACATCTGGCGGGTGACCAGTGAATTGGGCTTTTCGGCGGGCTGTAAGGCGTTAGTGGACCGTTATTACAACTGCCGTCCAGGATATAGAGTTACAATGAATGATAAAGGGGAGTTTCAGATACGATTGGTTACTGGAGCTGTGGTGTCGGAACAAGAAATCGCAGATGCTGTTATCAAGCCGTATTTGGGATTGAAAGATTTGGCGAGATGAACCATAAAAAGAGAGGAAGGACCGATGATCTAAGGAGACTGCAAGAACGTATGGCAAACGAAAAACGGTCAGTAAGGCATTTGGGCAAATATGCCAGAGGCAAGTGATGGGCACTATCTACTCTGGCAGTGGATTCTTTAGCAGAACTATAGTCGGTGAAGTCACAAGTGACGGAACGGTCTATTCAGGTAGCGGTTTCCTCAGCAGAAGCATCGTTGGTGAGGTTAAAAACGACGGCACGGTCTACGCCGGGACTGGCTTTGGCAAGACCATAGTCGGTGAAGTCACAAGTGACGGAACGGTCTATTCAGGTAGCGGTTTCCTCAGCAGAAGTATAGTTGGTGAGGTTAAAAACGATGGAACGGTCTATGCCGGGACTGGCTTTGGTAAGACAATAGTCGGAAAGGTTGATGCTCCACATATTCTTTTCTCGGGTGCGGCACTCCTTCTCTTGCTCAGGTGAAGTCCTCGGAGCAGTCGTGCCAGCTTCTGCTTAGAGTTCGGCGAATCAGTACCTATTTATACCTCGATTAGTGCGTCAAGGGCAATCGATGACAAACGTGCGTAGCAATGAACTTTGACACCGCTCGTTGGGCCTTATTTTGCTTTTGTGCCTTTAATAGGAGAACCACACTTTTTACAGGACGTGGTTGAATAAGGATCAACCCAATTCCAAGTTCCGCAGTTGCCACATTTAATACGTTCTTTAGCCATAACTACCTCCTAAATAGAAGTACCTCATCTTTCAGTGACTTGTACTCAACCAAAGGAAGTCACTACAGCAGTAGATTTTTAAAATCCTTGCATACTTTTTTTATCACCTCCTCATTATTATTATCAAGGAGATGGCGACATCTTCAAGCTCATACGTCTTACCTTGAACTAACTTCCCGACAGTTATGACCTACCCCCATTTTATGTACCACCTACAGTGAGAGGGTAACCTCCTTGATCGACCGCGACAAGAGAGCGAGGAGAGTGCTCTCCAGCAATGTTGAGCTGGTTTGATGGACGCGACCGACGGAGATAAGTGTTGTGTCCCCGGATTTCCCAGGCGTGTACGTCCCCAATTGCTGTCAACACCTATGCGCGATCTTCCCCGAACCAAGGAAGTTTACAAAGTTCTCCCTGAAGCTCCATGCGGCCAACCTATCCTCTGCACCCACCCCAAGGGTCTTGAGTACCACGACCTGCGTGAGTTGCTGAAAGAAGTGGATGTAGTCGATTACGCCGACGCCCTTCCCGGAGAAGTAGCGGAAGTCGCAATGGAGCTTCTTCATCCAACCGGGCGACTTGTCTCGATCTATTGGCAGGTGGCCGGAGTGCGCCAGTTGGTTCCGCAGCACATGAAAGATGCATTCACTGAGCAGTAGGCTGCTGTTCACCTTCCCTGGCCAATACTCCTCAAGCACGGTGGTGAAGATTTCCTTGAGGTCCCTGCTCTCATCGGAGATGGATGCACCACTTGGGTTCTGGAGGTGAGCAAAGAGCCATTCCCAGATGACTACGAGACTGAGGAAGCGCGCTTCAGTTGCAAGGATGTTGGCGTGATTCCGCAGCATTCTCAGATGAAACCCACCTTCGAATTGGGTCTGCCATAATTCCGATCTCACGCATTGGAGAGCCTCCTCGATCATCAAGCCTGCGTCCTGTCCCCCTTCTCCGGGAGCTATGCACGATAGGTGATTGGCGTTGATGACCGGGAAGTCTGGGTACATTCTTCGCGAGTACAGCCACCAGTTCCGCCCCGTCAGGAGACACGCGAGTAGAAGCACATCCTCGATCAGCTTCCTCTTGCGCGTGCCTCTCGCGGTCCCAATGACTCCGCCCCTGAACAGAATCGAGTCTTCTTGCCGGCCGGAGAACTCGACGAAGCCGGTGTGGGTCACAGATCGAGTGTCGAACCCGGACTGCCCCGATCTCCCTGAGTTCTCTGGCCACCCCGCGGGCTTCGGATACAGTGATGTGAAGTGGTACCCTTCCACATCGAAGGGTTCGAAGTAGGAACCAACATCAACGAACCCCCCGCTGACCACTCGGAATCTTCTCATCTTGGCACAATCCTAGTGTCCTGTTGTGGGAAGCGGCAATCCCCTCTTCTCTCGCCCAGCACTACGCGAATCTCTCGTCTCTGAAATTCGAGGGACACAAACCTTATTTCAGGCTGCTCCTTGAGGAATCATGGTATGCGTCCCCGGAATTCCGTTAGGCGCTTTCCTCCTTCAGACGCGCATAGTTCTCACGGTAGAATTTGGCATAATGTTCCGCACGAACACGGGGATCGCTGATCATCACCTCGAAGAACTTGCCGACCACAGATCGAATCGCCCATCCGTCAAGATATAACTGTGCAAGGCAATCGGGGTCGCCGAATGGGCTCCGGTCTTTGTACGTTACCTTGTTCGGGTCTTGTCTGTGAGCAACTGAATTGCGTACTTCATTGACCAGTTGGATATCTGCCAACTCAGGGGCTGGGTAGGCGTCGAAACACGGCTTCAATATGCGATATACTGTAGCAAAGTTCAGCTTGGTAATTGTCCTTTCTAGATTCTCACAGTGGTTCTCATACTCAGACTCGTCGTCTCCGTGGAACATGACACCAAGCAGAATATGATAAAGAGTCTGCTTCATAACTCGTTCAACGTCAGCATGGATGTCTAGAATAGTTGATCGTACTAGGTGCTCGTGATCAGTGAGATCAGATATCCAATCCCGCACCGTTGCATATACCTCTTCAGGTGTGCTGCAGTGGATTAGATCCATGTACATCCCTTGAGACATGCACATCTCCTTGAGTACACTGCGAAAGCGCCTAACAAGTAATTATCGCGCACCTCTGTAACATGGTATGTCGAAGAGCGGCGGGCGTCAACTCTCTTCGTGTGAATTAGAAAGACATAGACACCATTTCAGGCTGCTCCTTGAGAATTATGGTATGCGTCCCCGGAATTCCTGCACGTGGGAGATGAAGCGGGTTGGAGCATTGGTCGGTTTCCTGCCGGACCGGAGGAATCATGGGCTGTGTTCCTGGGATCCCGTTGCGATTTGACATGGACAACTTCCAACCTGCATGATTGCTGATGAAGCCGTGATCTGCGCCTGGCACAGCGTCTGCCGAGCGAGTTCGAGCTAGACGACCTCTTGCCTCCACCGCATGACGGATGTTAGCCTGGCGCGACGAAAGGGGTGAGTACATGGATGAGGGGTTTGTGATCATGCAGATCGGCAATCGAGAGCTCGACGAACTGTATGATTCCGCGATTGCGCCTGCCATTGAAGAGGCCGGGCTTCGACCAAGACGTGTGGACAAGCACAATCGAGGTGGATTACTGCAGAGTGAGATAGTGGAGTTCATCCAAGACGCTAGCATTATCGTAGCCGACCTGACCAATGAACGTCCCAATTGCTATCTAGAGGTTGGGTATGCGATGGGGGTCGCGCGGGCTTCAAGGATGATTCTGACAGCACGGGCTGATCACAAAGCTGATCGGCCGGGGCGGGAAGTAGACAGCCCCAAGATCCATTTCGATCTGGCGGGCTACGACATCCTCTTCTGGGAAGCGGACTCCCTGCCCGCCTTCAAGAGGAAGCTTGTGCAGAGAATCCAGCGACGTCTCAACATCACTCTGGCTGAGCACCTCGAGACAGCAACTCTTGCTGGACCTGACGATGAAGGCAACGCCTTTGCGAGGAACCACTATCGTTGGGTTCGGGCGAAGCAGAGCAAGGCTAGAGGGCAATTGGTAGAGGATGGGCATGAGGCGTTCGTCGAGTTCACGCTTGTACCCATACGCCACATCCTCTCACTAGGTCTTCCGGAGCTGCTCGACGCGGCAAGGACTGCGCAATTGAGTCAGTTCGGCTTCCCAATTGGTACAGTATTCGAGCACCCTGAGATGCGGCCGTATCCGGACCCCGAAGGCATTGAATCGCAACAGAGAGTCAAGACCGGAAGCAGATTATTCGACTACTGGGCGCTTCGGCGGAACGGGGATTTCTATTCACTACGCAGCCTGGTCGAGGACCTAACAGACCCTTCGATAGTCTTCTTTGATGAGACAGTGCGTAGGGCGCAGATGCTTCTTGACTATGCAGCCAGGCTCTATGAGTGCATTGGGCTTCCTCAGAACGAGTCGGTTGCGATCGAGCTGCGCTATGGGAGTATCGGTGATCGGGTGTTGTCGAGCTGCTCACCCGCTCGTTCCTTGATGAGGCCATACCGCATTCGTTCAGACTCCGCCCATGCAAGGTTGCTTGAAGAATGGAGCAGTATCTCCTCTCACATCCCGGAGCTAGTGACGACATTGGCGGGAGGTATCCTGGAGCAGTTCGATCTGTTCCCCCTAGAGAAAGCGGTGGTGAAATCGCTCCTCATTGCCTGAGAAAAGGGCAGAGGTGCGTGCCCCATTGACCTGAAATCAAGACTCGCCAGGAACAGGCTCCGTCCCTGCGATCCTCATTTCGACGTGTCTAACGTCGGAGGGCGTCGTGCACTCCGCCCATGGTCTCGAATGGCGATCCTAATCCCGTTGTCAGCCTGCTCCGAGGACCTTCGACTTCTGTAGCCGCGTCACGAGAAAGAAGGCAATAACCACAAGGTCGGTGAGGAGGAGCGGGGAGAGGAAACGTCATCGAGTCGGTGGTCGGCGACTTGAGCACCTCCACGCTAAGGATGAACGAACACCACCTCTACCCCAGGACGACCTTGACCCGGTTGTCCCTGCTGAGCTTGTCCACCGGGACGAGGTTATCGGGAAGCGTCTCGCCGTTCAGGGTGACCGTTTTCACGCCCTGGCAAACGTAGTCCGAGAATTCGAGAGACACAAACCTTATTTCAGGCTGCTCCTTGAGGAATTATGGTATGCGTCCCCGGAATTCCCCTGTGACGAAATCCTAAGATCGAAGGTCTGACCCCGAAGGTTCCTGAGTTGCGTCCCCGGAATTCCACTAAATCTGGAAGGTTCCTGAGTTGCGTCCCCGGAATTCCACTAAATCTGTATCCTGTCCCCCGAATTCCGTCCCCCTTAGTACCCCCTGGTGGACTACTTTCGAACCAAGTCCCGAAGTGGTCCGCCAAAGGCCAGCTGAATTCAAAATCCAGGAGTTGCCCGCATTTCCTTTCTTGCTTCTTTTGGACAAACGAGTAGCCTATGGGTATAACCCTACTGAGGGGAGGTGCCTTTGATGAAGGAAGCGAAGACTCCCGTCGAGAGTTTTGAATCAGTTGAGAGCAGGATCCTCTGCAATGCGCTCCTAAACACAATTCTTAGATGCTTTCCTGCGCCCCTCGGTTATGGTCGCTGGGTTCTCTCTGGAGGGGTTCTTGCTGTTATCTTCTTTGCACCTCCATTCCTCGTCCTAATCCTATCTGGATACCCGGTCAGCCGATTTCTAGGGACGCCTGTCTTTTCGGGGCCGCTTCTGTCATTGCTTTCAGTCGTGGTCATAAACCGTTGTTATCGCTTAACGACCAAGAAAATGAGAGAGGTGTTGCCTTTATCGGGCCTTGGATCGAGGCAAGTAGACAGCCAGTTTCGGGAATGGCTAAGAGATGTGACAAACCCATACTGGCAGTTACTTGCTTCGGGGGGCATAGTAGCTGTTGTGGTATCGCTGACATACGTTTTCCGTGATAACATCGTTCTTGGCTACGAGCATAACGCAGCAACGTTTCTGGGATGGGGTCTTGCCCTGTTCTGGCTAGCACAGGGTGGATACTGGGCAGTCATCGCTACGTTTGCGACCAGGTTCTTTGCGACAGTAGAGAGCGAGAGCATTTCTGCTAGTCCGGTTTACCCCAGTGGGAGCCCGGTTCTTAGGTTAGTCAGTCACCTGATCTCGATATACTTGAGATGGGTCGCAGCCGTACTCACAATCGCCCTAGGGTTCTTCTTCGCGGCTCATCCTGAGCTTGACTCCGCAGGTTCGTTGGGACTCGCGGCAATGATGTTCAGTATATATGGGATAACCACTTGGATATTCGTCTACTCTCAGCTCAACCTACGCAAAGCGATACTGAGAGCGAGGGAAAGGATTCTGGAGGTGCTCGTTGGGGAACTCGATTCACTTGGGCGTCAGTTGTTGACACTTGAGACTTGCGATTTGGAACGGTTTCGCGCTCTTCTCGACATTAATGAGACTATCCGCACTATGCCGAGCAGCATTGTGAGTGTCCATGGCTTGACTCCCTTTGCTGCTTCTCTTCTTGCACAGACGGCGGTCCTCATTGGTGGAATAGTACTGCGAAAGCCTCCATAGGAGAGTTGAACCCGACTTCGCCAGCACTGTGATTCCTGCTAATCATCTCTTCGGCAACAGAAGAAGTCTCCTGTTGCGGGACGTTCCATTTGAGAAGGACCAGGGACCTCCGGGCGGTTGCAGGCATCCCTTCTATCTTGTTACTTCTCAGATCTGCAGTTCTGAAATGTGCGGCTTAAGGGCATTCTCCAGGCGAATCATCGCATCAATCATGGCTTCGTGGATTTCCGGCCACTTATCTTCGTTCCGGTAGCCGCCTGTCCTTATGTCTTTCCCAATTCTGCATACACGCTTGCCTTCACTCCAGTCCCAGTCGAGTGGCTCACCGAAAGCATCTTCTATTGCCTCCCTAGATAAGGCTAGAGCATCAAAGATCTCTTTGTTCTCGTTTTTTGACTCCTTGCCACGATCAATGGTGAACTGTACACGTGCATCATGTTGGCGAACAACGTAATGGTAGGCCAGTCCATATTTTCCAGCACTGGCTCCTACCCAGCCATATATACCAGGTGAAACACTAGCATGAAGCTTGATTCTTGACCTTGCCGTTTCCAGCAATTGGCTCCAGAAACGTTGTCGAATGGCAAACCTCTCGGCTAGATCCCTCTTCGTCGTACCCTTACCATCTTCAGTAGTAGGCCCAACGATCAACGTCAGTAGTGGAGCAGGAGGGGAGTCTGCGATCTTCACTGCTTCAACTTTTACCAAGTAGAAGGAGGCTGTAGAGGACTCGTTTAGCCATGACATTGCACGTACGTGTTCTGGCCTGGGGTTGGCAACAATCCATACTGCCGTTCTTGCTTCGATGGCAGTGAGATACGTTATGAGCTTTCCCAAGTGGTCGTGATTGCTTGCCTCAAGTTGGTTCTCTATCACGACGGGGTTGCCAGCTTCATCTTCCGCGAGTACGTCTACGCTGAAAGCACCCGCTGATTGCTCACTTTCCGCACTTGACAGCGACAGG
>Ga0315543_1004831_pt1 | contig 10925 bp, 9 predicted proteins | sample SalMarSW160210MG_2_FD_203098 | JGI IMG/M metagenome (GOLD analysis project Ga0315543, IMG submission 203098) | Salt marsh sediment microbial communities from the Plum Island Ecosystem LTER, Massachusetts, United States - Salt Marsh Sediment SW1601-210 ...
AAATCCCTTGGGACAACGTAGGCTTGACCAAACTCTATAATATCACCTTGTCAATGCACGAAGAAAAAGACCTCGAACAAATTGCCTCCATCTCAGAAGACATTAAACGCGTTATCGAACTAAAAGACATGCTCGAACTAAAAACCGGCGCTCTCAAACTCGACCCCGTTTTTCTTGCCCGCCATCTCCTCGACATTGTCCCCAACCCCTGGGTCGCGTATGAATTCGGAAGAATTGTACTCAATAAACTCCTCATCAAGAACGACCAAAAAGTTGTTATCAATAATTTCGTATTTATTATTGAAGAGCTTCGCAAGCACCTTGCACGCGAAAAAGACCGTCTCGCTGAAAAAATCTTCCGCGATATGATCTCAGAAGACAAGATGCACTTTCTCGTCATTGCTAACAAACTCGGCCACAAACTCACTAAACCCAAAAAAGCCACCGCTCCTTACCTTACGAAGAAAACCGCCGCCCCATTGGAACGCTCTCTTTTCGACCCTGTATCCGCAGACGAATTCAATGAGACCGAACGGCAGGTCGCTTGGTACCTCGATGACCAGAACAAGCTGCTTTTCTGGTATCGAAATGTCCCCAAACAGGATTATGGTGTCCAGGGCTGGCGCAGTCACCGTGTCTATGCCGACTTCATATTTACCGATACTGACTCTAACGGCAATGGCTTTAACCGCGTCTTTGTCGTCGAAACAAAAGGCCTCCACCTGAAGGATGCTGACAGAACCGACTACACTCGAAAGCTCTTCACCGTCTGCAATGAAACCGCACGCGAAATGACTCTCACAGAACTCGGCCTAAAGCTCCCATCCAAACAAATATCATTCCTTGTCGTTGATGAAGCCGAATGGCAGAATCGCTTCAACGCCTTATTTACATCTTAAACTTTTCACGATAGAATCATCACCCAACATCAAATTCAAAACCCACAATCTTTAATATTTCCCCCTTTTCCCCTACCCCCATTTTTCTTGTTACTAGATACTCTTCACGAGATACGAAACCTTTGCCACTTAAATGCTATATTAGTATATTCGCATATACGCACATACGCATATACTTATATACTTTCTGACCAACCAACACGAGACAAGCTTATCTACTTTGCGCTAACTGTTATTAACAGGTAGTGAGCAACAGCAACCAAGCCGCCAACTCAAAACCCTACCCTGAGCGGAGTCGAAGGGTCAACACTAAAAACTCAAAACTCCGCCTTCGGCGGTTGCCCTCTCCTCCCACCGCAACGTCATTCCTCCCTTCTTCTCCCTCACACTCTCTCCTCCGCCCACATCTCCCTCTCTCCCTCTATCTCTTTACTCCTCTCTCTCTTCCGCAACGTCATTCCTCCCTCCCGCTCTCCCTCTCCTCCGCCCACACTCCCTCTCCTTACATTACCCTCTCCCCCACTTCTGCAACGTCCGATAATGTTTTTACTTACCTATTTTAACACAACCATAAAAGCCCCATGGCATGTCAGCGGAGCAAAATCAATCAAATGCGCAGGGGGGTAAAAAAAAGTCGAATATTTTCGAATATTTCCACTCAGTTTTTGAATATTTCGTATCAGTTTTCGAATATTTTCAAACGTTTTCGAACGTTTTCGAACGTTTTCAAAATAAACTTGCGCATTTGATGCGAAAATCTGCACTTTTGATTGAAATTCTTACGCATTTGCGAATAAACTTGCGGCATTTTATCCCATTCGAAAAGGGATTGATTGAAAAAATCCCTTCCCATCTTCGCTATTTTACCCCCAATTAACAACCCCCAGTTGACAAATCCTTTCAAATCCCATCAATATCTACAAGGAGCAACGTCCTATAATCTATCCGGCTGCCATCCCTTGAACTCCTGTTTTTAAACTGCTAAACCCGCTGAATTCCCGCTAATCCACTTTAAAGACTGATAATATATAGAATTTCATAACTGAAAATCAGGGTTTTCAATATTTTTTTATCCTTGACAAATCCAAAGTCCGATAGTTAAATTAGGCTAATAAGGCAATTTAGAGGGGCCTTGTGCCAAAAGAGTTTGGTTAAAAAAGAGGGATGGATAAAATGAAGAACGTATTTACAACCGGCGAAGCCGCCGAAATTTGCAAGGTAAGCCAGCAGACAATCATAAGATGTTTTGATGCTGGTCGGCTGGAGGGTTTCCGTGTTCCAGGCTCAAAATTCCGAAGGATTCCACGTCATGAACTCATCAAGTTTATGAAGGAAAACGATATCCCCCTCGATAGCCTTGAGTCTGGCAAGAAGAAGGTCCTTATCGTTGATGATGATGCTGAAATCGTCGAGCTTATGGTTGAGGTTCTTGTCCGGGACGGCAGATTCGAAACCAAGACCGCATCCAGCGGCTATGAAGCAGGAATATCGACCCAGCGGTTCCGCCCCGACCTGATACTGCTCGATTATATGCTGCCCGACATCAACGGCAATGTCGTCTGCCAGACGATAAGGAAAAATCCCGAGTTCGAAAGCATCAAAATTATTATCGTGAGCGGCGTTATAAAACGAGATGAAATCGACCAGCTCCTGAAATCCGGTGCGCAAGATTTCATAAAAAAACCGTTCGATATCGCTGAACTTACCGGCAAAATCACCACCGTCTTAAAGATGAAATAGACAATAGTGGGAGGGTTCCCACGTTGCGGGGTCTCTTTAGTGAATAATATTTAGTTGTTGCTGATTACGGGTTAGTGATTAATATTAACAGCTAAATACGAGGATATAACTAAATGTCGGGGAAAATCGCTGACCCAACAGTTGCTTACCAGGTAGAACTTGTTATTTGTCGGCTCGAATCTCTTTCGACCTTGCCTTGTGTTGCTGCACGCTTTCTTTCCCATCTTTTGCAAGCCCGCCTCTCAGACTTGGCTGAAACAATTGAATCGGCCCCGGCCCTTACCGCTAAGATTTTTTCGCTTATGCACCAACACCGGGCAAATTGTCCTGACGAGGGCTTCTCAGTTCGCCGGGCAATTGACAAGCTGCCTGCTCACGCTGTTCGCCAGGCCCTTTTGTCTGTCAAAGTCTATCCTGCCTTCGGACGGGACGAGCCCAGCCCATCTGACGGACGGGACGAGCACAGAGTGCTGCTTAGAAAGCAGCTTGTAGCACATTGCCTTGCCGTCGCCTGTTGTGCTGAGGATATTGCCGAAATCGTATCGCCACAAGTGGATTCGCAGTTGGCATATTCGGCCGGACTGCTGCATGATATTGGAAAACTTGCGCTCGATGAGGCAATGCCGAGAAGTTTTGCCGGTATCGTCGAACAGGCAAAGTCGCAGCGGGCCGACACCAGAACGCTTGAGCAAAAACATCTCGGCCTCGACCATACAATCCTCGGCAAACGGCTGGCTGCAAAGTGGCACCTGCCGAACCAGATTATCCTCGCAATCTGGCTCCACCATAGCGACGTTAATCTAATCTCTCAAAGTATCCCCGAGGCAAAAATCGCCCAGGTAGTCCAGTTAGCCGATTTAATCGCACGGCAATGTGGTATCGGCTGGTCGGGAAGTTCCGATACGCCTGATTCAGCGAACAAAATAGTACAGTCACTGGCAATAAGCCCCGAGCAGTTGGAGCAAATCCGCCGAAACCTGCCTGAGAAGGTCGCACAAAAATCCGAAGTTTTGGGATTGGATTCACCGATTACCGTTGCCGATTATTGTAATATTGTTTACACTACCGCCGCTCGGTTAGCGCAAAAGCACACGGAATTATCGCTCGAAAATCGCCGGTTGCAAACCGCTTTAAGCCATTCCGATTTTACAAAAGAGTTTCTGCTGAGTATAAATTCAAACGATGAGCCGATTGACATAGCGGAAAACTTTGCTCTCCGCTGGCAAAAGTTTTACCAGACGGGCCTGGTCTGTTTATATTTAGCTGTTCCGGCTGACTCGCGGTTTCTCAAAGCGGTTGTCGTGGAAAGTCCGTCGAAAACAAAATCCGTCGTATTAAACGCTCCTGCCGAAACACAGGCGATACCGCAGACGATTACAAACAGCTTTGCGATTCTTAATGCTCAGGATTATGCTGATTGGCTGTTTGAACAATTGGACGTCCGGTTCGACCTGAGCCATACAAAATTGCTGCCTCTGCTTTCCGCAGGCAAAGCAATTGGAGCAATTGTTTTTGAGCTTCACTATCCAACCGAAACCGAACACTTTGAGGAAAGGTTCAGGACATCTGCCTCTATTGCAGGGGCTGTTTTAGACCTGGCCTTTGCCTGTGCGAACCAGCAGCGATTTGCTGAGCAGTTTGCGCAAATGCTCAATATTCCCGCCGACATACAGCCGCAAATTGCCGTCGATGCTCTGAACGCTTTGGCCGAGACGGCAGCCGGCGCAGCACACGAACTAAATAATCCTCTCTCGGTCATATCAGGCAGGGCACAGATACTCACCGAGAGTGAGACCGACCCCGAAAAAAAACAAATCCTCGGATATATCCGGGAAAACGCTGACGAAATATCTGCAATTATCGATGACCTGCTTACCTTTGCCGAACCGCCGCAGCCGCAGCCGGTCTGGACGGACCACAGACGGATACTCGATGAAGCTATACAACTGGCCTCGCGAAAGACGGGTGTGGAGCATATCGATGCCCGGATTGAGGTTGCCGGCGATGTCAAAAGTGTTTTTGTCGATTCCGCCCAGATTGCCTCGGCAATTGCAAATGTTATCTCCAATTCTGTTGAGTCGTATGCGGACAGTACCGGGCTGGTAAAAATTGCCGTCTCCACTGACGAATCCAGCGACTTTGTGAAACTGACAATCGCTGACCTCGGTTGCGGAATGGACTCGCAGACGCTTCAAAAGGCGGCATACCCGTTCTTTTCTAATCAGCCGGCAGGGCGAAAACGGGGTATGGGTCTTGCTCACGCTGCCCGGCTAATACGGTTAAACGGCGGCTCGCTAAATATAACAAGCCGTCCCGGCAGCGGAACTACCGTAACAATTCGGTTACCATATAAATAAACTCCCGCAGTACGCAAGAGTTGCCGTTAAACAATAATGAAATTTGGGGGGAGTTAAATGGCGTTTTGCTTTTGGATATAAAGAAAGCCCCGCAGCTTGGCGGGGCCTTTGGTTTTACAACGCTTTACGCTAAATCACCCCGGAGTCACATTGGTCGCACATGGCCCTTTTTTGCCTTCGCCGACTTCGAACTCGACCTTTTGGCCTTCATCGAGCGATGCGTAGCCGGTAGTCTTTATTTCCGAATGATGGACGAATAAATCTTCGCCTCCGTCGTCTGGCGAGATAAATCCATAACCCTTACTTGCGTTAAACCATTTTACTGTACCTGTACTCACTTGCATTTCTCCTTGACTCTGTTTAAAGAGCAACTAATTAATCTCTCTGTTCTTTCGGGAGATACTATCGAGAGATGAAATAATATCCCCGCATTTAACTTACGTTATTAGAGCATAATAATTGAAATATGCAACAAATAAATATCGCTTTACCATAAAAATATATTGATTGTGAGCAGGAGTAAAAGGCCGGAAACCCGCCTTTGTCCCCACAAAAACCGAAATCAGGACGGAAAAGCCGGCGCAAAATTGTTTAGAAGTAATTTTACTTAAAAGCATATTATTTAACTTCCACCGATGCCTGTGGGTTGAATGGATTTGTCCTGACGGCAAGAGAAAATAGATATGGGTAATTGCCCTTAAGATGCTCCATATAAGACAGCCATTCACGTACAAGCAGCCCGTATGCCCTTTTAATATCCCCAGCCAAATGTTCGTAGTCGGTATCAGGCAGCTCGTGGACGGTTTCCCTGTGCGACAGTTCCTCCGCAAGGTGGAACACCGCCCAGAGAAGCTCGGTGAACTCCTCGTGCTCAAGGAGGTTCGGGTTCTCCAGCAGTCTGAGCAGAAAAGCCCTTTTGCTGATGATAAAACCTCGCATCTCATCGAGGTTGCCCTTATGAACATCAATCTTAAAATCCCGGTTCTGAAGAATCTCTTCCATCTTATCGAAGTGCTCCGGCGACCACTCATTATCGACATTCAGATGCCCGCCGAAGCTTTCGGCTTCAGCGTCAAAGGCCCAGAAATACTTCAGTAAAGGCATACCAGCCTCGCTGAAAAATGCGCCGATAACCATATTCAGTTTCTTGAGCATTGCTCTTTTTTCTCTGTCGCTGAGCACCTGGTGTATAATCAGCGTAACAAGCAGCACCTCGGTAAAAACAAACGCAACATCACCCAGCAGGTATATGAATATATGGTGTGCATCGCGAAAAATTATAAAATGCAGGACATAGAAAACCACCGACAGAAAAACCAGTAACAAGCCCAAAAGAATCCGTCGATAAGGCGGCCTTACTTTCATATTTATCCTCTCATTTATGCTTTCGAGGCGCCGAGCCAGTCCTTGAGGTTCTTCGCAAGAATAACCACGTCCTTCTTGTTCATAATATACTCAATTATCGCAGGCTTTATCTTGAGCTTAAGCATCGCCTTGTGTGCTCTCTCCCAGAGCTGTGCCTGTTTGGCTTCGCTTTCAGCAAGGTAAAGCTGGCTCACTAATTCCTGCAGTTTGCTCAGCATTATCGTATCGAGATTGTCATAATATTTCGAGATAACGTCTCGCTGATAAGCTGAATATTCTTTGCCGGCCATTTTAACTCAATTACCTCAAAATCGCTTCTTTGTTAATTATGACTTGAGAGTATTACCAGTTCCGTACCGAATTTCAACAGAAAACTATATTCGGGGGTTCCCCTCTGTCATCCCGACCGGAGCGCAGCGTAGTGGAGGGATCTATTAAAAACACCCACTGCGACTTGTCCCAATGTTATTTATCGGGATTTATTGCATGCCCTGTGAGATGCGCCGTCTGCTATCTCTCTGTGGCGATTCCGCTTTGGTTAGCCCTGCCATCTTGATGGCAGGATTTGCCTGCCCCGTGAGATGCGCAGCTATCTCATCGGGGTCATCCCGAGCGCAGTGTGACAATCTTGCCTGTCATTCCCGCGAAGGCGGGAATCCATTTTATTATCCTGAGCTTTCGAAGGGGACGGCGATCTGTATCTACGTTTCCTCGTTGTGCTCTCCGCCGCAGCTTCGCAATTCCCCCCCTATCTTGCGGGCGTCCAAATCCACCCACCTTCTTCACTGGAAAGCGGTATTTCCTTTTGCCATGGATCATCTGACATCGCTATTTCATATCCCAAATCGTATAACCTCTTCATCTCCTTTGGGTCGAATATCTCTTTGCCCTTTGGTTCATAGTTGTTCGGAATGCTGATATAGTGAAAGCCCACGTTGTCTTTTTTTGCAAGACTATACAGCCTCTCCATATCTCCCCACGACTGAGCTTTCATAAGAGTTGAAAAAGAACGCATCGATATGTAAAGGCAGCGGCGCTTCACCTGCTCCGCTTCGACATCGAGCTTGCCGTTTTTTATGATATAAAAATTACATATACCTCGCCTCTGCGCCTCGGCAAATACCTTTGTTCCGTAACCGAACATCCCGGTGATAACACCTCCATCAGCGTGCATCTCATCGTATTTTTCCCCGTCTATCTCAACGTCGAAATAGACCGGCGGAAATACTACCGGTATGGCTGCAGAAGCTAACAGAATTTTCCTAAACAGTTTCAGCGTGCCGGCCTCGCCACTGCTCGCAATCGCCCCCATATCCCATATCACTTCACGCTGGGCATCTAAATTAGTAGTGCCGACGTATAACCTTCTTCCTTTGGCGTGCTCGTCAGCGATAGCTTTCAATACCTCTGGAGTTATCAAATCTGATATCATATTCTTCAGCGGCTCTGTGCTGGCAACAGATTCCCCGAAAAGGGCCGGAAGAAGACCAAAGCTCAAAAGCTTCCAGAGGTCCACCACGTCTCCGGTGCTGATAGTTGTGTAACGTTTCTCGAGTTCGTCATCGTATTCAGAGCCAAGGAAAGCAAGAGGTGCGATTAACGCTCCGGTGCTGATACCGGTTACGATTTTGAACCTCGGCCGTGTCTCCGAATCTGTCCAGCCGTTTAAGAACCCAGCCCCGAATGCCCCCTGGGCTCCGCCGCCGGACAAAGCCAAAAAGCTGCAGTCTGAGGAATCGCTTGAATCTACCTCAACGTCCGGGCTGTATTCGATATCCCAGAAACGCACTTCTGGAAAACCTGCCAAACGACCATCATATATCCTCGCTAACGGCACAGGATTGCGAGACAGGCCGCAGCCGGCCAAAAACAAAAGCGCCAATGGAATACCAATGTGAAATAGTCTCAGCTTCTGCATATTTCGTTTTACCGAAAAGAGTTCGCTCAGCCCGGTTTTCTTAATGTCTTCACCGCTGCAAAAATTTACCCCATTTTCTAATTCCCCACAACCAATTTTCACTTTGCCTCGGCGATATTATTTTCCTTCTCCGATAAAACCCCAAATGAAAATACCGGCAGGTATAAAAAGTAATATCCACCCCATCAGCTCGACTGCCCAGCCCGGCGAGGGCGACGAAACTAAGCCGTATTTAGCTCCTACCATCCCTTCGCCGAGTTCGTCGCCGAACCATATGCACCCCAGAGAAAGACAAAGCCAGAAAACAATCCCGATTGATGTCCTAACTATATCTTCTGTTGACATCTCTTCATGTTCTCCCCTGAGAAAGAAAGAGAGAACAAATAACAGGATATATATAATGGCCACGGCAAGTGAAAGCCATCTCGACAGGTTCATCTCTTATTCCTCAACAGTTCGTAATACTGAATTATCCTATACCCTTAGTTGCCATTTCGCAATAAAATGTTCACCCTCCAACTCATTAAAATCATTAGCACTTAAATGCTATATTAGTATATACGTATATACTAATATACTTTCTGACGCCACTCCACCACTTCACAATTAGGTTTCTAAATTCCTCCAACTAAACACCTGACATTTGCTGAAATACTATATAAGTATATATGCATATACTTATATGCTTTATTATTATGCGCTAGGTGGTATTACCACCTACTGAAATTCCTCCCCTCCACACATCCTCCCTCGTTTGCTTGTTCCCTCGCCTTCCCATACCTGCCTCCCCCCTGAAGGTTGATTGAACTTCTTCAACTACTCACCCGCTTGTGCTGCTTTCTGCTCGGATGCTATTTTTCCCGTATGCCTGCGGCATACTTACTGTTCGTTTCCTCGTTGCGGCCTCCGGCAGCGCTGCGCATTAGTGTTTCACCACCCCATTTTACCCGCAAAATTAAAAACTAAAAACTATCGCTGTTGCTCATCGCAGATTCCGGAATAGCCTGCCCCTGCAAGTCGTAGGCAGGGGTCTTTATCTGAGACCCAGACACTAATTCTCTAATTCTCTAATTAACTAATCCCGCCCGTAACTTTTAACTTTTCAGCTTTGATTTTGCACTTCCAGTTTTAACTTTTAAATTATTCTATCGTCCGTCCCCCGCCTCCGGCGGTCGCCCTCCACCAGCAACAGCAACCTTGTCTCCTTAATTCGTAACGAGTATCAAGTATCCAGTATCGAGTATCTGTCTTTCGTTTTCCGTGTTTTTGTATTTTTGATTTTTGCTACTTGTCCGCCGTAAGTTTACTGAAGGCGGATGTCATTTTGCTTTTTGCATTTTGATTTTTCTCTGCATTCTCTGTGGCTTTATTTACCCGCGTCAATCCGTGGTTAATTTTTTGTGCCTTTTCGTAGCTAACCCGGTTTTAAGTTTTGCACTTTGGTTTTGCACTTTCCATTTTAAGCTTTTAGCTTTGCTCTGTCCGCTGTCCGCTAAACGCTTAACGCTGTACGCTAAATGAGACCCCCACTTTCGACAGTCGAATTTCCTTATTCGGTATTCAATCCTTTTACTTCATAATTCGACATTGAGTGTTCGATATTGGATATTCTCTTTTCTGTTCCTTTCCACGGCCTCCGCCGCTCGCCTTGCCGGACGATTGACAGGCATTTTAAAAATTGATACATTCCTGTCTTTGATTGTAGGAAGAACAAATGGAAAATCACCGATGGAGCAAAATTAAAAGGTCGCGAAAGAGCGGTTTTCGAGCTCGTATGAGAACCAAAGGTGGACGCAAAGCACTAAGCAGGAAACGACGAGTAGGACGCTCGGTAAATATTACCGGCTGATCCGTATCAGACTTCTGTCTTCTGTTGTCCATTGTCCATCTTCTCTCATTCATCTCTGCCCTCTGTATTCTGCCCTTCATAGCAGCCCCCGCTAGTGCTGCGCAGTTCGCCACTCACCAATTAACCAATTCTCTAATCCTCTATTTTCCTGATATCCTGTTCTCCTGATTCCCTGCTACCTGATAACCTGCTCCCCTTTTTCTTCCTTCTTCCCTCGTCCCTCTTCCGTCATCCCTCGTCCGTCCTCCGCCTCCGGCGGTTCCTCCCCGAAGTTTACTTGAACTTCTTCAAGTATCCATCTGCTTTGTGCTGCCTACGAAGTGGGTTTACCCTGAGCAAAGTCGAAGGGCGTCCAGTATTGAGCATCCAGTATCAAGCATCCGTCTTTCATCATCCCTCTTCCTTCATCTGTCGTTTGTATACTGGCCCCGTGAAAGGGTGAGACACCTATTAGGGTATAAGTTATGATAGATGCCGCCTAACGGAAGGAGCCCGTAGGGCGACTGGAGTTAGGCGGCAATCGAAAACCTGAAAGGACTCTTACGGATGGCCAGAGCATCAAAGTTTACCGATGAGCAGAGGTTTGAAATCGCACTGGATATGTTGAGCGGCAAGATGTCTGTCTCGGAGGTTTGTCGCAAATGGGACATCGGTAGCACCTATGCCTATAAACTCAAGGACAGGGCCGTCGAACTGCTCAGAAACGGGATAAGTAAACCCGTCGGCAGGCCACCTGCTGAGGTTGAACGGCTGAGGAAAAAGGTTGCGGACCTCGAACAACTTGCCGGCGACCAGGC
>Ga0315543_1004832_pt1 | contig 10925 bp, 10 predicted proteins | sample SalMarSW160210MG_2_FD_203098 | JGI IMG/M metagenome (GOLD analysis project Ga0315543, IMG submission 203098) | Salt marsh sediment microbial communities from the Plum Island Ecosystem LTER, Massachusetts, United States - Salt Marsh Sediment SW1601-210 ...
TCCGGTCGGCATCACTTAGTAGCAGCCTTTCTCCAGCTTGACAGCGAGTTTGATCCAGCCATATGGGAAGAGAAAAGCTTGATTGAGCAAATCCATAAGTGGTTTTCTTATCGAGACAAGCAAGCCGGCCATCAGCGCACTTGTCCAGAGATTAGCGTAGCAAAATTGGTGCAGCCTCTTGCCGGAAACCGCTCGCTATTAGTTTGTACGTGGTCTTTAGGTTCTGAGGATATGAGTAACGACCCATAAGAGGTAGTTTACAGGTGAATTCATTTGCCTAAATCCCCCGCACTTGGCAAAAGGAGGAAACCCTGATCCCACCATATAAAAACGATTGTCCGGACATCGGGCACGGGACCTAAATCCTTATTATTACTGCTTATTCGACAAGGCTACAAAAGAATATGAGAGAGTTTTATCAGTAAACAAACAAGAGCACTGCTTATATGTCCTATTCGATTTGACAATTGCTCCAAAAATGCTATAATTTGGTGTCTTGAGTGACACAATGGATAAGAGGATAACCCAAAAGGTAAACTTATTCCAAGGAGCAGAAGGGAGCCTGAGAGGCCTTCTGAGGAAAAGGAAATGTACCTGCGAAGGTTATCTATAGGTGAACCCATTCTTTCAAAATTGGAAGAATGGGTTTTTTACTTTTTGATAGAAAAATACCGTGCCATAAGTGCTGGTGGAGCACTTCATATTGAGTCCGAGTTTGAGAGGCTAATGGGGGTTTAAATATGCCTAAAAGGACAAGACCTTTAACAAAAGAAGAAATAATTGAAACTCTTACAAAACACAGGGATGATTTGTCTAAATATGGCGTCAGGAGAATAGGAATTTTTGGTTCCTATGTTAGGAATGAGCAGGATGAAAAGAGCGATATTGATTTAGTCGTAGAGTTTGATATGTCTTCTTTTGATGAAAATTTCACAGGTTTTTATGATACCTTCATAAGTTTATCTGATTATCTGGAAAGTTTATTTGGTAGAAAAACAGATATTTTAACCCCTGTAAGCATTGAAACTATAAGAATCAAAAAAGTTGCTGAAGAGATTAAAAGGAGTATAGAATATGTCTGAGAAAGCAGATAGAGAATTTCTTTTAGACATAAAGGAAGCAATAGAAAGGATTACACATATCCTCAAATAAATATTTTAGTTTTGCCGATGAAGGATTGATTGAAGAATATAATCTTAATTTTTTGAGCTTGAGGAGAGAGACGAATGTTTAAACCAAACTTTAGAATAACTAATAGAGAGCTCTGAACGAACAGCACGGAGTCATTTGAACGAATTGGTAAAGCTGGATTTAATTAAACCCGTAGGACCCCAGAAAGGCAGGTATTATACACTGATTTAACCTATTGCCGACAATTTGCCGAGAAAAGAGGAGTAGTTTATGAATTATGAGCCTTCACGATTAGGTTCACGATTAAATGTGTTTGCAAAGGCAGAGACTTTTATTATGAGTTCACAGAGGAGAGGATTTCAGGGATAAGGTTTGACATCTTAGGAAAACTCTGCAAATTTCTAAATTGCTCCGTTGCTGACTTAATTGAGTATATCCCGGATGAGGAATAGATGTAAATGCTGCAAAAATATAGATTGACATCGAAAGTTGACCCCTTACTACCACTGGAAATTGATCCCTCTGAGCAAAATGATATTCTTCTGGGATATAAAATTCCGGAAGGTAAAGGAGGGATGATTGCAGTGGGAAAGTGGTTTATCCATAAGGATGTATGTCCAAAATACCTCGGATATAACACCCAAATAGAAGAATATCCGAATAAGTTCGGATATAAATGGGATAGGTTAAATGGCGCTGGCTACCTCACAAAGCAGAGGTGGAACTATAGTGGACTATGAAAAGTTAAACTTTCAAAAACTAGTAGAGCAAAAGGCTTCGACATTGGGTGACAGAATACGTGTGATGAAGCAAGATGCTCAGGATAACTGGTTGCGATCTCTTGAGAAAAATGGTTTCAGCCATTCCGAGCGTGTAGAGAATTACTTGAATCGGTTAGTGCCAGATAATATAAAGGAAACATTTAATCCAGCTGAAATTTTTGTATTACTTTATGCCGTGTACCTTCATGATATCGGATACCTGACAGCGAAAGATGGGCATGAAAAAAGCAGTTATGAGGACATCATCCATAACTTCCAAAATTATAAACTTAATGACCGGTTTGAAGCTGAAGCGGTGGCCTTAGTATGTTATGGGCATGCTTCAGAACAAGAGTTTCCACTTAAAAATATCAATTCTCGCTTTGGTATAGCTAGGCTGAGTGATAACCCTTTGAATTTACGATTTTTGGCTGCTCTGCTTCGTCTGGCAGATGAAATTGATAATGCCTATACCCGTGTGATTGGTTACCCTGACCAAAAAGAAAGTATGCGCCACCTTGTTGGGTTTGTGGATATTGACATGGATCGTTGGTTAATATGTTTCCAAACCAAGCCAAACAATAGTGAGGAGTGGGAAAAACTGGATGGCATGCGCAAATACACCGAGGAGCGCCTCAGGGAGTTAGCATGGGTAATTGAATCCAGAAGGTTACTATACAATCGCATTGAGTTGAAGCCAGAGGATAACCCTTTCCGTGAGGATGCTCAGAAGAGAAGTTCCATCATAATTCGCCGTAAGGTGGTATCTATTCTCAAGCTGAAAGGATATATGAACATAGAAGAGAATGTGCGTATTGGTAGTGTATTGGTAGACCTATACGGTGAGCAACCTATACCTGATGATCAGCCACTGCGCACAATCGTGCAGTGTTATAGCCAGGTAGATAAAGAAACTGTAAAACAGTTTATTAATACATTGGAGCAATTGAGCAACAAAGTAGAACGAGGATTTCTCGTATCTGAGGTGCCTATTAACCTACAGATTGCGGAGTTGGCAAAAGGCCATCGGTGTTTGAAGTTACAAACTCTCGAGGATTTACTGCGGAACCTAATTGATTTCGAGCATTATTTGGATTGGGTAATTGAAAATTATGAACGGGATGAGATTAGTGAGTATTATGTAGATTTGAGTTGCCAAGAGCACGGAACTAAAGAGATTCTTCTTTCTGTTCACACTTACGTCAACGAATTTCTGACCAAGGGAGAGAAGAATCATATCTTTCTTTTGGGGGAATATGGTTCTGGCAAGACATCCTTTTGTAAGAAGTACGCTCACGATTTAGCCATGCAGTATAAAACTCACCGCTCTGGTAATCGCATTCCTATTCTAGTCAATCTTCAGGACTATGGCAGAATCATGAACTTCCATCAATTCATTACCGATCTATTAGTAAATAAGTTTAAACTGAGAAATATGGATTACGATACTTTTAATACAATGAATGAAGCTGGGTTATTTCTGTTGGTTTTCGACGGCTTTGATGAAATAACGCAGAAAGTAGATACTAAAACAGTAAGGCAAAACTTTGAGGAATTAGCTAAGGCCGTTGTTGGGAAGAGTAAAGTCCTTTTTACCTGCCGTACAGAGTTTTTCCGTAGCAGTTCTCAAATGGAAGAATTGCTTTCCGCAGCATATGTTAGCAGTAAGCTCGGTCCTAAGTTTGAAATTCTCTACTTGCGTGATTTTCCGGAAGACAAGATCAAGCGATTTCTACGACAAAGGGTGGGAAGGGACAAAGCAAAACTCTATTTTCAAAAGATGCGGAAGACATATAACCTGATGGAATTAGCTCAGCGACCTGTTTTGCTAAATATGATTGTGGAGTATTGGCCGAAGTTGATTGCTGAGAAAAAGAAAATCCGTGTTGCTGATCTCTACCGGGTGGCTGCCGATTTTTGGCTGGAGCGTGATATTCAGGCCAATCGGACTTTTCTAAACAAAGAGGATAAGATGTTGTTTATGGAGGAGTTGGCTTTTCAGATGTATTTAACAGATAAACTGTCTATACATTATACGGAAATACCAGAGAGAATCCGACAGCATTTTAAACTGGAAGAGGCAGAGCAGATTGATTATTTTGCCCACGATGTAATGACCTGTTCATTTTTGAATCGAGATGAAGTGGGAAATTATACGTTCACACATAAGTCCTTTATGGAATATTTCGTAGCAAGACGATTGGCAAAGGAAATTCAAGATAATGTGTTTGATTACTTCAAAAAAAAGCCACTGACAGCATCGATAAATAACTTCTTAAAGGAATTGCTGACATGAAAAATACGTATATTACCAATCTCTGGCGGTTTATTGAGATGACGAGAGGTAAGACCTTTGATGAAGTTGGATGTTCTGGAGGCAACGCTATTACTGTTTTAAATTCAGATGAGAGTTTTGTAGGAAAAGACTTGTCGAGAACTGTTCTGGTTGGTGCAAGATTTGAAAATGCAGATTTAAGGGGTACAAATTTATATGCTGCAGATTTACGGAACGCGAATCTTTACGGTGTTAAGTTGGATAAATCAACCGTTTTAGAAAAGGCAAATATGTCGGGCGTATATGGAATGCCTGCTAATGCTTTGGTGGGAATTGAGCCACATCTATTGCATGAATTACTCCAAAACTCTAGCCAGTCTGTTCGTTTAGCAATAATCTTTGCATACAGAAAGTATGGGAAGCAGCAAGCAATAGAAGATTTGCTACATTTACTTAAAAATGAATCTCCAAAAGTACGGGCCGAAGCAATAAGTGCCCTTGCAGATGTGGAGGGAAAGGAAGTAATAAACGCTATTAGATTATCATGTAAGGATATCGATGCTAATGTCCGAGTGCATGTTGCGAGCGCCTTTGCAAAATTTAAGGCGAAAGAAACAATACCGGATTTGAGACAGCTATGCAAGGATGTCAATGCCAGTGTTCGAGCTCAGGCTGTAGGTACACTTGCTGAGTTAAATGCGAAAGAAGCAGTGCCCGATCTAATCCCTTTACTCAAAGACAAAAACCCAACAGTCCGAGCTTGGACTGTAAGCGCCCTTGCAAAACTAGGTATCAAAGAGGCAGTACCTGATGTGGTTGCTTTACTCAAAGACACTGATGCAACAGTACGTGCGTGTACTGTAAGTGCCCTTGCAAAGTTGGATGTTAGAGAGGTAATCCCCGATCTGGTATTCTTACTCAAAGATAAAAACGCAACTGTACGTACATATACTGTAAGTGCCCTTGCAAAGTTGGATGTTAGAGAGGTAATCCCCGATCTGGTATTCCTACTCAAAGATAAAAACGCAACTGTACGAGCTCTAGTTGTAAGCGCCCTTACAAAACTAAACGTAAAGGAAGTAACGAAGGAGCTAAAACAATTAAGCAAGGATGATCTAAGTGCGAATGTACGAGTAGAAACCATAAGTGCTCTCGCAAAACTGCTCGATTCACATGAATCTACCCCGGTTTTAATTCCTTTTCTTAAAGATAAGGATGCAATTGTACGCACTCAAGCTGTAAGGATTCTTGTTAGGCTAAAAGCAAAGGAGGCGATACCAGATCTAAGGCTACTATGTAAAGATTCTAACACTGAAGTTCGAAAAAAAGTTCCACCAGTTCTTGCTACGTTAGATGCAAGAGAAGCAATACCTGATTTGATTCCATTACTTAAAGATGAAGATGCAACGGTGCGTGCAGAAGCCGTGATTGCTCTGTCAAAATTGGATGGAAGAAAGGCAATACCTGATTTGATTCCATTACTTAAAGATGAAGATGCAACGGTGCGTGCAAAGACTACAACTGCTCTAGGAAATTTAAAGGCACGAAAAGCGAGGATAAATATTGTAAAACTACTTAAAGATAATAATGCAACAGTACGTTCAGAAGCTGCGAGTACTCTGTCGAAGTTAGGCGCAAGAGAAACAATACCTGATTTGATTCCATTACTTAAAGATGAAAATATAATGGTACGTGCAAAGACCGCAAGCGCTTTAGGAAATCTAAGAGCGCAAGAAGCGAGAATATACATTGTGGAACTACTTAAAGATGGTAATATTTATTTACAAAAATGCGCTAGAAGAGCCCTTAAGAAGCTCCCAATAAAATAAAGACTCGGAAAAACGATAGCAACTTCGCACTTCGAAAACATATACACTACAGGGTGATCCTCTTGTCCTCAGGATATTACTCTTTTCGGTCGCGACATCGTATAGGTATGAATGATAAAGAAATGGCAGCATCCTGGAGGAAAATTGCAAGAACAAAGAGCTAATACACTTTCAGATGCTGAACTTTTAGCTATTCTTGTATCTACAGGTATCAAGAGAAAGCCAGCTGAGAAAATCGCCGAGAAAATTCTTGAGAAGTTCGGTTCTCTCTCCCAGATGGCGAATCAACCTCTGGAAAAATTTCTGGAATTCAAGGGAATTTCGGATGTCAAGATTATCCGAATTGCCGCTGCTTTTGAAATAGCTCGTCGTCTATCAAAGGAAGCATTAAGTGATGAGGAAGAAAAAAACGGGTAGAACAATTAAAGAGAAGGCTGCTCGTATGCCTGAAATACGAGAGGCAAAGTGGAACCAAATTGTCCCTGATTATCTGGAATCGGTAAAGGCACAAATCAGTGAACCTGCCAAGTCTCAACGCTTTTTACTGCTTTTAAATGAATTTTTTGGAATTCAGCCAGGATTTATATAGAGGAATATGTTTCAGGTGTTGAGATTGCAATTCGTCCAGTTTCCTGCTATCCTTTTCCTTGGCCATTACTTCCTCCTTTTTGATAAGGGTTTTTTTGTTCTTCCTTATCTTGAAGGAATAGTGGCCTTTTTGTCAAGGTCACATCAATTTACAGAAATTATAGGGTATTATCTTTCTATTCACTAAATTCCACAAAAAATCACATTAAGAAAAAGAGACATTCATGAATGATCGTATAATTCGTACTGCACTAAAACAATACTTATCAAATAAATATTCTAGCAATCGAAATGCCCTTATATTAGAAGAGCTGGGATTGAAGCACGGCCGAGTCATAATAGACCTTGTAGTTATAAATGATTTTTTTCACGGCTACGAATTAAAAAGCAATAAAGATACTCTTAAAAGACTACCAGAGCAAGCAAGAATTTTCAGTTCAATTTTCGATCATTTGACATTAATAGTTGGATATCGACATGCTTATAAATCAATCAAGATAGTTCCTGAATGGTGGGGAATTAAAATTGCAGAGAAAGATCGACAAGGAAAAGTAAAATTTATAACACTTAGGCGAAATAAAAAAAATCCTTCTCCAGATGCATTTTCTATCGTCCGCTTATTATGGCGAGATGAAGCCATTTCTTTTTTAGATAAGATCGATACTGCTAATGGTGTAAGGTCGAAACCGAAGAAGTTTATTTATGAAAAAATTATAGAGATTGCCGATTTAGATAAAATTCGTGCAAGAGTAAGAAAACAACTTAGAAATCGATCAAATTGGAGAGTTGATGCACTACAAAGGTTAAATGATGATTGATGCCCGCTCTGAGCCATGTTTCTGGATTGCCTGTAGTATCGCGACGCGTACCTCTTTCATAAATATACCTATCACCTGTACTAAAATCAGGCCCACAAAATTCTTCTCGCTCACAAAGCATTAAGGCATTAGCAGTATATTGGTCATATCCCATTTTTTTAAGACTTTCTCCTCGCATGATAACCCAATCTAATGTAGACGTATATCGAATGCTAGCGCTAACATTTGGTCTTTCAGGAGGCTCTTCATATATAGGATGTTGTATTGTATAATCCCCAAAACTGGGTTTTCGGTGGAGTTTATTACTGACTTGCTGTACCCAATTACGCCAATCTGAACGTGGATGTAGATGTTGTCCTGGTTCAAACTCGGTCAAATATTTAGGGAAAAAACCGCTGATAATTGTAAAACTACGCCATCGGGAGAGTAATGGAATACGTTTGGTTACGTATGCAAAGCTAGGGCATGAATTATCAATTATTTTAAAATCAACTATTAAATCTATCTCCTCAGATGAAATTTCAATCTGGGCAAGAAAAGCATTCACGATTTTAGCAAAATCGACGTTCCCTAATTCATCCTTCTCGATCCTCAGACAGATACCACGTTTATTATGTGTCGCCAAGCAACAGATTGCTTCTTGAAAAATAGGTGAACGTTTTATAGATGTCACGGGTATTAAATTCTTGTTTTTCTCCCCTAGTTTTAGGAGTATGTCTTCGACAAATTTTGATTGATCTCTAAGAGAAAAGAGGCCCAAATCAAAAAAGAAAGGAAGATTTTTGCAGCTAAGCGCTAAATCTTGAGATATTTGTTTTATAGAGTCTTTAACAGTTTTCCTAGTCGGAGAAACAAAATTCTTAGGCGGAAGTTCGATCAAGGGTGTCATGTTCTTACGGTAGCTTGCTTCTAGATCTCTAAACGCAATCCATTCAGCTCGCTTCCATCTCAATACAGGAACATAATGATTGTGTTTAAACATTTTTACCCCCATTTAATTTCGGGAAACAAAATTCTAACACAGTGATACCCGACCAACTTATTCAATATTCTATATGATTTATAAAAATGGCGCATTTTTCCAGCTACTATAGCAGGATGTATATTTAGTTTCTTGGCTAACCGTTGTGCAGCTTCCGGCGTTCGGAGTTTTCTTACAAGACTCGCTTCCCATTCGTGTCTTGGAATAAGAACTTCATCCGCTAATGTATCTGCTTCCTGTTCCCTCGGATCACTCGGATTTTCTGCATCGAGGTCATCATAAAAGGTATTATTCCCTCTATCAAGATGACGGGCGATGTGTGCTAGTTCGTGCATTAAACAGAACCAAAAATTATCAAGACGATCGTGCCTTATTGACAGACCGATTATTGGTCCGCGTTTTGTCATAATTGCCGCTCCATCTAAATGCGTACGGGGTAGATGCGGCTCAATAATTAGAGAAATTCCATGTTTTCTTAAAAAATCCACCGCAAGCTTAGGCCCATTATCCAAACGACTTAGAATGGCCACTTTTTTCATAAATTCCTCAGTTACGGTTCCTGGCTTGTACTTTACAGGAAGTAGGTTTTGTAATGCGCATATCATGATTCTAGCGTTCCAAGTAAACAGAGCATATCTGTTTATAGGCTGTGCGGAACGTATATTTTCTGTTTTTCTATAAAGCGCTACCATTTCCTCTGTGGAGCCTAAGGGTCTTAAAAAATTACGTATTATATTTTCCGCATTAGACTTGATATTACGAGTACTAGTCTGCACCCAACCTCGTTTGATCATTTCACGAATCGGAAATCTCATCCAATCAATTGCAGTTTCTTCTAGGTCTGATAAGGCGCTGTCTTGAATCAAAACTTTTATAGGTATGCCTAAGCCGGGATGAAGGGCACGTATCATAGAAAGAGTAAGTGGCCTCTTTCTTGATAAAATTTCGGATACTTTGCTCCGGCTTCCAAGATACGGCACAAGGTCACGCTGAGCTAGGCCTTGTTGTTCCATCCGAAATAGGATTGCTTCAATCGGATCCGGTAGTTCAGATGGAAAATTTTTAGACTCATAATCTTTAACCAAAAGTATTAATAGTTCTAACTTATTAGCTTCAGAGCTTCCGGGCTCAGGATCGAAATCCATTAGGGTCTCAATGTCTACAAGTGCCTTTTCATAATCAGCTTTTGTTTTTATGATCTTTATCATCGTAATACTCCTCTAAAATTCCCATTTTGAGTATTCCGCGTGAGTACCAGCTTTTTTAATCATTACCACCTGATTTTTATAATTGACTTTAACAGCCAAACGATAATTATTTCCCCTTATGTTAAAAATAACTATATTATTTTTCAAGAAACTTGCACTTGAATAACGGGCTTTGATATCATGTGGCTTGTTCCATTGCGCTTCCTCAGCTTCACATAGCCATGCATCAATTTGCTCCTTCGCATCAGTATGTTTCGATTCGAAATCTTCTAGTATATTCTTGCCTATAACATTCATGTAGCCATAACTTGGTATTATTTTTAGAATTATGCATTATTCCCTTTCTGGGAACATTATATCATATTTTTGAAATTTGGCAAGTCTTTGTACTCGATGGCGACATAGGTAACACTTTTTGATAATTATTAAGGTACTCTATGGGAGAAAGATAATCCAGGGATTGATGGGGACGATTGAAGTCATATTCAATGAGCCATTCAGTTAATCTTCGGTTAAACAAAAGAGGATCAGGTGTAAAATTACCGAGCTGTATGAACTCTTCTTTTAAGGTTCTGTTAAACCTCTCATTTATGGCATTGTCCTTGGGCGTCTTTACTCTGGAAAAGTAGTGAGGAATTTTAAGCTTGGTGCATGCCTCCTCAAACAGTTTAGCAAATTCTGAGCCATTGTCAGTTTGGATGATCTTTATCTTAGTATTCACTAAATAGATAAGTCTGCAAAGGAAATCTCTAGCATTAAAAGAGGTGGCTCCTTTGTACATTCTGGAAAAAGCTAATTTGGATGTCTTATCAATTGCGGTAAAGATATATCTTTTGAGGCCACTGCGAAAGAGGCTTATAGTATCAACCTGAAAGAAGAACCCGGTTATTATCTTATTCTTAAGCTCAGTAACTCTCTTTTTCTTCTGTGAGAGCTTCCTTCTCTTCCTCAGTTTCTCATTCCTGACTGGATGGTAGTACAGGTTATATTTCTCTATTGTCTTTTGAATCTGCCAGCAGGTTACTTTGTCTGAATAGATCTTCTCATAGAGTACTTTAAGTTTTTCTTTCCCATATCTGATGTACTTCTTCCTGAGAGCCTTAATCCTCAGCTCTTTCTCAAAAGGAATCATTCTCTTTCTTCTTCTCCTGGGAGCACGAGACCTCGTCTCGAGAGTAGTAAGGTCCCATCTATTGTATCTTTTCTTCCACTTGTAGAAAGTCTTTCTGGAGATGCCAAAGTACCTGCAGGTCAAGGATGCATTCTTGGTCTTGTGGTAATAATCAAACCAACGAAGCCTTACTGTTGCCTCTCTAGAAAGCTTAGGGATCCG
>Ga0315543_1004834_pt1 | contig 10922 bp, 11 predicted proteins | sample SalMarSW160210MG_2_FD_203098 | JGI IMG/M metagenome (GOLD analysis project Ga0315543, IMG submission 203098) | Salt marsh sediment microbial communities from the Plum Island Ecosystem LTER, Massachusetts, United States - Salt Marsh Sediment SW1601-210 ...
AGGTTTTTATTGTAATACCACTTCCTTTTGACTTCAGGCATTTGTCATATTGTTTATCGCATTCAGTAGATGAATAATCAGGATAAAACCGGCTGATACGGTGAAAATATTTTCTACCTACTTCGCCCAGTTCAGATGAAAATGCAAAGCCAATATCACGCCAATCGCCATAAGCCGTGGTAATGTCTATGTTCTTTGATTCGATACGTGAAACGATTTCCTCTATATCATCATCACCCCTTTGTCCTTCTGATATTACTTTATTTAGGGAAGGGATTTCATCATTTGTTGTTGCTGTATTGTTGAGCCACTCCTGTGGATTGAATTTCTTTTTTGTCATGAAACTAAATATTTCGGATTTATATATACATTATCATCATAAGGAAGGAAGCAAGCCCGGGAAATATCTTTCCCGGATTTGTCCACTTCTAAAGAATATGTCTGCCGGATATAGGCGGCTACTGCCCCGAACAGGAAATCATGGGAACCCTGGGTCAGGTCGATGGGGATTACCCATTTCAGGCCGTTGCCCGATGGTGAAACAAACATAATTTCTGTTTCGAAATATTCATCTTGTAACAAAGACTGTTTTAAGGATTCAATATCCGGTATATGGTCAAAGTCGATGGTAAGCAAACCCGAATGTTTCAACAAAGCTTTATCGCTGCGTTTTGAGAAAATACCGGAAAATGTCACATAATCGAAGTACTGAGCTTTGTAGGCCCTTGCCTCATCTTTGTCGGTGATGCCCCTCAGACCATTGGTATTTGATTTATAGGATTCACTCTTAACCAGGTTATATATTTCTATCAGGTTAATTTCTTTTTCCGGTACAGTGTTTTTAACGGGTCTCCTGTAAAAGCTGAATTTGGGAGTTATCGTTTTAGGCTTTTCCTTCTTTTCCGGTAATGTGATATCTTCCATTTTCCGGTTATAAAAGTTTCGGTCCTTGCAAATGTTGAGGTGTAAATCTTCATTCAGTTTTACTAACAGATCCTGACCCGGCAATTTGTAATGCATGCCCGCAAAATCAAACGGGTTGCCTTTGAAGTCAGGATCGGATGTATCATCATACAGGAATACCCAATCCCGGTTGTAAATATTCAGGGTATAATCGCCGGTCAGAAAGGGATTTCTGGCCGGTTTACACTTCTTTCCCGATAAGGATATTACAATCTCATTGGGGTAGAACTGTCGCAATACATAGGCATAAATGTCAAGCCCGTAATGCGTTTTGTCCAGTATGTCTTTTTCAGTGATTTCCATAACCGAGAGGCTTTTTAATGTTACCGGAATAATTGTTTTCGAGTAAAGCCTCCAGGTCGGAAACCTTGTAATAGAATTTCCCACTGATCCGGGAGTAAGGCAAAATGCCTTTATCCCGGAGAGATTGCAATGTACGTTTGCTTATGTTGAGGGCAAGCATAACATCCTGCCCGTCAATCCAGCATTCTTTGAATTTCTCGGCACGTGTCTGCTTCAAGTTTTGCAGGTGTGCTTTTACTTCTTTGACATCGTTCATCAGGATGAGTAATGGTTTAATAATCTCGTTCATTACCTTGCCCTCCCTGATTTCATTTGAAATTCATCTGCCTGTCGTTCGATTTCGTCTGTTGAAACCTGCTTGTTACTAAGCAACCACTCATCAAGCTCCTTGCGGTTGAAATATAATTTCTTGCCGTTTGGCTTATAAGCAGGAATTACTCCCGTACTTGTCAATTTGTACAGGTGTGAATGCGATACTTCAAGGTAAATCGCTGTTTCATTAAAATTCAGGACTTCTTTTTTCAGAAGCGACTGTTCTACCAGTAACTTTTCAATGTTATCCAGTTTTTGATAAATCAATTCTTCGCTCATTTTACTTAAAATTTAAAAGTGAGTAAATGAGCCTTGCAAGGCCGTTTCTTAAGTTCGAACGGAACGAAATTACAGCCCTGCTAACCGGAAAACTGTAAGGGTGTTAGCGAAGTGTAAGATAGCTTACAGTACTTACACTATTTTATTGCACTTCTTTGAAAATCTTGTCTATGGTTTCCTTTTGTTTCGGGTCGTGGTGCTTATTGCGGGAAAGATTGGTTGCAGTGATAAGGATACCGTTTTTGGAAAAGAAAGATTTGGATTTTTCAATGTTTGAAAGGGTCAAATCTGTGAAAAGTGGTTTAAGTTTGTCAATGATGTACCGGAACTGTGTAGTTTCGCAACCTATGTGAATTTGTTTTTCTGATTTAGTCAGGTCATCACTGGTCATTACTTCAACGAAATCCTTTTCAGAGGTAAGGTTGTCATTCAGGAAATCTACTTTTATGGTTAACAGTCTGCAGATATTTTGAAGTTTTTCTGCGGATTCTTCATTGTAACCAAATGAAAGCTTTTTTGGTTTATACTTTCCCTCCTTATCCTCAACGATTACAATTTCTTTAACTTCTTTAATGAAACTTTCATCAGGAATCGGCTCAAACAGCAGTTGCATATAAAAATCATCTTCTGTCATCAGGTTGTCAGCTAACAGGTCCCTGAATGGTTCCTGGATTTCAAGATATGCTTTTATGTAGGCCAGCTTTAGTAATTGAATGATATAAGTATTTGTTTTGTGTCCCGCATCAATATTGAATGAAGTCTTTTTGGGGTTTATATAAGCCAATGAATAGTCATTATCCTGGATAAGCCGGCCAATGTCCTTTAAACGGGTTTTTAACCTGTTATTTAGTATTTCGTTCAGCCAGTATTTTTGAAGTTTTGTGTTTGTATCTTCATTTATAAGACTTAACATTTCATTACAATATTTACATAGACCATTGACTATCAACTTATTATAATACCTTGTCTTATAATTAAACGGTCGGCGGAATTCTATATCGTAATGATACTGATAATCAACGTTTTCTGTCTTTATTTCTACTAACATCGGAGCAAATTTTTCATCCGGATTGTTTTCTTCTAACCAGGGTCTCAGATTATGATAAAGAATTTCATCAAGAATGGCCGGTATATTATCCTTATTGTTCATGTGATTATTTATTATTGAAATCTAATAGTTTTTTCTGAAATGATTCTTTTACTTCATCCTCAAAACTGTCGAGGTAGTTTTCGGTTGTACGTAAATCTTTATGCCCCAGGCTTTCGCTGATAAATTCAATCGGGGCGCCGGAACGTTTTAAAACTGTTGCAAATGAGTGACGGGCAGAATAGGTGGTAAGAACCAAATCAAAACCAAGACTTTCCCCGATACGTTTCATGTACTTGTTAATGGTTTTGGTTGCCTGTTTGATTTTCGCCAGGACTGCCTGCGGGGAATCGGTTTCGGAAATTATTCCGAACACATAGGTTTCCGGTTCTTTTGGTTTTACACCCCATTTATCAATAATTGCCCTGATTTCCGGTAAAAGCATAACAACAATGGGTTTTTGATTACTTTTAGTTGCACGTTCCGTTTTTGACCGGATAAAGGTAAGATTCTTTGAGTTGATGTTTTTATACTGAAGTTTGGCAATGTCCTTAATATTGGCTCCATTACACAGATAGCTGAATAACCAGAGGTCTTTTGCTTTTTCCTCTGCAGGAGTGGCCGTCTGATATTCAAGGATTTTTTTAATATCGTTTAAGGTAAGGGCTTTCTTTATGTTCTTTCCTGATGGTATCTGGTATTTGCGTTTTCCGAAAGGATAGAATTCATTGCTGAGGTTGCCTTCTTCGATGGCCTTGTTTATGATGGTCCTTAAATTCCTCAGATAAATTCCTATGGTTGTTATTGAAGATTCATTTTCAACCATCCATTTTTCATATTTGCTTAACCATTCAGGGGTAATGTCAGCTAGCATCAGACGGGTTTTTCTTGAATCCTTATTGAACTCTTTAAAAGATTTCAGGGCACTCCGGTAACTTTCGGCGGTTGTTAATCTTTCCTGTTGGGTTAGTTCCTCACTGTACTCCTGCAACAAGTACAATACATCCTTCTTGGGGGCGGCTTTTTGATTGAACTTCTTTTCAAAAGCCTGGAAACTGAAAGGCTCAAGTTCTTTAATGACTTCGATAGCCCTGTGCTCAATTTTGTTAAAGAAAACCTTATTGTCTTTATTATCACCTCTTGGATTTGGCTGAAGTGTCTTTTCCCATTCGTCGGGGGTAAGATGTACGCCTAAAGGATAATATTTCTGCGTCCGGTTATAAGTTACCCGGAGTTTAACGGTATACGTTTCATCCTTTCTTTTTTTCCTCGTATCTAATATTATTGCAGTGGTAACTCCAATCATATATACTGTATTTCAGGTGTTTATATTTGTATGTTCCTTGAATTTGGTACATACAATTTACATACAAAATCGAAAATAAACAACAAAAAAGAGAAAAAAAGAACAAATAGAATATACTTAAATGGCTGTAATACAGATTATAAGAAAACAGAGGGAAAATAAAAACAAATATCAGGCATGATTCATAATCATAAGGTCGGGGGTTCAATTCCCCCTCTCGCTACAAAGCAAAACCCTTCCCGCCAAGCGGGAGGGGCTTTTTAGTGAATGTCTCATGAGCTTGCTCAGTGAGACATGAAAATAAAAAGCCGCGTAAAAGGCGTAAGCCTTAAGGGCTTTGCTTTGTTAAGCCTTCCCCAGGGAATCACGGCGCCTCCGGCGCCGTAATTCCCATGCGCAGCATGTGAAGGCTTTTCGTTGTTAAGCCTTCCCCAGGGAATCACGGCGCCTCCGGCGCCGTAATTCCCATGCGCAGCATGTGAAGGCTTTCAGTTGTTAAGCCCTCCCCAGGGAATCGCCAGAGGCAATTCCCATGTACTCACCCCTCGGGCAGCAAGCTGACGGTATCCTTCTTTGCATGCTCTCATCGTAGTTTAAGATAAATGCCCGGACGGCGGATCCATTACCCGAAGCACTAATAATAGTATGCGGACTTTCAAAGACAGGCCTTGCAAAACAGACAAATAAAATTATGAAATGATCATCAATTAACCTAAATTTGATATGTGTATTTAAAGGATAAAACAAGACTGAAGCGCTATTTCTATTCTATCTTAACCGGAAGAATTAAAATTACCTGTAACCGCTTTTTATCACGCCTGTAATGAAAATCTTTATACCTTATATTGCTATTTGTGTGATCCTGACAATGCACCTGGGATTAAAATCTCAAAGAGGGGAAAACACTGGATTGAAAGAGGTAGTAGTGATTTCAATTGACGGTTCAATAAATCCGTCGAGTGCCGAATACATTAATTCAGGTATTAAACGTGCACGCGAAAGAAATGCCGAGTGTTTAATTATTAAACTGAATACACCGGGTGGATTATTAAAATCTACCCGAATAATTGTAACTGATATTCTGGACTCTGAAATTCCTGTGGTGGTGTTTGTTTATCCGGGCGGATCCCAGGCCGCATCAGCGGGTGTTTTCATAACACTTGCAGGTCATATTGCTGCGATGGCACCCGGTACAAATATCGGAGCAGCGCACCCTGTATCCCTGCAAGGCGAACAAGATTCCATTATGAACGAAAAAGCCACAAACGATGCTGCAGCATTTATAAGAACAATAAGCGAGAAGCGCGCACGCAACATCCGGTGGGCTGAAGATGCAGTCAGGAAAAGTCTTTCCATTACTGAAACAGAAGCGCTTAAAGAAAGGGTTATTGATATAATCGCAATTTCAGTACAAGATTTATTGGAAAAAATACACGGGAAAGAAATCAGCCTTTTTTCAGGTAATAAAGTGTTGGATACTAAAAACGCCGGGGTAATTAATATAGAAATGAATTTCAAGCAAAAAATCCTCGACCTTCTCAGCGATCCGAACATAGCATACATATTACTAATGATTGGTATATACGGTATTATGTTTGAGCTTTATAATCCCGGCGCTGTATTCCCGGGAGTAATAGGGGGAATTAGTTTAATTGTAGCTTTCTATTCGCTGCATACACTACCGGTAAACTATGCAGGCTTAGCGTTAATTATTTTTGCCGTAATTTTATTCATTTTAGAAATTAAAGTTGTAAGCCACGGTCTATTAACTATTGGCGGAATTATTTCTTTAATCCTTGGATCGATAATGTTAATTAATACGGAAACAACATTGGAAGTGTTTAAGATTTCCTGGCAGGTAATCTTAGTAATTGTAATACTCACCGCTGCTTTCTTCATATTTGCGATAGGTTTTGGTATCAAAGCACAGAGTCGCAAACCTGCGACCGGAACTGAAGGCATTATTGGAGAAATTGGCGAGACTATCAGTGATTTAGTACCCGAAGGACAGGTAAGGATTCACGGAGAGCTCTGGAATGCAGAAAGTATAGATGGTCCTGTCAGTAAAGGCACGAAAGTGAAAGTAACTCAAATTTCAAATCTTAAATTAATAGTTAGTAAGATAACATAAGAAAAATTGAAAGGAGAACACTATGGAGCAAATATCCTACACATTATTAATAGCGGGGATTATATTCCTGCTGATTATCCTGGCAAGTGCAATACGTATTCTGCGTGAGTATGAACGCGCTGTTGTTTTTCGCCTGGGAAGATTGATTAAAGTAAAGGGCCCCGGTTTAATTTTACTCATCCCGGTGGTTGACAGGATGGTACGGGTGAGTCTGAGAACTGTTGTAATGGATGTTCCAACTCAGGATGTAATTACTAAAGACAACGTTTCCATAAAAGTAAATGCCGTAGTATATTTTCGTGTCATGCAACCTGACAAAGCAATCATCGAAGTTGAAAATTATCTTTTTGCCACTTCACAATTATCGCAAACTACGCTGCGGAGTATATTGGGACAATCGGAACTGGATGAATTGCTTTCCCAGCGCGATAAAATCAATCTTGAGCTGGCAAAAATAATTGATAGCCAAACAGAACCATGGGGAATTAAGGTATCGACCGTCGAAGTAAAGCATATAGACCTGCCCCAGGAGATGCAGCGTGCGATGGCAAAACAAGCAGAGGCTGAAAGAGAACGCCGTGCAAAAGTCATACATGCTGAAGGTGAATTCCAGGCAAGTCAACGGTTATCCGACGCGGCTAAGATCATCAGCATAAATCCTTCGGCGTTACAGCTTCGTTTCCTGCAAACCTTAACAGAAGTCGCTTCGGAGAAGAGTTCGACTATCATTTTCCCTGTACCCCTGGATGTTATTTCAGCTTTTTTACCTAAGGAAAAGAAATAAAAAACACATGTTGTTTATATGTTATGAAAATTCACACCGTATAATATATTGGTAATAAATGAAATACAGAGAATCAACGTATTAAAAACCGGCTTTTAATACGGTGATAAAACAGATATCTGGATAATATCACAAAATATTCTCAGGAAATTTTAGGAAATTCCTCATTTCTCCCGATAAATCGGGATAACATCAGCGAAGTCCGAAGGCAATTCCCCCTCTCGCTACACTAAAAATCAGGCAGTTATGAAAATATAAATCGTAGCTGCCTTTTTATTTGATATACAAATGCACATACAAAAGCTGATTTAAGGTCTGTTTTAATCCGGCAAGTGCTGACTACCCTATCAGGCTTGATGGTATTAATAATAGTGGATTGATAAATATTTTCTAACTTTACATAATAACCAATAGCTTAATACAATGGAAAATTTTATCAAGGTTACAGCTGAGCTATGTAACGAACAGGGGAAAGTAGGAATAGGACCACAAACATCTCCAGTAGAAATGCTTTTAAATCCTGATTTAATTGCAGCGATACAGAATAAAAAAGTACTTCTTAAGGGTGCTAATATTTTACATGCTGGTGATAAATATTTTACCAATATTCTCCTTGCTGAGAAACGAGAAGCACGTTCCTTCAGATAATTCCCCAAAATGAAATAGTATTACCGATTCACAGGATAAAATGCATCTTTGTTATGGGGTTTGCAGGGATGCTTACTTATATTTTGAAAATGGGATATTAACAAGCTGGCAAGATTAACGAAAATTAGATTTAATAATTGATAAATAATAAGATATGGGTAACTTATCAAGTATAATTATCGGAGTAGTTTCAAGTTTTATTGCTTCAATTATTTTCTTATTCACTGCCAAATTTATTAAAAGGAAAAGTCAACAATTTTTAGACTGGGTATACTCAAGAAGTGAAAAACTTTCTAACAAATATTATAGTAGTATATCAAAAAACAGAAGTAGTAACGTTGAATTCATTACTGCGTTTTCAGTACTTTTCTTATTTTACATAGTCCTTGCAGTAACCTCAATTAAAGTACGTGATCAAATTGAAATACATAAAAATATAATTGAGCAAATTCAAAATGATGAAGTATTTAATTACGATAAATATATTCATCTATTTGACCTATATGAAAAACAACAACATTCTGAAGATAAACAATATATAATTGAACATTTTTGGTTTTTCTCTTTTTTAAAGTATTTTTTATATGCATTTACTATCATGTTCACATTGTTTGGCTACTTCGCAATATTCAGAGGATTTCAGATTAGAGAAGCTAATAGAAAATTTAATCGTCAGCTTGATATTATTTCTCCTTATATTAAATCAAAGGAAATTCTCATTTTAAAGAGCAAATGGGCAAGGATGGAATCAAGAATAGACTATCTAGAAATCATAGAAGAAGTTAACAATTTTATTAGCGAGATAAATAAACAAAAATTGAAATTTAACTCTTGATAACCTTTATAAGTATTGATTTAAACTTGTGAATCAAATCAAGTCATTTGACTTCGATTCATAGACAATACTGTTTTATCACCTCATCAAAATCCATTTCGAGTTCTTCTCTGGATAGGTTATCAACGAATTCTTTATATAAGTTCGGAGTTATAATTTTTTCTAATTCCCTTTCAGACAAAGGATAAGGAAATGGCTTGAGGAGCAGGGGATGCTTTAGGGAAAAATATTTCAATATTCAATATCTGGACCTGACATTTCCACAGCCTTTGGAATAATGAATTTCAGACAGTTATTAAAAATCAGGATCCCCACTATCCCAGTCATGAGGATTATTTAGAATATATTTTCGGATCCTGGATAGCTGTCCTGTTGTACAAATAATATTATCATAGAACCCTGATTGCCACGAAAAACCACTATAAAACATATGTGCATGTTTTGTTACAGCTGATTTGTATGATCGTATTACAACCGATAACGTTCCGGATTTTGGAGATATGGATGACATGGTTACATTTTTATCTGGAGTATTATCAGGTGTTGGTAGGGGCGTTGCATGCAACGCCCCTACCATTGGGTTTTTGGCAGATTTGTTTATAATCAAGATACCATGTATATGATTTGGCATCACTACAAAATCATCGAGGGTGATATATGGAAAATGTTGTGGTATTTCACTCCATATTTTAAATGCTATGCAACCAATATCGGATAGTTGTATTTTATTATTAATGACTGTGCCAAACCACTCTGTTTTATTTGTAGTACAGATTGTGACAAAATATTTTCCGGGACGAGAATAATCACGTCCCGGATATCGTAAGGAATTATGTTGCCTTCTTCTTCTGTAAAATGAATACATTTTAAAATGCAGCGATATAGACAAATATAAAAAAATTTCTGATTGTATTCTCACACGGTCACAGACCATCAAATAAAAAACACATGTTGCTTACATGTTGTGAAGTTGCACCATGTGTAATATTATGATAATAAATGATATACAAAGAATCACCGTATTAAAAACCGGTTTTTAATACGGTGATAAGAGATACTGATGAACTTGTTAAAGTCCTTTACTTTACTGCAGTTCCTGACGAATAAGGTAAAAAAGAATGAATTTCTTTCTTCTAATCCAGTCTTAAATTCTTTGTATCTTTAACCATTGTATCAGTGTGAAAGACTTGGTTATTTACAATTTGAATTCAGAAAATCAATGAAAAACTTCTCTGAAACGACCAATTTCATCTGGTCAATAGCAGAACTGCTGCGGGGCGATTATAAACAAAGCGAGTATGGCAAGGTAGTACTGCCGATGACCATTATCAGGCGGATGGACTGCGTTCTGAAAGATACCAAAAAGAAGGTTCTTGAGCAGCTTCCGAAGGTACAGGCAATGAACGTGCAGAATATTGATCCTATCCTTAACAATATTGCAAAATATAACTTCCATAACCATTCAAAATACGATTTCGATTCCCTGGTAGCTGATCCCGAGAACATTGCAGCAAATTTCAGGAACTACATAAACGGATTCAGCGAAAGCGCCAGGGACATACTGGATAACTTCAGTTTTGAAGTACAGATCAATAAGCTCGATGAATCAAATCTTCTCTTCCTGGTGGTTAAACGGTTTCAGGAAATCGACCTGCACCCGCAAAGAATAGATAATACCCACATGGGTTACATCTATGAAGAGCTGATACGCAGGTTCTCCGAACTTTCAAACGAAACGGCTGGGGAACATTTTACACCGCGCGAGGTGATCCGCCTGATGGTAAATATTCTCTTCCTGAATGACCGGGATATCCTTACAAACAAGGGAATCGTTAAGACCATGTATGATGTATGTGCGGGAACAGGCGGCATGCTCAGTGTGGCGGAAGAATACCTTAATGAACTCAATCCGGGTGCGCGCCTCGAGGTATTCGGACAGGAACTGAATGACGAATCATACGCCATCTGTAAATCGGATATGCTGATCAAGGGACAGAAAGCAGATAATATTAAGCTCGGAAACAGCCTTTCCAACGATATGCTTGCAGGACAGAAGTATGATTATATGCTCACCAATCCTCCTTTCGGAGTAGAGTGGAAGAAGGTTCAGAAAGCCGTGAAGGACGAGTATGAACAAAAGGGATTTGGCGGCAGGTTCGGCCCGGGGCTTCCCAGGATCAGTGACGGCTCATTGTTGTTCCTGCTGCACCTGGTCTCCAAGATGAAACAAAACGGAGCAGCGGGGTCACGCATAGGTATTGTTCTGAATGGTTC
>Ga0315543_1004837_pt1 | contig 10918 bp, 8 predicted proteins | sample SalMarSW160210MG_2_FD_203098 | JGI IMG/M metagenome (GOLD analysis project Ga0315543, IMG submission 203098) | Salt marsh sediment microbial communities from the Plum Island Ecosystem LTER, Massachusetts, United States - Salt Marsh Sediment SW1601-210 ...
CAAAACAGGTGGGGGAGAAAAAATCAATGCGAAGCTCGTATGAGTGCATACGCACATTCATACGAATAATAAGATGTAAACTGTTTCCTGCTCCTCTTAGTAACTCAACCATAGAACCGTTTCATTTTTTCGACGGTCAATCTGATCTTCTCCTTTAGATCTTTCGGCTCCAACACCTTTGCATCTTCACCAAATCCCAGAATCCATCTGCAGATCTCCTCTATTCCATTAACCTTAACTTCGTAGATCAGAGAATCGTCTTTTAGTTTGGTGATTTTCTCTGAAGGGTGATGTTGTCCTGATCCTACAACCTTCGCTCCAATTCCTCTGAATTTGATCCTCACACAAACCGGTTCTCCTTGATAAAGCTCCCAGCTATCCTTGAAAAAATCTGACAGAGAAAAATCCGGCTTCCGTTGAAAACTTTTGTCCAGAAGGGTGATCTTTTTTATGCGGTTGAGTCGGAAGATTCGGACCTCATTTCGCCGATGACAGAATCCGACAAGATACCAAGCATGCCTGCGGAAGACTAAACTATAAGGATCAACCTGTCTGGAGCTTTCCTTTGACTTGAGCGACTCATAAACGAGCTTAAGGCTTTTTCGGTTCAAAATAGATTGTTCAATCAGCTTAAACATCAAACTCAAACTGGAGAAATCGGAGGTGGATTTGACATTAACAGAGGCGACGTCTCCAAGTCTATCCAAATCCTTCTTTACGACTGGGTTTAAATTTGCCTCAATTTTGGCTAACACAACTTTCGCCTGTTTTCGCAGAGGACTTTGGTTCATAAAAACCGAGGAGGAAAGAGCCATCTTCAAAACAAGATAATCGTCCAGGGTGAGATTCAAAGGTGGAAGAAAGGCATCTGAAAGAAACCGGTAGCCTTTATCAAAGTAAATAGGGATGTTAGCCGATGAGAGGCCGGTTATGTAACGATAAATGGTTCTCTCCGAGACCTCACATTCCCGGGCTAACTCACCGGCTGAAAGCCCGGGTCTTCCTCTCAAAAGATTCAACACATAGAGTAGCCGATCATACTTGGACATCTTGGTCTCCTTTCCTTTCCAAAGAAAGAATCGTTCAGAAAGAATAGAGGTTAGATCAACTTTCTAACGATCAAATCCTTATTGGTGGGGACGGCTTATAGAATCTATCAAGTAAGCAAAGACAAAAGGTCAGTTCCAACTTCGATTACAAATTTTCGCTGAAAATAAAAAATCCACCCCTCTATGATAACATGAACGCCAGAAATATAAAGCCCATTATTGGTTTTGTTAACCTTGACTAGCTATATTTCAAGCATTTTCAATATATAAAATGTTTTTTCATTTGCAAGAAGAATCCGCCGAAAATTTGGCAGGTATAGGTACATGGTATCCACTTTTGTGTTTCTGTTTATAGTCCGAATTTGGATCCTGTGGACATGAGTCGAGCAGTGTTTCCAGTGCGAAGCATTCATACGAATCTTCTTCCTCACCCCGCCTTTGGCGGGGAACTCAGAACCATTATCCGTCTGCCAGTAGATTCTAATTGTGCTTATCCCATAACTCTTTAGACGTTCTATAACGTAGTTGGCAAATAAGGAGGCATAGGTGGAGTTATTTCGATCGGCATAGGCAAAAAAGCAAGTTCCGGTGAAAAGCTCTCTTAGCGTATATTCATATCTGGCAAGACCCAACCTCTTCATAAAAGGCCGGTATTGATAGATATCCGAGAGGTCTTTGGTATCAATCTGGCTGTTCTCAAATCCCGCCATTGGCGGGATTCTTCAGTTCAGACAAGTCTTTACGTTTACGCCAACGCTTCCTCTTGAGTTTAATGAGATTATTTTGTTTGATGACTCTGTTTACCGCACTATGACTTCCTTTGCCCCGCCAGAGGCGGGGTCAATCAGACGCCTTGAACCCCAGGAAGGATGTCTTTGTCTCAATTCAATGATTCTGGCCTCATCTTCCGGTTTTAACTTGTACCGCTTTTAGCGGTATCCCGCCATAGGCAGTGATGTGGTATATGCTTAGGAGCTCTCTTTTTATCCTTAAGACCATCCAACCCCTCTTGCTTAAAACGCTCAACCCACTTCCTCACCCCGCCTTTGGCGGGGGTAGTCTTGTCCGCCAGAGGCGGATCTGCCTATGGCGGAAAAGGAGGTCATCCCCGTCTTCGGACAGGATTTTCAACTTTTTCTTAGCCCTGGATCAATGCGTATAACCTCTCTCCTATTACCATGCTCTTCGGTATCTTGTCCTATGGATCCATATTCGGATAAATCCCGAAAGTATTCGGCAACCTCGTATGAGTGCATGCGCATCTCCTCCAACTCCAGAATAAAGAATCACGCGTAGCGAAAATGTTCGTTGGCTCATAACAGGGGGTAATTTATCCCCACCTTGTGATGCGTATGCATTCATACGAATCTTCGTTTGTAGAGCCTCTCAGAGCCTCCTTTTTAAAAACCTCCCCCCCCTCTTGCCAGCCTTCTCCCAAAATAGCCCACCCTCTTCAAAAATTCAAGCCTTTTAACCTTTAAAAATCTAAATTCCTCCTCACTTAAATAAATCAGTCTACAAATCTGGATACCTTGTGCCTGTACTCTCCAAATTTAAGGGCTGGTGAGTCCCATTCGGTTATATGCTCCGATGGATCTAAACTCTTTTTATATAGAGGGAAAACCTCTTTTACTCTTTAATCTTCTTTGAGTTAGATTCCCAACAGATGAAGCAGATTAAACGGATAGGTAAAAGAAGGTGGATTTAAACCATCTGTTTCATCTGTTGGGAAACAATTTTTAAAAAGGCAGACTTTAAGACTTTATGAATTCGACGTCAAAATATTTTTTCTTCAGGGTTTGATGGCGTGGCGATAATTAGCAAAAACTTCTGCGGAAAATAAAAAGGGGTGAGAGTAACTCTCACCCCAAAACCATATTAGGAACTTGTTATTCGAGAAAACTTCTTAGATCAGCCGGTAAACAGACTTTCTAATTTGTCTGCCAATTGCTTTCTCCCTTCAGGCGTATTTGGATCCACAACAAAGCCAGAATCGAAATATTGCTGGACCATCGTGAGGCTTTGGCTGAATTTGGCGGTCTCATAATAACTGTCTGCCAAAACCAAAGCTAAGTCCAGATGATTTATACTGACGTCATGGGAAGAAAAGCTCCAAGAGGGATTAGACGAGAGCACCTCCTCAGCCATATCGATGACATCCTTGAACTTATCCTGCGCATGATAAGCCAATGCCAGCCCAGCTTTGGCATCATTCGAATCAGAGACCTTGGCAAGATACGTGACGAAAGCATTTTCTGCCAGCCCGGCATGATTTTGTCTCAACTCAGCCCAGCCCAATCCTAAATATGCGTCATGGGCGGAGGTGTCCAAGCCGATGGCGGCATTGAAGTCGGCACTGGCACCAGCGTCGTTACCGGCTTCGAGCTTTGCCCATCCCTGCTTTATCAGCTCCTCGGCAGTTATCTGTTTTTCCTCATCTTTCCCACACCCGTAGACTAAAAGAAGAGAGGAAAGTAAAACGGCGATCAACAGAAAGCACCTTTTTTTCATAACTACTCCTTTTTTCATCCGTTATTTTAGTTTAGCTAAATCTGCTGTAAAAGCTCTCTTACTTTAAGAGAATCATCTTTTTGGTCTTCAGATAGTTTTGCGCCTTTATCTTATAGAAGTAGATACCTGAAGCCACTTCCCGACCGCCATCGTCTCTGCCATCCCAGAACACCGATTTGTGACCAGCGTCTTGGATCTCGTCCACCAATACCTTCACTTTTTGACCAAGGATGTTGTATATGGTTAGCTTCACCTGTCCGGAAACAGGTAGATCATATCTTATCTGGGTCTCCGGGTTGAAGGGATTGGGGTAGTTCTGGAAAAGCTGGTAGGTTTTGGGTATCCCGGTGATATGCTTCCCTGTGGCATCATAAATCAGTCTGTAAACACCTAAACTTTTAACCTTTGCACAGACTGAATTTCCATCCAAAAAGCTTTCCAGTTTGTTCCACTTCCCATCTTCATATTTATAAACTGAGAACAGAGTTTTGTCTTTGTCCTTCAGATCGAGATTGCCCAATAATGGGAAACTTATGATCAGATCCTTTTCAAACGAGATTGAAGGACCCAATTGGTAAGCTTCTCCGAATGTCGTCATCTCTTGTTTTTCTTTAAACTGATACCGGGAATCTTCGGAGACGGAGATGCAGGTGGCATATATCTCCTCCTTTACCGAGGCTTCGGGGAAAAGCACCTGCACCTTTTTGTCATAGCTGACCAATTTGCCCACCTTGCCTGCTCCTATAAACTCCACGCTGAAGTTCCGGGTGGCAATGGTGTCCCTCTCCACAACAGAGCTGGCAAAAACTGAGATATCAGCAATTCCGCTGGCGGTAAAAACAAACCTTCCTCGATAGGTCCCAGAAGAAATGGGGACAAAAAACACCGGGCTGGGTTGATGAGCTCCGATGGTCACCCAAGCAACTGGTGGAGCTTTTAAGGCAATGTCTGTATTCACGATAAAGTGAGCCACCGCAGTTGCCACCGGATTCTGGAATAAAGAGAGCGAAACCATTCCCAAGCGCTTCACCGTATCACATGACTGGAAGTATATGAGCGATCCAATATCGGGGCAAACCGAGTCTCCAAGGCAGGGAGAAGAGCACTCGAATCTGAAATCGCCGAAATCCGGGTCGATCAGACGAGGGAAGTCGTAGATATTATCAGAGGTATTCCCCGAGACTTGATATAACGTCCCGCCCCGGTTATCCCAGAAATCGTTGCATTGAATCCCCAAATTTTTCCTGAAGCCTCTGGTGGCAGAAGGAGCAAGTTGCGCCCCAAGATCGGCGATAGCGCCGCCGGTGGAGTCACTTGATATATTGCCGAAAAAGATGTTGCTCCTTATCTGAGGAGTGGAGAAGTACCGGCAACATATAGCCCCGCCCGAGAGCTTGCTCTGATTTTTATAAAAGATATTGCTGATGATGTCAGGTGAGCTCTGGTTGCAATCGATTCCCCCGCCTTTTGCCCCGGCAGAGTTATGGGAGATCAAGTTTCCCTGAATTATCGGATAAGCATAGGTGGAGTCAACTTTGACGGTAAGTACGGCTATGTTAGTGTCCTGAGCTGGAGGTTGCTCCACTGACAGGGTATCGTTAACCAACACCTCAAACTTATAGGTTCCGACGCTGTAAGGGATGAACTTGGCTATGGGCTGGTCAGCATCCACTATCACAGGTTCTTCGGCACCTGCCGGCTTATCTTTCACTCTCCAGCTGAACGTAAGCCCTCCCGCATCCGAAGAATCAGGGTGTTGAAACACAGCAGAATCAGGATCATAAGAGGCTGAAGCGTCTAAATTCACCGTATCTCCTTCAGAGGCATGATCCCTGTTAACCACTTTTGCAATCGGAAGCTGATTTGCCACCACAATTACCTCGTCCGATTCACTCAAACAAAAGTGATCGTTCACTATCAACTCAAGTTTGTAGACCCCAGAGACACTGGCTTTGAAGTAAATGGACTGAACCGTATCTGAAGGCTCATCTGTTTCAGTTGAATATATGGTAACCCCAGAGATGGGGCCGTAGATCTTCCAATTATATTTTAGCGAATTCCTTTGATCAGGATTGATCTCAAATCCGGTGCCGGTAAGGTAAGCCCTGGTTCCCGGACGGAGCAGGGTGTCCTGACCCGCATCTGCAAATGGGCAGGCTTGAATTGAAAAGAAAACCGAATCATAGTTTTCGCTCATGACTCCATAAGAATCTCTTACCCTCAGGCGGAATTTCAAGAGCCCTTCATAGCCAAAGAAAAAAGGTTGAATGGCTTGCTCTGGATCTAAGGAGTCCACGCTAAAACTCAAGCATTTTATTCCTTCTTTGGTGGGATAACACCATTCAACCGGCTCCCATAAGAAATATTTAACCTGATCACCTTGGTCTGGATCATAGGAGGAAGAGGCATCCAGAATCATGGTATCCGAAGTGGTGAACCCAACCAGGGTGTCTCCGTATAGGGGGTCATCCTGACAGAATGCCACCGGAGGTCGGGAGATTGTTACCTGGACGGTGGCGGAGTCTGCACCCATAGAATCAGAAACCCTTAATTGGAATTCATACGTTCCCAGATAGGTGGAATCCTCGGTAACAAAATAAGCTTTAACCGAATCGGGATCCTCAATCGTGACAGAGACAGGACCGGAGAGCTGAGTCCAGTGGTAAGTTAAAACATCACCAGGATTGATGTCGCAACTTTCAGACCCATCCAGCCGGCAAGTATCCCCGATTCCCCCACCCCCCGCTTCCCCCGCGTCCGCATGAGGGGGATACTGCACATTGATGGTTATGGTGTCTGAATAATTGTCTGCGTGAGGCACATAAGCATCTATAACCTGCAAATAGACTTCTATTATCCCTAGTTTACTTAACTCCGTGATCGCTAGGAAGCAAGTGTCGTTGTTGCTGAGATAATTAGGAGAACCTGATGGCTCTCTCCAGCATTCAAAATCTCTCAAATACTGCCACTTATAACGCCAAATATAGTCTCCGCTTGCGCTATCTGGATCCCAGGAGCCGGTGCCATCAAAGACGAGCGTGTCCCCCGGCAAATATTTGTCCCTCTGGATGATGGTATCCTTTTTGGCATACCAACTGACAACAGCCACCGGAGGTTCGTTTTGCGTAGGTTTAGCCATTGGGCCAGGATCAGTAGGAGAAGAAACATCAGTAGCATCCCTGGGATTGAGCGAATTTTTCATCTCGTCTTCGCTCATCTTCAAGCGCGATTTTGAGGGAGAAGGTGATTCTTTTATTTCAGCACCAGATTCGGACTTTTCTGAAGACGCTTTCTTTTTGTTTTCTCCCTTTTGCTCATCCGGACTTAAGCCTGCGGATTTTCCCACCTTGATCTTGATGGAATAGAAACATTGGATCGCCCCACCTGAGCCTTTAGCGGAATTGTTGGTGATTATGTTGTGGAGAATGTTTGGTGCCGCCGAGTTAATGAAGATTCCACCCCCATCATCCTCTGTTTGATTTCCCGTGATCACATTATAAACAATGGTAGGGCTGGAACCCTCATCGCAAAATATACCTCCTCCGTTGATTTTCTCAGCACCTCCTATATCAGCTTTGGTGCCTGTGCCACCTCGGATGATGAATCCCATTAAGGCGGAGCTTGAGTCCACACCGGAGGCGAAATAAACCACACTTCCCTTCTCTTCTCCGCGAGTCAACTTGCTTCCGTCAATTATGGTTTTATTTATGATAGTTGTATCAATGGAATCCGGGTTAGCACAGCAGTTGCTGGTCACGAGCAGATTCTTCTTATAAAATCTCAGGTTCTCGTAATAAATTCCCTCCTCAACTAAGACCACATCTCCTGATGCCGCCCAGACAATTCCCTCCTGAATAGTGGGAAGATCGGTGGGGATGTGGAAAACGGTGGCGGTAGTATAAAAGAAGGTGAAATGTGGACCGAAATCCTGCCAGTAAGTTATTGTCGTATCTATGATTACCGAATCCACCTCCCGGGTTGTCTGCGAATCCACCTCCACCCTCATAGTCCAGTAATAAGCCTGCCACTCCACTAAAGGAGTAATGCCATCATAAACCGTGCTATCTTCCGAACCTTCGATGGTTGAATCTTCCCAGACGATGGAAGTGAAATTGGGATCCAGAGCCAACTTAATGTGGAACCTGCTGGGTGTCTCTTCTTCTGGTTTGTTCTTATCAACCTTCCACTTGAATGTTGGAGTTGCAGTGATAATCTTGGTTGAATCACCGGGGGAGGTCAAATTGACCTCAGTCAGCGCTTTTGCCTCCCGAGTAGTCGGGCCAAGTGACCATATAGAGATTGCCAGCAAAAGCAAGATACAAAAACAAACTGAACGTTTCATAACCACTCTCCTTTAATTTTAATTTTTCATCTTGAGAAGGAAAAAACTTTTTCCCTTCTCATTTGATTCTGTAATTATAAACTCCTCTTTGGGTGATGTCAAGGATTTTTAGAATTTTTTTCGAAAAGCTCAAAAAAAACTTACTGCGCTCAATTTATATATCCTCACTTGGGAAAAAGAATATTCTGGTTGGTGACGCAGGACAAATTCAAGGCTTGATTTTTGGAGTAGATGACCAAGATATTCAGAAAGCTCAGCAATTCACCCGCTAACCCCCTGCTCGCTTTTTTGTGGCTAAAGGGAGGAAAGGGAACTTCATTTCATGACAGTTGGGATGTGCTTCGATTTGCATGACATAATTCGAATCAAGAATTATACTAACCATATCATAAAATGTGGCAGACGGTGTTGTCGGAATTGGCTTCCAATTTCTATTTATTAGAGTCCTCTTGTAGGATTCTACGGAAAGGCGCCGGCTGTACTTTCAAAATAGTTTTTCATGCTTTTCTCTCTCCCCGCGGGCTAAAATCTGCGGCCACCCCCTCCCTTAATAAAATCTTTTTCACCTCTATTCTCTGAATTTCAGGCAACGTCTAACGTTTTTCCTATTGTAAAAATGGGATGAGAAAAGTTCAAAAGTTCAAAGGTTTAAAGGTTCAATCGATATGTGGGTGGGGATGGACTGTTTTCAGAGGATGTGGGTAAAGATTTGAGAAGAGCAATGCAAGGTGTTCATGCCGGTTGATCTGAAGAATTCTGACGATGCTCTCTGACCAACGAGAGAATGTTTGACAAATTGGCGTGGATATTAGAAAGAACCTTGGCGAAATGCTTCAACAGTTCAGCATACTGCCATTTGATGCTGAACGCCTCCATTGGGAGTTCAAGTAGCTCAAGGAGGATCTTTTTATAAATCTCGTCTATGTATCTCAGAACCAAATAGGGATATTCCGGGATATTCACATCCGGAAGTTCTCCCCGGCTGAGCCTTTCCTTGTAGTTTTCAATCTTTTCCAAAAGCACGGTGCCAAAACACCAGGGGGTCATAATCACCGCCAGAGTGGAATCATCTCCATAGTAACCATACACGTTTTTCAAAACTACTTCAACTATGATTTTTCTGGCACAATAGTATGCACCGGTCTCCTCACATCTTGGATCGCAACGGTCCATCTTCTCCCTTAGGCTTCCCAACTCGCTTAAACACCTTCTTTCTATCCCTTCCAGAAAGGTATAAAAATCCTCGAAGTAGACTTTAACGCCTTCATTTACCGTGTAGATGTAATATCCACCCTCATCTTTTTTCACTTTGGGTTCCTTGATCTTTTTTAATTTCTCGCTGGAAAATCCCCTTTTTATGCCGATACTCAGAGTCTTTTCCATATCTTGATCCTTTCCCTAAAAAGCTTTGATTCTCACCCCACAGAAAAGCAAAAAATATGCCCCTGATCAGAGGGTAAGGATGAAAAAAGGATTTCAGGTTAAGTCTTGACGAATCATAGATTAGTAGAAAACCGGACGATAGATTGAATAAGCCTAAAAGAGAGCCTATTATGCAACCGAGTGCATATTCTTCGCAAAATTCTCTGCTAATTGAGCGGAGAGGATTTTTTTAGTTTTTCTATTCTAAGAAAGGGAAAAGCGGAGGAACCCTTTGAGTTTTTTGCTTTAACTTAGGTATCGCCTCTCAAGAAGAATTTTTCTTTAATCGGAAAAAGTCCGAAGCCTCCGCCAGTGTGAAGAAAAAGGATTTTATCCTGTGAGGAGAAATTGCCTTTTTTGATCTGGTCTAACAGACCATACATGGCTTTGCCGGTGTAAACCGGATCCAAGATTATTCCGGCGTTTTCAGCCACAGATTTAATCACATCCAGTTCCTCTTTTCTGCTCTTAGCATACCCTTTCCCTACATACCCATCGATTATCCGGATTTGCTCTTTTTTAAGTTCAACGTCCAGATGAAACTTCTGTTTTGCAACCGTTATCAGATTATAGATTCGATCAACAAAAAGCTGGGCAGTGTCTTTGACATTGATTCCATGGATTTCCACATCCCACTTTAACATTTTAGATCCCAACCACAGTCCGGCATAGGTTCCCCCTGATCCCACAGCAGTGACTATCTTGTTTATTTTAAGTTTCATTTCCTCCAGTTGTTTTTTTATCTCCACACAGGCTTTTATATATCCCCACACTCCCAGCTCGTTGGAGGCGCCCTCAGGAATTATATAAGGTCTTTTGCCCGCGGCCTTCAATTGGGAGGAAAGCTCAGACATAATCGAATCGATCTGTTCATACTGATCTGGTGGGATATATTTGATCTTCGCATTGACCAATTTACTTAAGAATAAATTCCCGTCAAGCTGGGGAGGATCATCCCCGAAAAGAACCAGATAACTCCTAAGCCCAAATTGAGCCCCCAGGATGGCGACGGCGCGAGCGTGGTTGGATTGAAACCCACCACAGGTAATCAAGCTGTCAGCCCTTTCTTTTAAGGCATCAAAAAGGAGGAGCTCCAATTTTCGGACCTTGTTTCCTGAGAGAGAAAATCCGGTAAGGTCATCCCTCTTTATAAAAATCTTTAAGCTTGAGGGAAGTTGGGGGAAGCTTGAAAGCTTCTGGATGGGGGTGGGCTTTACGGCGACGTTTACACTTTCAGGAAACTGTATGGTCATATGTTATAAACCGGCGGTGAAAGATCAGAATAATTTCATTTACCTCGTAAAAACAGATATTCTTTAAAATAATCCAATAAATAGGTGGAGGCAAGATAAATGTGTGGTTTCCCACACATATTAAGGAGAGCATATAATTGTTTACATCCCCCCTTTAGAAAAGGGGGGAAGGGGGGATTTGAAACTTGAAAAAATCCCCCTAAATCCCCCTTTGCTAAAGGGGGATGCGTATGCATTCATACGAATTTCAAGTCAAGCCCAAAACAGGTGGGGGAGAAAAAATCAATGCGAAGCTCGTATGAGTGCATACGCACATTCATACGAATAATAAGATGTAAACT
>Ga0315543_1004838_pt1 | contig 10917 bp, 13 predicted proteins | sample SalMarSW160210MG_2_FD_203098 | JGI IMG/M metagenome (GOLD analysis project Ga0315543, IMG submission 203098) | Salt marsh sediment microbial communities from the Plum Island Ecosystem LTER, Massachusetts, United States - Salt Marsh Sediment SW1601-210 ...
GAAAGTTAACATTGTCGAACTACTCAGGCACCGTCATTCTGAGCGACCGAAGGGAGTGAAGAATCTCGCGTTGGCAATGATTCGACACTCAAAGAACGAGATTCCTCGTCGTTACACTCCTCGGAATGACGCATCACGGCCAGCCTGTAGTAACTCCGTTTCTTTCTAAATCCGATGTTGTGTTACTTGGGGATCGGAACCACGGCCATTCTGATCGAGGCTACCCCGGACAACGCACAACGGTTACTTGATGCGCTTTAGACCGCTCTTCGAAGAGGAAGCGATGATTGCAAAATGACCGCACCCCTGTTTTACCCTTCGTTCGACGCACTGCGCCTGGCCGACAGGCTCCTGGATGAGATCGGGAAACGGACGCCCGGCTACGAGGGACGGGTGAGCGCAGCCTGGTACTGGCGGCTGCCGGGCGGCATCCTGGTCACCGCCCGCCTGGACTACACCACGACCGAGGAGCGCTGGGACGTGCTCCGCGCCCAGGCGACCACCCCTCGGGCGGGCGTCTTCAGCACAGCCGACTTTCCCTTCTCCGCCTACGCCACCTCCGCCACCTCGCCCCCCTTCATCCACGATCTGCAGGGAGTGGCGGAGTGGTCGAACCGGCTCTACTTCCAGATGGGCCGTCTGATCGAGGACGCAGCGCATTGGCTGGGTATGCTGCACGCCGTCGCCATCTCCCCCCAGATCAGCCCACCGGCCGCCTTCCCCGCCCTCAGCCCACTCGAACGTCGCCTGGTGCGCTACGCGCTGGAGGAATTGGAAGGGTACTTCACCATCAAGGCCCTGCACCAGGCCTTCGGCGGCGAAATCTCCCGCTCCCGCCTGAGTGCCCTGGCCCGGGCGTGGGAGGAGGGCCAGTTGCTGACCAAACGGCCACGCCGCGTGACCTATGCCTTGCGGTTGCTCGCGGAAGAGTAGGAGCCACATAGAAACCCTTGGGGTTTTCCGAAACCTCAAGGGTTTGCGTTGAAGGCATAGCCCGATGATCCTGAATACCATCGTCCCTGTCATCCCACATCTGCGCCACGTCGCCATTGACGAGGCACGACTGCGCCAGGTCTGCGCACATTTGCTGGGGCCGGTCTCCGACCGTGCCCTCCCCGGCACTTTGCGCCTGCCCACCTGGGACGACGACGTATTCATCTCCCACCCACCGGAGGCCCGCGCAGCCCAACTGCTGCTCTTCAACACAATTAACTTCTCCTACTGGGGGGACCCCAAGTGGACGATTGACTTCCACGGACGGTCACTCGACGGCGCGTGGGGGATGCTGGGCGCGCTGGCCTGCACCGTGGATGAGGGGTTTCCCCTCTTCGAGGGCGCTTACCTGGCGAGCATCCCCGCATCCGACGCCCGCTACATCCTGCGCGGCAACGTCGAAATCCCGATGTTCCAGGAGCGGCTGGCTATCTGGCACGAGGTAGGTCGCGTGCTCGTGGCGCAATTTGGTGGGAACTTCGGCAACCTGCTCCACGCCGCCGGAAACGACGCCGTCGCGCTGGTGCGGCTGCTGGTGACCCGCTTCCCTTCGTTCAACGACGTCGCCACACTGGAACTCCCCTCCGCTTCGGGGGGGCCGGGGGGGGGGCATCGTGGCCTTCTACAAGCGGGCGCAACTGACAGCGGCGATGCTGTACGAGGCCTTTGGCGGGGAAGGGCCGGGCGACCTGCGCCGCGTAGAGCAGTTGACCGTCTTCGCCGACTACAAACTCCCCCAGGTGTTGCGTCGTCTGGGTATTCTGCATTACGCGCCGCACCTGGCCGACCGGGTTGATCGACGCGAACCACTGGAGGCCGGCAGCCGCGAGGAGATTGAGATCCGCGCTGCCACCGTCTGGGCCGGTGAGTTGATGCGGCAGACATTGGTTTCCCGCTCCCCCCAGATCACTGCCCTGCACGTGGACTACTGGCTATGGCGCGAGGGGCAGCGCCAGGGGCCAGATATCCAGCCTTACCACCGCACGCGCACTATTTACTACTGAGCCCAACCCTTTAGTCATAAACACAGGCCCGGCACAGTGCCGGGCCTGCGGTCGAAACGCTGCAAGAAGCCTATGGCTGCGGCGGAGGGCCGTGGCCAGGCGGGATCGTCTCTCCATCGGGAAGATCGCGCAGGTGGCCGCAGGAGACGAACTGCACGTCCTCCCACACGTGCCCCTCCGCCTCGAAAGCCGCGATGTCCACGATCCACCGCTTCACACCCCCCTCCAGCCGGTAGATGTGGGGACTGTCGCGGCACTTAAGCAGCACGTGCAGCGGCGTCCCTTTCTCAAACTGGTCCAGGAAGCCATCCTCCACAATGTGCACATCCCCCCAGGTGAAGCCGAAGTGCTCGAAGGCATCCAGGCTGCTGATCCAACGCAGTTTGCCGTCCTGAAGGACGTAAATTTCCTCGTCGTCCTCCTCTTTGACCACCAGCCCGTCCCGGATGATAAGGGCGGCACTATCGGGCATGGCGGTGGCAAGGGTAGTGCCGTGACGGTTGAGGGGAATGTTGATCAGCACGATGGCGACGAGCAGCCCCAGCGCCAGCCGGCCCATCAGACGGGCCGCTTTGGGGGACACGGCCGGTGCCGGCGGTTGCCACCTCTCCTCAAGCTCCATCTCCTCGAATCCCGCGACCGCCTCCACCGGTTCCACCACTTCGACCTCCGGCTCTGCGACTGCTTCCACTGACTTCACCGGTTCGGCCTGGGGCACGACAGGCGGGATGGGCGCTTCGACCGCCAGGGACTCAGCGGCGGGAGGGGGGCCCTTCCCCACCCGCATCCGCTCCTCGATCTCCTCCACCAGCAAGTTGAGCATCTGATCCACACGAGATGGCTGCTGATCCTTCATCATTTCACCTCACTGTGAAGAAGCCCAGGATCTCGCCGATGCTGGCGAAGATATTGGCGTAGAAGTTGCCGCCCAGTTGGCGGAACAACTCGAACTTCATACTTGGCGCGCCGATGAAGGGGCGCAGCGTCCAGGCCATCTGGCTGCCGACGAAGGCGTAGATCAGGATCCACAGCCGCAAGACGTTTCGCCTGGCTTGCGCCCCTTCCTTGCCAGAAGCCGACACGACCCGCATCCCCTGGCTGAGGAACGTCACCCCCACGACGCCGGCAACGGTGAAGACCCCCACGTTGAGCAGTTTGAAGAACTGGTAGTGACTGGTGGTCAGCAGAAAAAAGAGCACAATGGGGGCGAAACTTAGAAGCAACACCGCCGTCACCGTGATCGCCGTCAGGATGAGCGCGAAGTTCTGTGTCAGGCTCTGGTCGGAGCCGAAGATGAGGTTGAAGAAGTAGAGCGTCGGCGAGCAGACGACGAGGGTGGCCAGGAACAGCAGCGGCAACTTGGCGGCCGAACTGAGCGCCTGCCACAGGCTGTGGGTCGAGCCCATCACCGCGCCGTAGAGGGCCAGGAAGGCCATGCTGGAAACGAGCATGGCCCGCATCTTCTGGCCCAGTTCCACACCACCCCGGATCTCGGTGAAGAACCGGTGCCGGTTGCGCAATATCGTCTCGATAATCGCCAGATTGTTCACTCGATGCACCTCCTAAAGTTTGAGTTACCAACGCAGAGCAGGCCAGGCGAAGAAGATCACCGACAGTGCCCAGAAGAAAGCCCACGAGACCAACGCATAGCGCCAGCGCGGGAACTTCAGCAATGGCACCACCAGCGCCGCCAGCGATACGACCCAGAACGCCGGCCGCACCAGCACCTCCTGCCAGCCGACGGCAGTGCCATCGGGGGCGAAGACCAGCCAGCGCAGGGCCAGGGCACAGACGACCGGCAGCGCTGCCGCGACGACGCCGTCGGCCGTCCCCCAGCCGGCGTGGGTGGCCTGGAGTTCCCGTCCCACCTCCTCCACGCCGAAGCGGGTAGCGGCCTCGGCCAGCGCCTTCTCCTCGTCCAACCCCCGCGCACGCGCCGCTGCCACCGCGTCCTCCAGGTGGTCGCGGAGTTCCTCCAGCAGTTCACGCTCCGTCTCGGCGTCCAGGTCGAGTCGAGCGCGAACGCGGGCCAGGACATCGTCAACGGTCACGGATAGTGCCTCCCCCCAGATAGTGACCTAGCAACTCGCCAGTGAGAGCCGCACCAAGTGGCGCAGTAGACCAACGAGCACTGGCGAAAACATCGCCGGACATCAAGAGCGTCAGAGCGACCATAAAACGCAGCGAGTAGAGCCTGTCCACCTCATCGAAGCCAACGCCAATCAACAACGGCATAAAGCCGAACATCCCAAAAGTGAGCAGAGTCCAATCTTCCCAGATGTTGGTGAACAGCCTCAGGAACGGCCGTAGTGAGCGCGTGATCAGCAAGGTTATCGCCGCCATTACCAGAAATGGGATCCACACCGATCCCGAGGACAATAACCGGAAAGACAAGAGAGCCCAAGAACAAGGCGCGTCCAAGACCGGGGAGCCATGAGGGGATGACCCAGTCATGTGGAATCTCACCAAGGATCAAATCCAGTCCACAAATCAGGAAGAGCGCCACGCCCGCTAGGGCTGCAGCCCACGAAACGGGATACTCGTGGTCTTGATTGTTGTCACGCATTGATTCCCTCCCTCCCTCCATTCCAGATCTCCCACTACCCCATACCAAAGAGTCTACGGGCGTGCCTTTTCCATACCAAGAACCAAGCCCATCCCCTGGCGGAAGGCTTCCCACTCCTTCAGTTCCGTCTCCAACTGGTGATGCCCCTTCTCGGTGACAGTGTAGACTTTGCGCCGTCGGGTGCCGGGCTCGCCCAGCCAGCGGCTCTCCAGCAGCCCATCCTGCTCCATCCGGTGCAGCGTGGGGTAGATGAGCCCTTCCTTGAAGCGGAAGTAGCCCTGACTGCGCGCCTCCAGCCGCCGGATGATCTCGTAGCCGTGCAGCGGCTCCTCCACGTCCGTCAACAGTTTGAGGATCGCCGTAGTGGTCGTCCCCTTGCGCATCTGGTCAATCTTGCCCGTCATCCTGCCACTCCCTAAGATACACACCTATAACTTACTTATGCTTAGTATACCAGAAAAACGCGAGAATGTCAAGAGCCGGTTCAGACAGACAGTAAACGCCCCGCACCAGCGCACGGATGGGCGGGGCTCCCTACGTCTGAACGCAGTTGCGGGACAAGATGCCATCTTGTCCTACTCTCGGTTGGCGACTGCGCCCTATTTCAGGTTGTCGGTCTGGGGCGCGGCTTTGCTAAAACGCTTACCCTTTGATCACCGCCATTGGCCGCAGGCGGGCCACCTTGCGGGCCAGCCCCGCCCCGTGCACCACCTCGACCACGCGGCTGACATCCTTGTAGGCCGCTGGGGCCTCCTCGGCCAAGCCCCTCATACTCCCGGCACGGACGACGATGCCCTGTTCCTCCAACTCATGCCTCAACTCGCTCCCCTGAATTCGCTTGCGGGCTTTGCGGCGGCTCATCACACGCCCGGCACCGTGGCAGGTCGAGCCGAAGGTCAGTTCCATCGCCTTATGGGTGCCCACCAGCACGTAGGAGGCGGTGCCCATCGAGCCGGGCACCAGCACCGGCTGGCCCACGTCGCGATAATCCTCTGGCACGCCAGGATGACCGGGCGGGAAGGCGCGGGTGGCCCCCTTGCGGTGGACGCACAGTTTCATCCGCCGCCCGTCCACCTCGTGCTCCTCGAACTTGGCGATGTTATGGGTCACGCCATAGACCTGGAACAGGTCGAAGTTCTTCACCTTGCCGGCGAGAACCTGCTCGAAGGCCTCACGCACGCCCATGACCAATACCTGCCGGTTGACGAAGGCGTAGTTGACCGCGCAGGCCATTGCGCCGTAGTAAGACCGGCCCTCGGGGGAATCAATGGGAGCGCAGACCAGTTCCCGATCCGGCAACTGGATGCCGTACTTCTCTACCACGGGTTGCAACTTCTTCACGTAGTCGTCGCAGACCTGGTGGCCGAAGCCTCGAGAGCCACAGTGGATCTGCACCACCACCTGGCCCTCCCACAGGCCGAAGACCTCCGCCGTCTCCGGGTCGTAGATCTCATCCACCACATCAATCTCAATGAAGTGATTCCCCGCACCCAGGGAACCCACCTGGGGACGGCCCCGCTCCTTGGCCCGGGCGCTCACCTCGCTGGGATTGGCCCCGGGCAGGCAGCCGCTCTCCTCCGTGTGGGCCAGGTCCTCCGGCCATGCCAGTCGCCGCTTCAGTGCCCACTTCGCGCCCTGCGTCACCAGTTCGTCCAGTTCCCGCCCGGAGACGTGCACGCGCCCCTTCCCCCCCACCCCGCTGGGACAGGCCCGGTAGAGGGCCGCCGTCAGATCCCGCAGGGACGGCGCGACCTCCTCTCGCTCCAGGTGCGTGCCCAGGAGACGCACGCCGCAGTTGATGTCGTAGCCAACACCCCCGGGAGAGATCACTCCCGTATCCATCCGCATAGCCGCCACGCCGCCGATGGGAAAGCCGTACCCCTGGTGGAAGTCCGGCATCGCCATCGCGTGCTTGACGATACCCGGTAGCGTCGTGGTGTTGATCAACTGCTCCACCGTGCGGTCACGAAAGGCCGCGTCGAAGAGTTCCGCATCCCCAAACAACCGCGCTGGAACACGCATATCGTCTCGAAAGTCCTTGGGCAACTCCCAGATATACTCGTCCACCCGCCGAAAATCGCTTTTCTGTACCATCTTCCTACTCCTTACTCCCTACTCCCTACTCCCTACTCCCTACTCCCTACTCCCTATCACACATCAAATACGATTGTGGTTTCGTAGCCCTCGCCGGTGTGTACAATCTCCAGACTACTGAATGTGACTGCCTTGATGTAATGCCGGCGATCATTCGCAGGCCCGCCCCGGGCGCTGGCCCGCAACCGGGTCGGGGTGAGCTCAAGCACGTCGAAATCGGTGAAGACGCAGCCGTCCCGCTCGCTCAGATAGAGCAATTCCCCCAGCCAGGCCACCAGCAGTGTCTCGGCGTCGTAAGCCTCCAATTCGACCAGGCGCTGGACCGTCCGAACCACCTCATCGGGGTCGGCCAACTGGCAGGCCATGCCGTAAGCGGCGTTGGCGAATAACTCGGCCATATCGCGCCCCCAAACGCGAATGGCGATGTCGGCAGTGTGTTCGACTTCCTCAAATCGCCCCTTCATCCTGTGCCCATCCTACTCTTCGACGGCTGCCCATCCCTCCTCGTAGGGAATCTCAAGGCCGGGGATGGGATAGCGCAGGTGGATACTATCTTCGCCATCGGCCATGGTCACGGTCAACGTGGCCTCAGCCGGATGGGCGGATTCCTCATCAGCCCGCATATACTCTCGCACAAAGGTCGGGATGGCCAGCAGCGCCGCCTCAAACCACAGTAGTTCCGACTTGCCAGGGCGGACGGGGTGCCCGGAGCGGCTGACCCGAATGGGGATTGGATAGGCCAGTTCGCCCGTCACCGGCCAGCCGTACTTCTCCATATCGTCGAGGTCGTCGAAGGGCATCTCCATCACCTCGCCGAAAAGCAGGGAAGTCCACTCCATTCGTCCGATCAACTTGTCAGGCCGTATCCCGGCGTAGACCTCTCGCAGTTCATCCAGCGATTTGTAGACCGCCAGGCCGTAGGTCTCGCCGCCGTGGCCCATGACGACGGCGTAGCACGGCCGGCCGTCGGGCGGATAGCGTACCTCGATGGGGTGAGAGTCGTCTATCCAACGCCAGGGAGCCTCACGATAGAAGTAGGCCGCTGCCTCGAACAGCCCATTGACCAGGAAGGGGGTCACGCCGGGCGACTTCAACAGGCCGGGGATGGACTCCTGCTTGTTCGTGAACTGCTCCAGGTCCAGCAAAGCCTCCTCCACCTCGCGGAGGGCGTGCCGGTACTCGCAGCACACGCCGACTTGCTGCAACTTTGGGGCCAGCGCCTGGACCAGAGCCTCGTCGTCCATATAGATGACGGCGGGACGGCGCTTCCTCCCGCTTCCCAGGGCCGGACGGCGCATCGCTCTGGCGAGGGCGTTCAAGACCTGGTCGGGAGTCGGTACGTCTTCGACGACGTCAGTGCCAACGACTTTCCCGGTGGGGGACACTGTCAGAACGACGTAGGGACGATACGGAGTCTGGTTCCGGGGCGTGATCCAGGCCCGCATACGACGGACAGCGCTCTCCCACACCTCATCCGTCTGACGCAGACGGTGCACTTTAGTCAGTGGACCTCTTGCCATTACCTTCACCTCACTTCCAGCATCCAGTATCCAGCCACAAGTATACCACCGTTTGCCAGGTGGCACAAAAGCAGTGCTGACTTTCCCTTCGCAACGATAGAAGGCAACCCAATGGTACACCAAAACTCGCTTCTTGTCACGCTGATCAACCAGCCACGACCGCTTGACAACCCACCCTACCACAGGTACACTATTCGCCGAGTGCCCTTGCTGCGACTTCCGACTCGATTCCTGCCGCCATGTGCCCACTTCCTCCCCGGCCCGCCTCAAGCATGAGGCCAGTTCCGCTGGGGCAGCGGCGACGTGACTTTCGGGCGCTGCGGCCACCAGAGGTGAGGTACGCCATTCGCCATTCGCAATTTGGAGGAGTTATGACCATCAAACAAGCCCTTTTCAGCGTCTACGACAAGACCGGCCTGGTGAACTTCGCGCGTCCACTGGCCGGGCGGGGAGTGGAACTCGTCGCCAGCGGCGGCACTGCCCGCGCTCTGCGCGAGGTCGGGCTGGCAGTGCGGGCGGTCAGCGACTTGACCGGCTCCCCGGAGATCCTGGGTGGCCGGGTGAAGACGCTCCACCCTGCCATCCACGGCCCCATCCTCTCCCGCCGCACCCCCGCCGACCGGACCGAACTCCACAGCCTGGGCTGGGGAGAGATAGACCTGGTCGCGGTCAACCTCTACCCCTTCGAGCAGACAGCGGCCGACCCCGACGCTTCCCTGGAGATGGTCGTCGAGCGGGTTGACGTCGGCGGAGTGGCATTGCTGCGGGCAGCGGCCAAGAACTTTGCCCACGTGACGGCAGTATGCGATCCCGCCGACTACGCGCCTGTCCTGGCGGAGATCGAGGCCCAGGGGGAAGTCTCCCTGGAGACCCGACACTGTCTGGCGGTCAAGGTCTTCGCCCACACCGCCGCCTACGACGCCGCCATCCGGCGCTACCTGGCCGGCGACAAACCCTTGCTGCCCGAAACATTGATATTGGGCTTGCGCAAACTGACCGACCTGCGCTATGGGGAGAACCCCCACCAGCAGGCGGCCCTGTATGGCCCGGCCGGAGTGACCGGCCCTCTCGGCGGCGACCTGCTTCAGGGCAAGCCCCTCTCGTACAACAACCTGCTGGACCTGGACACCGCCTGGCGGGCCGCCACCGCCTTCGAGCGTCCCACCCTCGTCATTGTCAAGCACCTCAGCCCGTGCGGCATCGGCTCGGCCGGCACCCTGGTCGAGGCCTTCCCGCTGGCCCTGGCCGGCGACCCCGTCTCGGCCTTCGGCGGGGTCATCGCCGCCAACCGGCCCTTCGATGGCCCCACCGCCAGTGCCCTGGGCGACCTGTTCGTCGAGGCCATCGCTGCACCCGCCTTCACCGACGAGGCACGGGAGGTACTGAGCGCCCGCAAGGGATGCCGCCTGCTGGCGCTGGAGCGGGCGGTGCCCGACAGAATCGAGATGCGCAGCGTCCGAGGCGGGCTGCTGGTACAGCAGCACGATCGGGACGACAAGGCCGAATGGCAGGTAGTCACCCGCCGTGCTCCCACTGGAGCAGAGATGGAGGCACTGCGCTTCGCCTGGCGGGCCGTAGCCCACGTCAAGTCCAACGCAATCCTGCTGGCCCGGGGCGAGGCGGCGGTGGGCATCGGCGGAGGGCTGCCCAGCCGGGTGGGTGCGGTGCGGCTGGCGGTGGACAAGGCGGGCGAGCGGGCCCGGGGCGCGGTATTGGCCTCCGACGCCTTCTTCCCCTTCCCCGACGGGGTCGAGGTAGCGGCCGAGGCGGGTGTAGCAGCCGTCGTCCAGCCTGGCGGCTCAGTGCGCGATCAGCAGGTCATCGAGGCCGCCGACCGGCTGGGGCTGGCGATGTGCTTTACCGGCGTACGCCACTTTCGGCACTGAGGGGCGCGGTAACCGCGCCCCTACAAAGACGCAACCTTCTGAGGTATAATACGTAATATAGGTTGCCAGGGCCTGGAGACATCCAGGTTAAGTGGAGCACACGTGTGACCAACGAAACAGAGTGGATCCGGCTGGCACGGGAGGGTGATCAGGCCGCATTCGGCCGCCTGGTTACAGCCTACCAGGCACCCGTTTACAATCTGGCCTACCGGATGTTGGGCAACGCAGCCGAGGCCGAGGAAGCCGCGCAGGAGGCATTCTTGCGGGCCTACACGCACCTGCGCAGTTACGACCTCCAGCGGCCCTTTCGCTCCTGGCTGCTATCCATCACCTCCCACTACTGCATTGACCGGTTGCGCCGGCGGCGGATCACCTGGCTGCCGCTGGAGGATGAGATCGCGGCCCCCGCCCGGCTGGCGAGCGACAGCCCCAACCCAGAGGCCGTTACAGTGCAGCGAGAGCAGGAGGAACGAATACAGCAACTGCTGGAGGCCCTCTCGCCCACCGACCGGGCGGCGATCACTCTCCGCTATTGGTACGAGTACTCCTACGAGGAGATCGCCGAAGGGCTGGACCTGACCATGAGCGCGGTCAAATCGCGGCTCTACCGCGCCCGGCGCGCCCTGGCGGAGATAATAGAAGGGGAAACGGACGATGCGTTGTGAACAGGCTGGCGAAATGATGTCGGCGTGGCTGGATGACCGCCTCAATAGCACAGATATTGCCTTCCTGGAAGACCACATGGCTGCGTGCGGCGCGTGCCAGGCCGAGTGGTGCAGACTACAGGCGCTCGACTATCTGCTGGCTTCCGCGCCGATGGCGCGTGCCCCGGCCCGCTTGCGCGTGCAGGTCAT
>Ga0315543_1004839_pt1 | contig 10908 bp, 8 predicted proteins | sample SalMarSW160210MG_2_FD_203098 | JGI IMG/M metagenome (GOLD analysis project Ga0315543, IMG submission 203098) | Salt marsh sediment microbial communities from the Plum Island Ecosystem LTER, Massachusetts, United States - Salt Marsh Sediment SW1601-210 ...
CGGTAAAATAGTTTTATCTTGTCGGCGGGAATATTAAATTTTCTCAGCAGTTCTTTGTTGGGTTCATAAGGTTCCTTGCATATATCGCACAGTTTTCTTGTGAGCCGCTGATTACTTATGCCGACCAGCCAGTCAATTGCCGTATTTTTGTCGGCCACAAGGACCATCCACTTGCCTATTGCGTCGGTGACGCTTGCCGCCTCCATTGTTACATAAGTCATCTTGTTGTCCTTCGCTGCAGAGCAGGCCAGCTTGGCAATGTCTTTTTCCTTATCGCAGTGTTCAACGCCGACAATATCGGGTCCGGTTCGAAGTATCGACTGAAATCTTCTTGCGTAGGATGTTGTTCCAGTGTCGCTTAGTGAATAAACAACCTGAGTAACATTTTGCAGTTCGCCGATAGGCTGTTTCTCAAGGATGTTTATGTTATTCAGGAACGGGTCATTATTGCGTACAAGGGCATAGAAGGTTGAAGTTACGCCGCTTTTTTTCGGCCCTGATATGATAAAGACGCCCTTAGGGCCGTTGCCGAGATTCTGGAATTGCTCGAGCTGCTCGGGCGTGAATCCCAGCTCGGTCAGCTTAAGAATGTTATGTGCCGCAAGCAATTTAAGTTTTACCTGCTCGCCGGCAGTTGTACCTGCCGTGGTAAGTTCCCATTCATAAGGCAGGCCGTCCTTCTGAATGATGAATCCGCCGGTCTGAGGCTTTCGTTTTTCCTCTACATCGAGGTCTGCAAGATTCTTGAGGTATCTTATGAAGTATTCGATTTCCTCTCTTTCTCTGGGCTGCTGTTGTTCAACCACACCATCGATGACAAAGTGTATTTGATATTGCTGTGCTGCCGGTATCAGGGCGACATCGCTTGCTCGTCTGCGGATGGCGTCGTCAAAAAACTCCTGTGCTGTTTTGAAACCGTAGAATTCCGGCGTCTTCGGCTCTGGCGGAGGGACTTTATTCTTGTTTGCCGTTATAAAGATGAGTCCCTTGTTTATTTTTTCAATTTGTTTTTGTTGGTTGATGAACAATCCCTTTACGTGCTCGACAGTAAGGACTTTTTGATATTCGTCCACAAGACTGTTGCGATGCATAACGTATATTATTGCAGTAGTTCCCACCGCAATTGTGTAAATCAGCAGACCTATGATGAAAAGCGGGATAAGCAGCCAAACCAATGCCCCTATGATGCCGGCCAGGAAAACCGTTATCGTCCAGTTCTGTACCTTTGTGTGCACATTTTTGGCATCCTGATTGACCCAGTTCAGCAGAGGAAGCCACAAAAAAAAGCCGATTATAAAGGCAACAAGCTTGAAAATTGAGATGTATGCCCCCATCTGTAATGTCGCTGTAATTGTCGGCATTAACTGCTCCGCGTTATTCCTTTAAGAGCCATTTTCAGTTCTTCGACGTTAGGTGCATACTGCAGTGCCACTTTCAGGTCAATCCGTTCTTCTTCAATCAATATTCTTAGGCTTTCGGTAAAGGTCTGCATTCCTTCACTTTGGCTCGCTCTTATAACTCCGCTAAGGTCGGTTTCACGTCCTTCGATTATATGCTGTTGGACGACAGGGTTGGAGATGAGTATTTCAACTGCGGGAACCATTGGTGCGTCTTTTTTAAAGCCTGGCATGAGAAATTGGCTTATAATAGCTCTGCAGGCGTGAGAGAATGAATGTCTGGCAAGAGCTCTTTCTGCCTCCGGGAACATATCGACAATTCTCTGCACGGATTGTGTTGCGTTTCCGGAGTGCATTGTGCTGAAGACTAATTGGCCCGTTTCCGCAGATGTTACTGCCGCTGAGAGTGTTTCCTTGTCCCGCATTTCGGCAATCACGACCACGTCGGGGTCCTGCCGCGATAGTGAGCTTAACGCTCCTTCATAGTCCTTGACATCAATTCCGATTTCTCTCTGTGAAACTATGGCTTTCTTGTCGGTATAAACAAATTCAAGCGGGTCTTCGATGGTAATTATATGGCAGGAACGAGTCAGGTTTATATAATCCACCATAGATGCGATTGTAGTGCTTTTGCCGCAGCCTGCCGGGCCTGTTACGAGGATTAGACCTTCGTAAGATTTATCGGCGATAGCTTTAAGAGCAGATGGCAGATGAAGACTATCAAATGGCGGAATCTGCGCTGTTATTCTCCTTGCTGCCAGGCTGATTTTGGATCTTTGTCTGAAAACGTTTACCCTGAATCTGTCTGTCTGGCTGACATCATAAGCGAAGTCGATATCACCGGTTTCAAGAAAGAACTGTTTTTGTTTATCGCTTAAAATTTCAAAAACGAGTTTTTCAATCTTCTCCTGCGTAAGAGGGTTGGCTGTTGTGCTTCTAATTCCTTCATTTAAACGCAGTTTTGGCGGCTGGCCGACCTTCAAATGCAAATCGCTTGCATGTGCCTTTATAGCAGCCTTGAAGTATCTGTTAATCTCCGGCTCCACCTCCAAATGGACGTGACTGTCAATGGGCTGTTTCGTGTCGGCCATTTGCTGCTCCAGCTTGTAAATGCTTGATAAAAAAGCAGTTACGATGATTAATATTTGCGGCTAAGACCTGCCGCAAAGGCTCAGGCTGATTTAGAATTCCTTATTCTACGATAAAACGTAAGGCCTTGTCAATATAGATGTTGGGCTTTTAGGTTAAAAAATAGAGATAAATCCGCTAAAACGACAGAGGCCCGTTTAAATTTCAGAAACCTCAAAAAATCGGCATTTTTGATAGCAAAAACGAGGCCTATAAATTCTAAAATCGACGATCTCAAGCCGGGGGGTACCAAAGAAGGGGTAAGTTAAAAAATTGAAGATTGAAAATTGAAAATTTGCGGAGCCGCCAAAGGCAGAATTATTTGTATAGAAAAAATTACGTAAGTCGTTTAAATGCGATGGAAAAATTGCCGTAAGTCCTTATTCCTTTTCGAAAATAAAAGAGTTACAAATAAATTTTTTAACAAAAAGCGCATGTTTTTTTTAAATTCGCGCAACTTTTAAAAATCAGGCCAAAAATGAGGGTAGAAAATTGCGCATTTGGTCGAAAAACGTGCGCGTTTTGTAAATTAACCGCGGATTACACGGATTTCACCGATTTTGAACGGTAAAAAATGCGCGTTTTGTAAAAAAAGATGCGCATTTTGTAAAAATAGCTAACAGTTATCAGTTATCAGAAACTCGGTTATCTGTTACCGGTTTTGCGGACAATTTCGCTTGAGTTTGAAACCACGAGTTACTTTTACCACCGAGCCACAGAGCGCACCGAGAACACAGAGAATTTTAGACACAGATTTACACCGTTTGTTTCAACGGCAATTACATTGCCCTGAATTCAAAACTCCAAGCCTTACTTACAAGTAAACTTGCCGTCGGCCTGTAGCTTTGAATTTGAGGCTGCGCCTTTGTTGAAACAAAACACGGTTACAGCACGGTTTTTGACTGCGGATTTCCGCAGATTTCGCAGATAGTTTAAACGGAGAATTTTATCGTTGTGTTTGAAAAGTAACCACGGATTATGCAGTCGCTAGTCGCTAGTCGCTGGTCGCTAGTAAAGAATATCAAAAATCAAAAATTAAAATGCAAAATGACAAATCAAAATTCAAAAATTGCGGACAAAAAATAATAGTTGATAGTTATCAATCAAAGATGCAGAGAGCAGCAGAATTGAAGAATGAAGAGTGTAGATTGAAGATTTGTGGAGCCGCCTGCGGCGGATTTTCTAAAAAAAAACAATAGTTGATAACTATCAAGCAAAGACAGGGAGAAACGAGAGTTTAAAATTCAAAGTTGAAAGTTCAAAACCAAAATTCAAAATTTAAAATTGTGGAGTTCGGCCAATGGCCGAGACCTTGTTTTTGTATTTTCACCACGAAGAACACCCCGATGAGATAGCCCAAGGGTCATCTCACCCCGATGAAGTAGTTGCGACACTTCACAGGGCAGGCGGGGTAAACTCCGAGCACGAAGGATTGCTTTAAGGCAGGCATAAAATGCACTGTAAAATTCAAACAAAACCCTTTTTGAAACAAGCTTCAACCGGGTTTGTATTTTGAATTTCTGCCGCTGTGCGACCGCGCCTTAAAACAAATATACCACCTTCATCATTAAAGAAAAGAAGGGATTGACAAAAAGGCCCGGAAGAGGGAAAATGGATTCGTAGCCACTAAGGCGCAAAGACACCAAGAAGAAAAGATTATAGATTGCAGAATGAAGATTAGGCAGGAGACAGAAGAAGGGAACCGCCGGACGGCGGATAAAAACAAATCGCTGTTGCCGCCAAGGGCTGCGATGAGGAACAGACAGTATTACGCAGGCACAAAATGCCGGAGTAAGATAAAAGATTGCCGAACCGAAGGCGGCAACTGCCTCCATAAAAGCTGAAGTTTTCCGTTGACTTTGAAAAAAGCAGGGGTAGAATTTTTATTGGCATCGAGGAAGGGCAACAGGAGAAAATATCAAAAATAAAAAGTAGTTTAAGGATATGGTTGTGTAGCCAAGAGTTTGATATGGGAAATACCAGATAAGCATTGTTAATCGCAAAGAGGATAACCCCGAATGTATAGTTGGTGGAGTTTAGGCGAATGATTAATAGGGAGAAATTATGAACAGGAAAAAGGGTATATTGCGACTTGCAATAGTTTTAACTATTTTATCTGTTATGTTTGGCGTAATGATAGGTGCTGCCGGAGGTGATGAAGAGGTTGCTCTTACAATAGGCATCTTTGGCCCAGTATTTATATGGATTTGCTATTGGGGGTTTTGGTTTGTATTAAAAGGTTTTGATGCCCATCAATGTGAAAATTGTGAAAAGAATATAGGAAAGCTTGAAGAACAGTTTAAGTTCAATGAACATGTGGTGTGTGCTGAATGCCATAAAAAACTAAACAAAAACAAGGAGGAAAGAATATCTTGAAGGCTGGTTATGAATGTTAAGCCCGAGACATATACTTTAATTATTGAAGTTATAATATGGCCATTAGAAACTGCGAAAATTGCGAACAATTAATCGGAAGACTTGAAGAATCTTTTGTTTATCAAGGGCATGTTGTTTGCAAAAAGTGCAAAAATATTATAGATAAAGAAGTTGCATACCTGCCATCTTCAGAACAAAAAAGTTTGAATGAGATTCCTGAAGCTATAGAAAGAAATCCAAGCCCCAAAATAAGTTACATTCGAAAACACTGGCGTGGCGAACTTTTACTATCCGTATCATTTTGGATTAATGTTTTTTTGCTTAATATTGTCATCTGGTTGTTGGATGCTTTGCTTGCAAATAATGGAATAATTGAAAACCCAGTAATTCTTGCTCGTGCAGCAATCATTTTTGGCGCCTTTGTTTTTCTTATTGTTTACCCTTGGCAAATTATAGGTTTATGGCGTTCCTGTAAACGTCACATAGAAATATATGGCAAATATTTTTGGGCACGTACCGCTCAAGTACTTGTCGTTCTGGGGATTATTGCAACATTAGGTAGTCTAGATTCGTACTGGCCAATTTATAAAGGCTGTTTCCGTATGGCTTTTGTCAAAGATAATGACTTTGGAAACTGCACACTCACATTAGAGAAAAACAACACCCTCATTCACTTGCAGGGCGGGTTAAATTTGGGCGTATCAAAAGAAGTTTCCAAGATTCTAAAACGGAATCCTGGAATCGAAGGCATTATATTGGATAGTATTGGAGGGAGAATTTATGAAGGTCGCAAACTAGCTAAACTAATATCTGCTTATGGTCTCGACACATATTCTCTCAAAGGTTGTTATTCAGCAGCTGCAGTTGCTTTCATCGCAGGGGAAAGGCGATTTTTAGGAATGGGGGCCAATTTGGCTTATCATCAATATAAAGCGGGGCATGAAGGTCTTGATTCTTTTGTAGATATGAAAGAAGAACAAGCGAAGGATTTGCTTATTTTCCGGCGGCAAGGAATCAAATCTGAATTTTTAGATAAACTGTTTAATGCATCCTCTGATGACTTTTGGTATCCAACAGTTGATGAAATGCTGGATGCTGGTGTCATTCATGGGGTTGTTAATCCATCTGATTTATTGCCCATAGAATACGGTTCCACTCCAAAAGAAATGGACGAAGCATTCTTAGAAATTGAGGAAGAGTTACTCAATATTCCCGTCTACAAAACCATCAAGCAATACGAACCTGATACTTATAACAAAATTAAGATGGAATTTGACAAACAAATCAAAAAAGGTGCTACTATGGTTGAGTTGCAACAGTCAGGGGCAAATATTATAGAATCGCTGGCTTTTGCTGCTTTATCACGAACAAGCAACGAGGCATCTATACAGTTTTTTCAAGTGTTCACTGATGCTCTTAAGAAACTTAAGGAGATAAACCCACTTCTTGGTTTGAAAGCACTTCACCCTGAACAATATGGGCCTGTTTCTTTTCTTGAATATTTCTCTGATGACGAGACAAATCTCATGTTAGAAGCAATGAATAAAGTCATCGTTGATGCCTATGAAAAGAATAACCCTAGTGTAGATACAGAGGCTGCCGAACTCCTAATGGAGGAGTTAGTTCCCAAACTTGGAGAGTACGCCGATTATCTGGAATTAGAAGGCTTACAAAACACGGACGATTATAGCCGACATTGTGATGCCATAATTAAGCTCAATGGGCTAATCTTAGCGGAAGATAAAATTACAGCTGGAAATCTTTTGCGTTATATGTTCAGTCAAGAGTAGTACACTTGTTCTTTGAAGTATTATGGTTTCAAATAAAATTTGAGAATGGCGATACCAAGATTATGATAAACTCCAATGAACCTTTTAATTTATAACTAGGTAATAATAAGGAGAACTGTAACATGACAATACAGAACTGTCACAATTGTGGGCAAATCATAGGGAATCTCCAAGAACCTTTCTCTTTTCAAGGCAATGTTGTTTGTAAAGCATGCAAAATTTTATTGGAGGGCGAATCTCAGACGATAGGAATCATCAATAGTAAAACCGAAACTGAAATTCCAATTGCGGAAATACTGCCTCAAGATGGTGCTGATACCGAACATGAGTCCGCAGCTGACCTCATACAACAGGACGAGCAGGAAAAGAACTATGGAGGAATACATCGCACTGGATATTTCTTTGGCATACTTGGGGTTGCAGTTATCAATGGCATTTTCGATGCCGCCGGACAAAGTGAATCTGGCATAGCATCTCTCGGACTAATAATAACCTTCTTGGTCTCGTTTGTTCTGGTTGTGAATCGTCTGCGCAACATCGGGATGAGTGGCTGGTGGTCATTGCTTATACTCGTGCCGGTCGCAAACCTTTTCGTCGGGATTAAATGTACCATATGTCCAGAAGGATATCAAGACACTAAAAAACTCGATACTGCTGGCAAAATAATTGCTGGCATATTCATTGGACTTGTCGTACTTATCGTTGTAAGTGTAGTTATCGGAGCACTTAGTTCTTGAGAAGGTGGCAAACAGAAGCAAAGGGAGAGAATGTCCAACCTGTGCCCGTAGATATAGAAAAACAAAGATATAGACGAACTGGCAGGTGAGCACTTCGCGGGACAGGCAAACAAGAATAATAAATTGGTGCCGGATAAGATATATGATTAATTTTGGAATTACAGAACCCCGATGAAGTGGTCGCCGAAGCGGAGAACAGTGGACAGGTGAACAGGTCGCCAAGGGCGAGAAAATAGAGAATCGAAAATAGAATAGATTCCTCACTCTGTTCGGAACGGCTTCGCCGGATTCCTCCGCACGGGTCGGAATGACCCCTGCAAGGTCCGCCTGAGGCGGATAAATTTTTAATCAGTTGACATTAGTATAATGGCAGGATAAAATTGTGGAAAGTGTGATGTAAATTGTTATGTTTGATACATAGTAAGGAGATTTCAACGTGGGGTTGTTTTCATGGGTTTTCGGTGAGGAAAAGAAAACGAAATTAATTGCCAATTTGCCTGGACCCGGAACATATTCTCTAGATATCGTTGGGGAGTCCAAATATCAAGCTGTACTATCGGCCATTTGTGGTGGGTGCACCGAGGATGGTCATGAAAAATTGGTAGAAGCAACCCTGATTCATGAAGATGACAATCCATACGATAACAAAGCGATCAGAGTTGATATACGAGGAAAAACTGTAGGCTATTTAAGTCGGGAGAATGCAAGGCAGTATCGTGAGAAATTAAGAGAAGCGGGCTATCCCTGCATGATAGCAACATGTTCTGCCATGATAGTTGGGGGTTGGGACAGAGGTGATGGGGATAAGGGGTATTTTGGAGTAAAGTTAGATATACCAACAGATGATTAATGATATTAGTATAATGGCAGGATAAAATTGGCAAATTTAAGCAGATGGAAAGTTTTAGATTTAACTATTGATTCCCACTCCCTGTCCCCCGACTACTCGAGGGCAAGCTTTTGCAGGGATAAACTATGGCGGGAATCAAAATATAAAAATATGATGCGATATTATTTATATATTCTATCAAATAAAAGGAACGGCGATATTTATGTCGGCACCACAAGCGATTTGATTGGCAGAGTCGGCGAACATAAGAGTAATATTTTCGGCGGTTTTACAAAGAATACCGGCATTCATAATCTTGTATATTACGAGGAATATAATAGTCTCCAGGAGGCAATAACGAGAGAAAGACAGATTAAAAGATGGAAAAGGCAATGGAAGATTAATTTGATTGAAAAGCTCAATCCTGAATGGAAAGATTTATACGAAGGGTTGCTCCAAAAGAATAAATAAACTCTTGATTATAAAACAATTACCGATTATTGTAGAGCAACAATACAGGTAAAATATTTGGAAATACAGGCGGTATCAGTTACCCCGAGAAAGGCATTATTGAAATGCTGAATTACGCACAAAAGATTAGATTTTTTATTATTGCTATCCTCCTTATTTTTACGACGGAGGCTATCGGGTGGGTCGCGGATAGCGGCAATGGAACATTTACGAATCCGCTGTTCTATGAGGAATTTTCAGACCCGGATATGATACGGGTCGGCGACGATTACTACCTTACCGGCACAACGATGCACAGTATGCCGGGACTGCCGGTTCTGCATTCGAGAGATATGGTTAACTGGGAGTTTGTCTGTTATGCGTTCGAGCGGCTGGACCTTGGTCCGGAATTTCGGCTCCAAGAGGGGCGAGAAATCTACGGCAAGGGGATATGGGCGCCGTGTTTTCGCTATCACGATGGGACATACTATATTTTCAGCAATATCAACGGGAAAACAACGCAGATGTTTCGTGCCAAAAACCCCGCAGGCCCATGGACGCGCACCGCGATGAAACGTTCGTTTCATGACCTGTCGGTCCTGTTCGACGATGACGGCAAAGTTTACGTTGTCTGGGGATATCAGGAAATTCATTTCGCCCAGCTCAATGATGAGCTTACGGATGTAGTTGCCGGCAGCGAACGAATTATTATTAAAAAAGATGCGGGGATGGGTGAAGGGTCTCATTTTTACAAAATCAACGGCAAGTACATAATTACAAGCGCCTGCTGGGACGGGCGTATGCGGATGGCATGTGCGCGGAGCGATAAGCCGCAAGGGCCTTATGAAGTAAATCCTGCAATCAGCATAGATGAAGATTTTGGATTAGCTGAAGGTTATCGGCTTAAAGGTCTTGGTCGCCAGTCACCGCCTTTTAATGTGATTTTGCCGAATACGAATGACGGCGGGCGGATGTCAATGCATCAGGGTGGTATAATCGATACGAAGAGGGGCCAGTGGTGGGGTTTTTCAATGATGGATTATAATGCGCTTGGTCGGTTGACCTGTCTTTCACCGATTACCTGGAAGGACGGCTGGCCATATTTTGGCCTGCCGGGCAATCTCAAACGCACGCCGCGGACGTGGGTCAAGCCTGATACCGGTCAGGCCTGCAAGGTGCGAGCGCCTTATAGACGCAATGACGATTTTGCCGGCGATAAACTCGAGCCCATCTGGCAATGGAATCATCTGCCTGATGACAGCAAATGGTCATTGTCAGAGCGCCCCGGCTTTCTTCGGCTGCACTCATTGCCTTCGGCAGATTTATGGTTAGCGCGCAATACGCTGACACAGCGAGCAATTGGGCCGATATCAGCACCTACAGTTATTCTGGATGCAGGCGGGATGCAGGTCGGAGACGTTGCAGGGCTGGCGCTGATGAATTTTCCATACGCATGGATAGGTGTTAGTCGTAAGGCCGACGGCTTGAGCATTGAACAGTTCGACCAGCTTACCGGAAAGACATCAAGCATTCCCTTTAAAGGGGTGCGGATATGGCTTCGGGCTTATTGTAATTTTCTTACGGGAAAGGCGAGGTTCAGCTACAGCATTGACGGGAAAAAATTTGGGCCTTTCGGCGCTAAATTTACGATGATTTTTCAGCTCAAGACGTTTCAGGGAATTCGTTATTCACTGTTTCATTATAATACAGCAGGTGCTGGCGGCGGCTGGGCGGATTTTGATGACTTTATCGTGCACAGAGTCTATACTCAGGGATTGATGAAACCGATTCCTTTTGGTCAGACGATTACGCTGTCAACTTTCAGCGGCGAATCTGTCCTGGCGGCAGAAGACGGTGTTTTAACTGCTGTTTCAGCGGAAGAGCCGTTAGTCGAAAGCTCGGCGAGTCAATTCAAAGTTATTGACCGCGGCTTAGGGCGCGCCGGCCTGCAGTGTGGCGATGAATTTGTTTCTGTAACGGCGCCGGGCGGTGAGGGACAAGTTACATTGAAAGCAGGGCAGCCCACTGACGCTGAAACCTTTCAATGGACGGAGAATGTCTATGGCGACCTGATGCTGCTTTCGCTTGTTACTGACCGTTATCTCAGGATTAATCCGCAGGACCGTGCGATAACCGCCGATAGTCCCGGCCCCAAGCCCGATAGAAAAGATGGGTCATGTCTAATCTGGCAAATCAAATAA
>Ga0315543_1004847_pt1 | contig 10898 bp, 5 predicted proteins | sample SalMarSW160210MG_2_FD_203098 | JGI IMG/M metagenome (GOLD analysis project Ga0315543, IMG submission 203098) | Salt marsh sediment microbial communities from the Plum Island Ecosystem LTER, Massachusetts, United States - Salt Marsh Sediment SW1601-210 ...
TGTTGACCTTGATCGGCTTGTTGCCGCCGACGCGTTCGAAGGGGTGTCCTTCGAGCACGCGTAGAAACTTGGCCTGGATGCCCGGGCTCATCTCCCCGATTTCGTCGAGCATGATCGTGCCGCCGTCGGCCGCCTCGAATTTGCCGATCTTGCGTTCGGTGGCGCCGGTGAACGCGCCCCGTTCGTGACCGAACAGCTCACTGGCCAGCAAGTCCTCGGACAGCGCCGCGCAGTTGAGGCAGACGAACGTGTTCTTGCTTCTGGCGCTGGAGTAGTGCACGGCCCGGGCGACGAGTTCCTTGCCCACGCCGCTCTCGCCGCGGATCAGCACCGTCGCGTTGGACGAAGCGGCCCGGGCGATTTCCTCGGTCACCTTGCTCGCCGCGGGGCTGCTCCCGATGATTTCGCTCTGTGCCCGCAACTGCTCCCGCAACTGGATGTTCTCATCCTTCATCTGCGTCAGGTTTTCGGCCAGCTCCTGACGCTGTCTCAGATTGGTCACGGCCACCGCCACCGTGTTGGCCACGGCCAGCGTGAACTCAAGATCATCGGGATCGGGTACATGGCGCGAATCGGTCGAATAGATGTGGACCAGCCCGAGCATCTTCTTGCCGTGACGCACCGGCGCGCAAATCACGCTGGTGGCGTCAATCTCACCCTTGCTGTCGCGGGTACCCAACGTGCTGTCGCCCATGACGTTGCGGGCCAGCACCGCTTCGCCTTCGCGCAAGACGGTCGTGGCGAGAAACTGCGAGACGGGATGATATGCCTGGTTGGCGGTGCTCCGCGACGCGATGACTTCGAGGTCGGCGCCCTGAAGAGCGCGCGAACCGCGGGGAAGCAGCAGCAGTGCTCCGGTGTCGGTCTGGGTGCTCTCGAACAGACCGGCCAAGGCGAGGTTCGCCAGGGCCACCTGGTCGGAGGTCTTGGCCAACTCAAAGGCCAACCGGCAGAGCTTGGCGGCGGCCAGCCCCTTTTCCGAGATCCCGGTTTCGTCCTCTTCCTCTTCTCCCGGCTCAAGGAATTTCGTCTGGCCGCGGCGATGGGTGATGGTCGTGGGCTGATACGGAGACAGGACGCTGTCGGCATCGGGATCGGCCTCGGTTTCCAAGGTTCCACCTTCGGCGTCGGGAGGTTGCGATATGGCCGTGGAGGGCTCGTCGAACGCCTGGGTGAGGTGATGGACGAATACGAGTTGGGAGCGCCCGACACGAATGATGTCGGCCGGCTGCAGCACCCAATCGCCCTCGACGCGCTGCTCGCCGACCAGGGTCCCGTTGCGGCTGTCCAGGTCGCGGAGAATCCATTGTCCCTCGGACATGAAGATTTCGGCGTGGTTACGGCTGCAACGGTCGTCCTTGACGACGATCTGGTTGGTTGCCGCCCGACCGATGGTAACCGCCTGGCCCGGCACCAGACGAAAAACGTCGGTCCACTTCAACCCATCGCGAATGACCAGATACGCGAGTTTCGCCACGGCGGCACCTTCTTCAGTCCCTGTGACCGAGAAACGACTAGCCCAACTACTAACTTACCCAGCCAGCCCCCAGCGCGACAAGCCAGTGGCACAAGAACCACCCACAAGCGGGGCAACCCCGCGCAGACCGGACTCTTGATCGGCCTCACGGGGCAGTTTTTCTTGCAGCGGACATAGGAACGGGTTACGATTATAGGACACAAGTCGCACGCTGTCTTGAGGTATTGTACCCTTATTATTGAGGGTCGCATAAATAGTGACCCCAGGGCGACCATCGGGAGCCCGGCATTCGCGGGCAAATCGGTTGTCCTACGAGTTCACTACTTTCGCGAACATCAAGAGTTGACCCGGGTGGGAACTTCGGAACGTCCTCCCCATGAAGCCGACTTGCGAATGGTGGGCGGCCCTGTCGCCCCTGTTTACCGGAACAGAGCAAGGCCCGGTGATAGGCCCTGTTCTCACCTTTATCTGCCTGAGGGCGCGCAAAGGAGAAAGTGCTATGTCTTACCATGGCCTACCTGTCACTTTGGCTGTTCGTCAGATCGTTCTCGCGTCGCTGGTTCTCTGTCTGGTGGTCCTGGGCGGTTCTGTCGCCTTTGGCCAGTCGGGACTTCTCTACGCCCGTCCACCCGCCGTCGGCGGCATCGCGGTCAACGCCGAAGGCGTCCTGACCAATGCAACCGTCGACAACACGGGCCGGTTGGCACGTTTGATGAAAGAGAGTCTCGCACCGGTGCCGGCCGCGTTGAGCAAGGCGACCAAGATGCGCAAAATCTCGCTCCGCAAGTTGGAGCAGGCGATCGCGGCCTATGTCCGAGAGAAGAAGCCGCTGGCCGACGAGATGCGCTATCTTGCCGGCCTCCAGGAAATCCGCTACGTGTTCGTCGACCCGCAACATCGGGACATCATTTTGGCAGGGCCGGGCGAGGGTTGGACGGTGGACAAGAAGGGAACGGTCGTCGGTGTCGGCTCCGGTCGGCCGGTCATGCTCCTGGACGACCTGCTGGTCGCTCTGCGGACCGCGCGGCCCGCCATGCGGCAGGTCATCAGTTGCTCGATCGACCCGAAGCCCGAGGGCGTTGCACGACTTAACCGATACATGAAGACGCAGCGTGTCATGCGTAATCCCAAGCGGACCAAGGCGATGTATGCCGCGCTACTCGGCTCGCAGAAGATCACCGTTACGGTCGTGCCGGAGACCAGCCATTTCGCCCGCGTGATGATTGCCGCCGACTATCGGATGAAGCGCTTGGGAATGAATCTCGATCGTTCGCCGGTGGCCGGGCTGCCGAGCTATCTCGATATGAAGAAGGAGCCGATGGGAAGCGTGTTTCCGCGCTGGTGGCTGGAGCCCCGCTACGAATCGATCATGCGGAGTCCCGACGGCCTGGCCTGGCATCTTCAGGGCGCTTCGGTCAAAGCGATGACCGAGGCGGATTATTTCAACGCCGCCGGACGGCGTCAAGCGACGCTCCAAGCCGATCCCGTAGCCCAGCGCTGGGCCGATCTCTTCACCGCGAAGTACGATGAATTGGCCGTCAAGGATCCCGTTTTTGGGCAACTCCGCAACTGCATGCAGATGGCCATCGTCTCGGCGTTGATCGTGAAGGAAGACCTCACCGGCAAGGCGGGCTACAGCCTGCCCACGCTGCTCGATCCGAGCGACGTGGAAATCGAGAAGCTGCCCGCACCCAAAGAGGTCGACTCCATAGCCAGTGCCGTGAAGCACGGTCGCATGTGGCAGCTCAGCGTCTCGGGCGGCGTGGCGATCAACTCGTATGCCGCGATCAAGGACGTCAGGGAGAATCCCTCGCTCGGGGCCGTCCGGACCGAAGCGACCGCCGACGAGCCGGCCAACTGGTGGTGGAACTAGGCCGGATTTCTCACCATGGTGTGCCACTGCTTGCCGGAAGGCAAGCAGTGCTCCAAGTTTGCAGCCCCACTGCTTCTTGCGAAGCAGTGGCACACTGTTACTAACCATAGTCACCCGGTGAGAAATGTAGATTAAGCTGGCCAGGCTGCCCCTGGTTCTCGAACCGGGCTTGCTCAACGCGCGGGCTGAAGGCGACATGAAAGTGTGTGGAACCAACCGGCTTGATCTCCCGTGCCTTCGCCTCCGGCTTCGGCACACCGGTTCAAGAACCGGTGCTACCCTGCTACTGGCCGGCGGCGTAGTCCTTTCTCTTCTGGTCGCCTGCCCGATGCTTCGAGCCGCTCCACCCGCTTCCAAGCCAAGTGAGCAGATGTCGCAGGAGGCCGAAGCGCAATTGCTGGCGCTGTTCGACAAACACCGTCTCTTTCTCGGCAAAGAATATCCCACGTTGCGGAGGATCTACGCGGAGGAATTCGAGCGGGCACACCAGAAGCAAATCCGTCGGGCGCTGGGAGACAAATACACGCAAATGCAGCAGTGGTTCGAGGCGCACCCGGTGATCAAGGAAGAACTCTACATCGCGATCGACCCGAAGCACGACAACGTCGTGAGGGCCCTGCAACTGTTCAGAGAATTGGTCGAGCGGTTTCCCGGCAGCTTTCCGGATTATGCCAACGCGGCCATTGCCCTGGCGGTGGTGTGGGACGACACTCGGGGGCGCGGGGTGCAAGGCTACGGCGGCCACTGCCGTCGCACGAAGAGCATCATGCCCAAGGACAGGATCGGCGCCCTGGAGAACTACAAGTATCTTCTCGATGCCCGAGACGTCATGCAGGGCCGTGCCCGGTTTCTCCCGTGGGAATTCCTCGTGTTGGTCGTCAATCATCGCACACCGATCCAGGAGCGCCACTGGGCCGTTCGCAACTATCTCGGCAAGCGCATGATGATCGGCAAGTGTTATCACGACGTGCCCTACGACAGCATCATGCGCGAGACCGGCAGCAAGACGTCGCGACTCAACGCCCAGCAGTACAGCTTGCCCAATTTGCGACAATTCGGCGGGGTCTGCGCGATCCAGGCCGATTTCGCCTCGCGCGTGGCCAAGAGTCTCGGCGTGCCGGCGGCCTACGTCGGAGGCATGTCCCGAAGCCGCGGAAGTCACGCCTGGGTGATGTGGGTCGAGTTGCTCAGCGCCGCCCAGACGAGTATCCGGTTCGAGTTGAAATCGCACGGCCGCTACCGCGGCGATCGCTACTACGTTGGACACCTCCGCGATCCGCAAACCGGCCGTCGCATCACCGACCGGCAATTGGAGCTGCGGCTGCACACCGTCGGTCTGAATGCCCAGAACAAGCGTCACGCCGCGCTGTTGATGAAGACCTACCCGTTGCTGTGCCGCCGGCGCGAGATGAAAGTCGCCTCGCGACTCCGCTTTTTGAACAACGTCATTCGGCTCTCGCCCGGCAACGAGCAGGTCTGGCGGGCCGTGGCCGCCATGTCAAAAGACGGCCAACTGACGAAGCGGCACCGGAAGATCATGATGGGCACGCTCGATAATCTGTTCAGGACCTTTGCCAAGTTCCCCGACTTCACCTGGACGGTGTTCGACGATCTCATCGCGTTTGAAGACCGCCCCCGCCAGCGTGCGCAGCTCTACCAGAGGCTCGTGGCGCTCTACGTGGCGGCCAAGCGTCCCGACCTGGCGTGCGAAGCCGTACTGAAGTATGCCGAAGAGCGGCTTGCAGCAAATCAACACAAAGAGGTGATTGCGGGCCTGGCCAGCACGATCATGACGTTCCCCGACGAGGGCCGCTACGTGCCCCGGATGCTCGACAAGCTCGAAGCCGTGGCGAAGCAGGTCAAAGGCGCCGACGCGCAGGTTCTCCATTTCTATCAGGCCTTCCTGCCCAAGGTGCCCCGTAAGCGCGGCGGACGGGCGAGCAAATACTGCAAGCAGATGTACCAGCGGGCGATCGACCGGTTTCAGAAGGCGGGCCGCACGCAGCAGGCCCTCTTCTGGCAGGCCGAACTGGCCAAGCTGGAGAAGAAGGTGGATAAGTAGTGGGAGTCGCACGGCCCGCCGGGACCATGGGCATGTGGGAAGTGCGACAAAACACGGCGTGGCCGCGCGAGGGAGACACGCCCTTCGCTGCGCTCAGAGCGTGCCATCCCAATTCCCGGACACGCTCACGACAAGCGTGGGCATGCCACCTAGTGGTCTGGAACACGCAAAATGATGGGTCGGGTGCCACTGCTGGCTTGTCCAGCAGTGCCGAAAACACGGTTGGGCAAGCCAACCGTGGCGCCCATCAAAATGGCTGTTCCAGAGTACTAGGCTCACGATATCCGGCGTTCTTTATCACCGCGCCGGCACTTTTGTCAAGCATCTGCACCATATTCCATGTAGCTATTCTCCGGTTTTCGGCGCGATTCCCCCAAGACAGCGCCCGTGCTTCCTCCAGAGAAGTAGTCTTGCCGTTTGCCTTGGCCCTGTCGTCAGAAGGGCAGCACTCGCTTCTTGGCGGTGCGCGCACGGCTGGAACCAGCAACGATTAGAGAAGCGAGCATCGCGGTTGCGACCAGCGCCGAGCCGGACGGTTCCGGCACGGTCCCGGCCAACGCCGACTCGCCCACGCCGAAATTCCAGTTGGCGGCCAGGATCGCCGCATCGCGCGGACCGACCAGATTGTCTCCGTCGAAATCACCCTCCGACGCTCCGGCGGTCGTCGGCGATCCCCAGTGGGCGGTTAGCGTGCCCAGATCGTCCGCGTCGACGTCGCCGTCGTTGTCGGTGTCGCCGGGGATCAACACCGGCGTGATCCCGGTGGAAACCGTGACGTTGTCCAGAAGGTAGACCGGTACGGTGTGATAGCCATTCATACAGACCCCGTTGAACGTGGTCAGGTGGCCTTCGGGGCTGAAGGTCACCGGCGGCGTGCCCTCGAACTCGCGATGATTCTCTAATCTCCCATCATCAACCACGTCGATCAGGAGATCTCCGTCCGCCCAGATCTGGATCCGCGTGCCGAAGCCCTCTATCGCGTCATATGCCCTGGTCAGTTTCATGGAGAGCGTATGCGCCTCGGTATCCAGTCCGAACGTGGTGGCGTCGCGGTTGGCGTGTTTGGGAGGGGGATCGAAGTTGTCTATATCCGCAAAAGTTGGCAAGGTAATCGCGCTTGAATCATCCGTCTCTCGAAAAACGGAAACAGCCGGGGCGCCGTGGCCCCATACCGCGACAAGGTAGCCGTCCGCCTCGCATAGATACCCGTCGTCATCGGTCTTATCCGCGCTGGGCGCGCCACCGGGTACGGTATCGGACGAATAGAGACCGAACAGAAAGTCAACGCCGGTATCCGACACCACCGGCAGCCGCAGGTCGAACGTCACTTCCAACCATTCTCCAAGGTGGTCAAGGGTCAGCGCGGGGAAATTCGCCCAGGTCCTGCAATCCTGCAAACCGGAATTGCCGACTTGCAAGGACTTGAAGCCGTTGATTCCTTCCGGGTCCTCAATCAAGAACAAGTTGTAGTCCACGCCGTCACCTGCGCCCAGCTTTGGCGAAACGGCGAACCAATCCGCATCGTTCGGATCATCCACGTCGTCCAAACGTGTTGGAGCGGCGCCTACGTCCAACGTGTCGTTCATCAGAACCGTGGTCGCGCTGGCCGTCGTCGCTGCAACAGACGACCCTAGGCCACAACACAAGCACGCCAGAAGCAGGAAGAAGGCTCGCGACCCTGCCTTGCCGGGTCTCACACGGGCGCCACCCCGATACAGCAGCAAGGCGAGAAGTGCGCCTCCGAGCAGCGCGAAGCCGGACGGTTCCGGTACTATGTAGGATTGGGCAAACATCCAGTCGTAAAGAGCATCGTCGTCGCTACTGTAGACGAGGCTCCAGATGTTATGGCCCATGCCGAGGAGCTTGGTGTAACGGATCGGATCGCTCATGGCCGTCATCCCGCGGCCGAAATGATACCGGTCGTACGTAATCGGGCCCGGCCCCGAACCGACCAATGACTTGTACGTCTCCTCCGACAAGTAAGGTCCAACCGTTGTGTCACTGTCGCCGTGCATGATCCATTGGGGTACATCCTTGAACGACGCAACCGATTCGGGATCGTACGAACCCACGAAACCGCCGGACAGCGGCGCGGCCGCCGCAAAGTGATATTTGTTGGTCTCATAGGTCGAGTAGTAGTAGAGGTAGTCGAACGATCCGAACCCGCCCATCGAAAGGCCCGTGACATACATTCGACTCGTGTCGATCGAAGCAATACTGATCACGTCGTCCAGCGCCAACGGCGTCAGGTCCGTGGAATTCCCCGGCCACCAATACGATCCACTGGGTATCTGGGGAGCCACGAGGAACGCGGGATACTCTTCATACGTGCGGTCGATCATGCCGCTGATGTAGCGACTCACCTGAGAAGAGTTGTTGGTGCCTCGCTCGCCGGCCCCGTGCAGGAAGAGAAGCAGTGGGTAGCTCTGCTCTGGGTCGTAGTTCTTCGGCACATAGAGCCGATACGGCATCGAATGTTCGCCGTACGAGACGACCTTGCTAAGGCCAGCAGACCAGCTACGGGCCGAAGCCGTGCCCGCGAACAAGAGCTGGGCACAACAAGCAACACAGAAAACACCTCGAATGAACATCACGCTGCCTCCTCTGAATTTCCGTTCTAGGGGCGGTCGCTCCAGAAGAACTCCAGTCGGGAGCCAACAGCCAGATTGGATCTACGGGATGGGATCCGGCGACCGCTGACTACCGATTTGTCAGTAGATGCTACTAATCTACCCGTAGTAATGACGTGTGGCAAGCCGCTTTGTTTCAGAGATTCGGCGGGAATAGAGACAAAGTACCCCACGGGAGGGGTACTAATCACCATTCGTCAAGGCGCAGGATGCCTGCGTATGACGTGTCGGATGCATTCAGCATGCTCGTTTCCGGGTACCGCTGGACGCCGGCGGGGGCTGCCGTCGTTTTGAGGCGTTGTGGAAAAGCCCGGGCAAGCCGCCGTGATGACCTGTGAAGGCTCCAGTCGACGAACACGAGGGTCTGTCTAGTCCGCATTTCTCACCAGCCAGGGACGTTCGATGACAGTGTGCCATCCCGGCTCGCCGGGATGGCAGTGCTCCCTTAAACCCTGGCCACTGCTTGCCTTTCGGCAAGCAGTGACACACCGTGGTGAGAAATGCGGGCTAGCTCGGCGGTTGACAAAGGGCGTCAGGATTGTGTCCACTAGGGAAACGTATTACCGCTGCCGAGGGAAATGGCGGTAGAAACCGCGCCTCCTTGGGGTGGTTTTTCGGACGCTTCAGAAACAACGTGCGAGCAATCACTGCACTCCGATGAGAAATGCACGAGCCTCCGCTTTGTTCTTCGTTGTTCTTCTTGGCCTGGTGTTTTCCGGGGACGCCCGGGCCCAACAGCCGGCCGACAGCCGTCCGCCGGAGGCAACCGCCACGGCGGACGAGAAGGGCCAAGTCGACGGTACCGAGAGGGAAGAAGAGCCCACCGGCTGGATGGGTAAGGTCGACGCGTTTTTCGGTGAGTGGCTGGTTAAACCGCTCAACGCCGTTCTCTTCTTCGATTTCGGAACGAGCTGGTTCTTCAATGATGAGAAAAAGAGCGTACCCTTTCTCGTCGTCTGGCTCCTCTTCGGCGCTATCTTCTTCACAATCCGGATGCGCTTCATCAATGTTCGCGGCTTCTGGCACGCGATCCGGCTAACCAAGGGCGACTATGACAAGTCGGGCGAGACGGGTGAGGTCTCCCACTTTCAGGCGCTCTCGTCCGCCCTTTCGGCCACCATCGGCTTGGGCAACATCGCCGGCGTGGCCATCGCCGTGGGATGGGGCGGGCCCGGCGCAATCTTCTGGCTCATCCTCGCCGGGTTCTTGGGCATGAGCAGCAAGTTCGCCGAGTGCACCCTCGGCCAGATGTATCGCAAGGTCGACCGCGACGGCACCGTCTCCGGCGGACCCATGCACTATCTGAGCGACGGCCTGGCCGAGTTGGGTTGGCCACGCTTGGGCATGGTGCTGGCCGTGCTGTTTACGATCCTGTGCATGGGCGCATCCTTCGGCGGCGGCTGCGTTTTTCAGGTAAGCCAGTCGCTCAATTCGCTGCAGGAGCAGGTTTCGTGGCTTGAGGATGACCAGTTTCCGTGGCTTTACGGGTTGGTCATGGCCATCCTGGCCGGCGTGGTCATCATCGGCGGCATCCGTCGCATCGCCGCCACGGCCGAGAAGATCGTTCCCACGATGTGTATCTTGTACGTCGCCGCGGCAGCCTACATCCTCATTGTCCACCGCGCCGAGATCCTGCCTGCCTTCGGCTTGATCCTTGAATCTGCCTTCACGCCCGAAGCTGCCCGCGGCGGCTTCTTGGGGGTGATGGTGATCGGTATAACCCGGGCCGGATTCTCGAACGAGGCGGGCATCGGCTCCGCGCCGATCGCCCATGCCGCCGCCCAAACCGACGAGCCGGTCAGCGAGGGCATTGTCGCCGCGCTCGGACCGTTCATCGACACCATCGTGATCTGCACGATGACCGGTCTGGTGATGGTCGTTACCCACGCCTATAATAACCCAGCCTATGAGCAACTCAGGGTGGATAAGAAGGGCGCCGCACTGACGAGCAATGCCTTTGCCGAAACGATCTCGTGGTTCCCCTGGGTCTTGTCGTTTGCCGTCGTCCTCTTTGCTTTCTCGACGATGATCTCCTGGTCGTATTACGGCGAACGGTGCTGGTCGTACTTGTTCGGTAGGCGGACTTCGATGATCTACAAACTCATTTTCATCGGATTCGTCTTTCTCGGCTCCATTGTGGCTCCCAAGAGCCTGTTGCTCTTCTCCGACTTGATGCTCTTCTCGATGGCGCTGCCCAACATCTTCGGCGTGCTTCTGCTCAGCGGCAAGGTCCGCCGTCAGTTGGACGAATACTGGCAGCGTTACAAGAAGGGTGAGTTGGAATGGAAAAGGCAGAAACGCTGAATTCAGAAAAGATCAAAAATCACTCGGGCCATCGTGCCACCCGATCTGGCAAGGAGGAATCATGAACTGGCTACCGCGGAAAAACATCTTGGTCCCGGTCGACTTCTCGGACGATTCACGCGCCGGGCTGCAAACCGCGCGGGAGATGATCAAAGACCCGGCCCATCTGCACGTGATCCACGTGCTCCCGATCATGGAAGTCGCCGATCCCGGCGTCATCTGGGACACGATCGACGACCAGAGCCGCCGCGAGCATGCCGAGAAGGCTCTGCGCCAAGAGATGTGCGAGCAGGGCTTCGACGATGAGGTGCACATCGTCGTGCGATTCGGCGACCCGGGTCACGAGATCGTCGCCTATGCCGAGGAGATCGAGGCAGGGCTGATCGTGGTCTCCTCCCACGGACGGACTGGGCTACGTCACCTTTTGCTTGGTTCGGTGGCCGAGCGCGTTGTGCGGCTGGCCCGCTGCGCGGTGCTCGTGCTGAAACATACGTAGTAGTGCGTCTACCCTCAAGTGTCAGGCACGAGTTGGGTGCCATGGGCGGCTTGCCC
>Ga0315543_1004848_pt1 | contig 10895 bp, 11 predicted proteins | sample SalMarSW160210MG_2_FD_203098 | JGI IMG/M metagenome (GOLD analysis project Ga0315543, IMG submission 203098) | Salt marsh sediment microbial communities from the Plum Island Ecosystem LTER, Massachusetts, United States - Salt Marsh Sediment SW1601-210 ...
AACACGATACGTCCCAAAGTTCACGGTTGGCGATTCGGTATCAGGATCGACCACATCCTGACGGGACCCAACTGGTGGCCTCGAGATTGCTGGGTAGGTCCCGACATCGGCTCCGAGCACCTCCCGGTCATTGCCGACCTCGTGTGGAACCCCGGTCACGATGAGCAATCGTCTGCCGATTCACGGCGCCAGAGCGAGGAGTGATGCTCCGTTACGAGAACGAGCATAGTCCCATTTGCTGGTGCCCGCGCCACACCAGCTTCACCCACCCATGCGCAATGCTGCGAAGTCCCATCGGTTCTTGCCGATAGGACCATTCTTTAGGCGAGTCAGGCAGAACAGTCCGCGGGAAACTGCCTGACCTTCTTGCCGGGCATGGGGTACGTTGGGCATCGCTGCCCGCTTCTGCCGACCCACCAAAGACAGGTGTTGCGTCTCTTCCGTCCATCAACCTCGATTATTGGCCATGCAGGCGTAGATATGCGTGAGTTTGGGGCGCGAGAAACGCATCTAGAGGATCAATTAGCAGGCCGAATTCCCGGGCAAAAACATCTATTGGATCCTATACATCACGTGAACTATAATTGAGTTATGGGTCTTTCAAGGCATTGTTGACGGATGGGCACGTCTCCTCGATCACCGGTGTCAGCAGGTGGCCTTGCCCCGCCTCTGCCTCTTCTCCATTACGGAGGCGAGAAGTACTTGGTGCTTTCCAACCGCTATACTCGATACTCAGGGAGCAGCATGCCGCACAAAATCGCCAAGTTATTGCTGGAGAAAGCCGGTACGTCTATCGAGCGTACCCAGGCGATTGTGGCGGCCCTCTCGTTGGGAATGCCCATGCATGAGATCGAGGAATATCTCGATTGGCTTGACGCCACGCGGCCCGTGCCGGAAGACAAATCGACGCCGCCCACCGACGACGACACCAAGACCCAATAGATTGGATTTGTTCGGCATGATCTGGTTGAGCTGGTTTGAGGCACCGATGTGGCCTTCTGATGGGGGAATGTTGGTGCTTTTTGCCCTGAATTCCAGCGGTCAAGAACGATGTGCCAATCGACCGGTTCGGCATAAGGGGGATCTTCGACCGGGCACGGCTGTTTGGGGGAGCGGCCGCCACGGACACCGTACCCGGTAAGGGAACTCGGATCATGGTGAAGTGTCCCACGGTCTTGACGAGCAAGTGAACTGGTCCGCCGTTCCATGCAACTTCCTGCCTGTCTCCGAGCGACCGGTCACCCGGTCCGTGTCTGAATGGCACGTTTGACGCGACGTAAACCGCTCCAACGATCTCCCGGTCCATAAACGCGGGCATCACCACATGGCGCGCAAACGGCCCGCGACGTGCCAAACCGCGATCGTCGGTAACCAAATCGCGTGGGTGGCGTTGCCAGGGCCTGGCACAAGGAAGGGACTGCCAAGTGTAGTCGGCCCTTGATTCGTTTTCTGATAGATCGAATGAGCAGTCTATTGCCTCGGCCGCCAGCCGCAGGCCAGAAAACCAATAGCGCCCATGACTAGCATGGCAATCGGACACGGCTCGGGCACGGACGTTGCTTCACTCGTACCGTGGCCCCAGTTGGCGGCCAGAATTGACGCATCGCGAGGGCCGATTGTGCCATCGCCGTCGAAATCACCCATGTCCCACGTGGCATCGGTCTGGCCCCAGTTGCTTGCCAATAACTGAGCATCCGCCTCGTCGACCGCACCATCGATGTTGGCATCGCCCGGTATGAGTGGAATTATTTCGACGTGGTGTCCGGTCTCGGCGTCCCACGTAGCCAACAAGCCACCTCCAGCTGCATTAAAGGCGTCGAAGTCTGCCTGTGTCATATAGAGTACGCCCTCGATACCCGAGTTTTCCATCGTGTCGAGGTTGTCCAACAGGTTGTCCAAGTCGGTGGCGTCCATGTTTTGGACGCCAACGAGCCACAGGTCTGTCAGATCGTCCATCGTGTAAAGCGGCGAGAGGTCGGTGACCGCCGAGAAGTCTACGCCGCCCAGATCCAGTTCAGTGATTCCGGGGAGTTCGCCGATGCCGGTGTGTGACCGATAGTCCTCACCGCCATCCATCAGCGTGGCCAGCGATAGTTGGCTCAATACCGCATCTCGTAGCGAGACGCTGGTAATACCTGTATTCTTCTCCACATCCAAGATGGTCAGGCTGGAGAAATCGGCTTCTTCCAGATTCAGGTCAGTCAGGAACGCATTATTGTGTAAATAGAGTTTCTGCAGATTTCCGAGTCCGCTAAAGGCACCCGACTGAATGCTCGCGATTTGGTTGGAGGACAAGTACAGGGTTCTCAAATTGTCCAGCCCGGTAAAATCACCCGATTCGATGCTGCTGAGTTGGTTGAAGTGCAAATCCAGGCGGGTCAAATTGCCCAGTCCGGTGAAGTCACCCGGTTCGATGCTCGTGATCTGGTTGGAGTCCAAATACAGGGCCGCCAAATTATCCAGTCCGGTGAAGTCACCCGGTTCGATGCTCGTGATTTCGTTGAAGTGCAAATCCAGTTCGGCCAAATTGCCCAGACCGGTGAAGTCACCCGGTTCGATGCTCGTGATTTGGTTGTAGTCCAAATACAGGTACTCCAAAGCATCCAGTCCGGTGAAGTCACCCAATTCGATGCTCGTGATTTGGTTGGTGTCCAGATACAGGTACTTCAAATTGTCCAGTCCGGCGAAGTCACCCGATTCGATGCTCGTGATTTGGTTGGCGTGCAAAAACAGGTAATTCAAATTGCCCAGTCCGGTGAAGTCACCCGATTCGATGCTCGTGATTTGGTTGGCGTACAAATACAGGGTCGTCAAATGACTCAACCCGGTGAAGTTGCCCGATCCGATGCTGGTTATTTGGTTGGAGTGCAAATACAGGTATATGGTCGGAGTTTCTGTCCAATCGTAATCACTGATGCCGGTAAGGCTGTGGATGGACGCGGAATCGGCGTAGACATACTCTGGCATGACATCGCCGGTGTCATACCCGTTCGCTGCGGCGAACTGGGCGAACGTGATTGCCTGTGCGCCGGTAGACGGAATAAGGACGAGTGCCACTGCTAAGATGGCAATGACAACGATTCCCAGATGTGTCACCCAATGGTTCTTCGCGGTCATTGCGGGCCTATCACTTTGGAGGGACGTTTCACGTCAGAAAATGGCCGATTCTGGAAGAGGAACAGTGCCCATCATTTGGAACTGCCCCAGACTACAGCTATTCTCACGCGCAACATGGGGTGTTGTCAACCATTATAAACCTAAGAAGCCGCCGAGGAGGGGGGGCATGCGAAGATCTTCACCCAGGCCAAGATGGCCTGCGAAGCCGCCGCCGACGCGCTGGGAAGAATTGGCCCCAAGGCCTGAGAAGCACTTCCTTCACTTGGAAAGGTCCTCCAAGACGATGCCGACGGGGACTGGGGGCCTCGCGTGTCTGCGGTCAGGCATTACGGAGGATCGCGCCGCCGCAAACCGTTGTGCTTCCGCTGATTGCAAGGCTGAAGGACAACGTCCCGGACGTACGCCGGGCTGCGGCGGAAGCACTGGCACTGATCGGACCGGCTGCCAAAGACGCTATCCCTATGCTGATTCGGACTGTCGGTGAAGACAATTGGCGAGTTCACCGACCTGCAGCTGAAGCTCTCAAGGCCATCACGGGTGAGGATTTCGATACGGACGCTGAGCGTATCGTCCCGAATCATTCCACGACACAAACCGTTCCCCAAGGAGACCTTCACCAACCCAGCGCTGCAAAATTCGGCCGCCCCGCGCCGCAGTTTTGAACCGCCGTCAACACTTTGGGATGCTTGGCAGCCAGCCGGTCAATAATTGCCTTGGCCTCCTTATTCGGGTAGATCACGCGGTTATAGCGTTTTCCTTTGCTGTTAACCTTGGGATAGATCACAACCCCATCATGAATATGCTGGGCTTCCATTTGGCGGATTTCGCCGGGTCGAGCCCCGGTATTCTTCAAGACAAGAAGGAAATCTTTGAACGCTTGATCTTTCACGGTAGCAAAGATCCTCTTCCACTGGTCGGGGGAGATGACGACTTCGCGCGGGGTCGTTGTCGGGGTTCTCAGTGTCGCCAGCGGGTTGTTATCAATGAGCCCTTCGGCCAATGCCCAATTGAAGCACCGTTTAATTGAGCGAATCGCAATCGCCCGCGTAGTCCGATTCCAAGAATCATGTTCGTCAAGCCAAGTGGTGACGTGACGGGGTTTCAAGGCATTGGTCTTAATACCGGGGAATCGGTCATTGAACGACCGCAAGAAGTCCCTGTAGGACTGATAGGTTCTTTCGGAAAGATTGCGTTGCGTCCATCCGAGGAATTCGCTGAGAATCACGTCGACCCGACTCACGTGGGTTTCCGCCTTTCCGCTGCGAGCCATCAGGGCGTTGTATTTCTCCCACGCGATGTCTTCATCCTCCCCAAGGCAGACCTGCTTGCCGTTGACTTGGACGTACCATTTTGGGTGGACTTTCGGAACCAGGGGCGAGCTAATCGAGGCATGACACGTTTCTCCTATAGTAGCGTAGATTACCAGGAACGTGCCGTGCGAAGCGTGCATTTGGGCCTCTCGGAAAGCAGGCAGAAAGAGCAAAAAAGCCTTGACGCAACTCATTGCTACGTCAAGGCTTAGGTCTCAAGTGCCCCCTGGAGGACTCGAACCTCCAACCCTCTGATTAAGAGTCAGATGCTCTGCCAGTTGAGCTAAGGGGGCCTGCGGCCAAAACGTCCTATCTTACCGCGATTGGCAGGAAGCTCAAGGGCCCTTGTCCGGATTTCCGGTGGAGACCCGATTCCCGCGTTTATTGACCCTCACGCAAGTCGTCTCGGGAGGCCGATCAACGAGAGGCCGGTTTCACAGGAGAAAGAGCTAAACCACCACGACATCGCTTTTCGGACAATCAAGGGTCCTTCGTCGGCTCCGGCCACGTTTGCTCGTCGGCGCCGGCCCGGGCGTTGGCCGCCCGGGCCAATACGAACAACAGATCGGACAGCCGATTCAGGTAGGCCAGCGCGACAGGGCGGACCGCCTCCGATTCCTTTTCGAGCAGGCTGACCAGCCGGCGTTCGGCGCGGCGCGAGACGGCCCGGGCCAGATGTAACACGGCCGCTGCACGAGTGCCGCCGGGCAGAATGAATGCAGCCAGCGGCCGAAGGTCGGCATCGAAGCGGTCGATGTCGGCTTCCAGTCGCAGGACGTTCTCGTCGCTAAGTGCGCTTGCGTCTCGACGTTTGTGATCCGCGCCGGATAGCTCTGCTCCGAGTGTAAACAGCTCCGATTGGACCCGGTGCAGCACGGCATCAATCGCATCGGGGAGCGTCTCGGCGCGAGTGACGCCCAGGAGCGAATTCAATTCGTCGAGCGTGCCGCAGACCTCCATTTGCAGGGCATCTTTGGCAACGCGCCGACCGCTGTGAAGATCGGTCTGGCCCTGATCGCCGGTTCGGGTATAGATTTTCATTGGATTTCGAGCACCTCGAGTTTGATGCGCCCCCTGACGTTCATGACCGGAACAAAACTACCCATCGCGTTGGCATCTTTCATGCTGCTATGGGCCAATTTGATATGGGCCGCTCCGATACCGCCGCGGCCCAGAGTGGCATCCATCGGAATCCACCGGTCGTCGACATAGATCTCGGTCCACATGTGATGGCCGAAGGCGTGCCTCGGTTCTTGTTCCTGCTCGACGTACACCAGGCCAACGGCCACGCGGGCCGGCAGGCCCACCGCGCGAGCCATCGCCGCCAACAACACGGCGTGCTCGGTGCAGTCCCCTTCGCCGGTGCGGGCCACTTCGGCGGCCGAGGCCAGGGCGTGCGAGAAGGTCTTCTCACGGACCGTCTCGTGGACGTAGCGTTCCAGGGCCACGGCCTTCGACCAGGCGTCGGCTTTGCCCCGGGTCGCTTTTTCGGCCATGGCGATTACCCGCTTGTCGTCACTCTGCACCAGGCTGTTGGGCAGCAGATCGTCGCTTGTGGGTTCGTCGGCCTTAAATGCCTTGATTTTCCTTGGCTGGCCCGGCCGAACGGCCAAGACGGTCAACTCAGCCAGGCCGGGACCGACCGACGTGACGCGTTGTGATGTACCGGCCGCGAACGTGGCGGCCGGGTCGCCGTCCTTCAAGCTTACCCGATAACGAACACGCTTCGTGCTGTGAGGATTGCGAATCCTGCGATTGACCAGTATCATGCTTCGGAGCCCGACGTCCACGTTGCCCAGGTCGGTCTCGTCGAGTGCTTTTTCGCGGCTTGCTCGAAACATCTCGATTTGCATCGCTTGGCCTTTGAGCATTTCGCCCTTCTCGTCGATCCAGATGGTTCCCTCGGTCACGTGACCATCTTCAAACCAGGTCGTCGTGTCGATCCGCAGCAGCCGATGAGTGCCGTGGAGTAATTGCGTCGGCTCGAAGCCGCTGGCGACCAGTCGCACCGTAGCGACCTGATTGAGGTTGGATATCAAGGTGCGGAGGTTTCGGGTTTCGCCGGGCTTCATGGGGTTGGCCAGCAAGGAGAATTCCATTGCCTGATGGCCCCCATCCGACTCGGACCAGGGTAAGAATACTGCCCGCGTCTTTCCGCCACTGGTCCTCTTGATGACCAAGCGTTCGTTCTCGGTACGTGCCTCAATGCGGGTCGGGGTCGGCCCGAGTTGCTGAATCTCGACGAAGTCGACCAGCCTGCCGGCCGGTGTTTCGCGACTGGTCAGTTGGGTGAGCATTTCCACCGTTTGCCCGAACCGCGTTGCGGTCAATCGGTTACGTGATTGCAGCCTCACCAAGGTCCGGCCTTTGACCTTCACGCGGTCGATCCGCGCGTAAGCGTATCCGATTTTGTTCCCATCGAGATAACATGCGTACCAGACCTCGCGGGTGCCTTCAAAAGGACAGCCCACCGGTGGTGCAATGTCGGCCGGAGCAGGCTGGCGCTGCGGGCCATGGTTCGGCGAGGAAGACAACGTGGAGCGCCCGGTGGCCGTCTCGGCCGCGCTACCCGACGGCGCCGAGCGGTTGGACGGTCCGGGTGAGCAGCCGACGAGCATTGCCAGCAACAAGCCGAGTAGGGTGCGTGCTCGCACGCACCAACTGCCGCGAGCGAACTTGGCGCGTGTAAACACGCACCCTACCACGAGGCCAAGGGCATATGGTTTCATGTCAACGTCGGGTTGTCAGGAGGAAACATCTACCGGCTGTCAGTGTACCACCGGTCGGGAGTTCTGGGGAGGTCTGGTCGAAATTGTCGGCCGAAAGCAGCGCAGATCGACCGCGTCCACCGCCGGCGTCGAGCAGGCTCGACGGCTCACGAAACCGCGCGACAGCTCGACAAACTCTCCCCCATCTGAAGAGGCCGACCCGCCTTGTGACTTTGCTGGGCGGAAAGCCGATCGCGCGGGCCGCCTTGGTCGGTTCCAGGTGCTAGACTACTAACGTGGATCGGATCCCTTGCGGAGACTCTCTACCCTTGTCCGTGGTCGCATGTCGGCGGAAGAGCCGTTTCGGGACAACCGACCGTTGCGTGTTTGGCCGACGGGCCGCAGCGGCCGGGCGTCGACGCTGCAAGTGCTTGCCGGAGTGGCCTTTGGGTATGGGGCCCGATTAGTGGAACGCCGACGGTCGTGGCGAGGGCAACGATTGTTCCTCCGACTCCCGTTCGGCTGCCCTCGATGGAGGGAGAACGGGTCAAAAGCATCGCGGAATCGCCCAGATGTAACCTACGGTTAGATAGTAAGGTTCCCAGCTTGCGGCGCATCGCTGCCCGATCCCTTGAATGATATTGGCCCGATGACAGATTAGAGAGCGCCGATGGGCTTTCTGAAGAAGTTTTTTCGAAATGTATTCCGCGACGGCTCGATGCCGATGGGCACCAGCAGCTTCGAGCACCTCTCCGAGGAGGAGTTGGAAGCGCATCTGGGCGTTGCCCGATACGGCGACTTTGCCTTGACCGACGCCGTCCGGCCTTCTTATGACCTTCAGGTCGTTCCGTGCCAAGGCTATCGTCACGATTCCTATCGCGACGAGGAGAACAACTCGACCGTTCCCGTCCTGATGGGAGCCGTCAGCCGAGAGGACCTTTTCGACGTCTTCATGGATCTTCTCGATCCGCTGGGCTGCGTCGTCGACGTCGTGCTCGAGACGAGCCATAGCCGGCAAGAGACCGGACACACCGATCTCTATCGCGAGCACATCGACATGCCCGTGCTGAAAAGCATCCTCTGGGAATACGAGGATCTGTTGCTCAACGATGGGTGCATCGGACTGGCGGTGCTCAACCCGGGCATCCCGCAAGAAGTCCAACTCGATGAGCACAAGCTGTTGATCGTCTACGGCGACAATCAGGCGTCGTTCGAAGAGGCGTTCCGCGGGAGGACCGTCAAGCTCGACGAGCAGATCCGATTCATCACCGAAGCCGAGCATGTCCACTCTTCCAGCGACCAGTATGCGCAGCAGTTCGAAGAGCTCAAGACGCGGCTGGGAATGGACTGCGGGTACATGTAGACGGCCCGTCCCGTTGGGTCGTGAAAGGTAACGTCGGGCTTCCGCCCGAGGTGATCAGGAGTTTTCTGTCTACTGCTTACTGCTTACTGTGGGCTGTCGCAGCCACTCTTGTAGCCAGACGGCGTCCTCGCGGAGTTCCCCGAGCGTTTGTTCCAGCCCGAGGAAGCGACGGCGGAAGCGACGCCACCCGAGCAGTCCGATGATGGGCGCGGTAAGAACGAGAATCGCGCCGAACAGCAGCAGCCAGCCGGCCCATGGCATGCCCCAATACCCGTCGAGCCACCAGGCCAGGGCGACCAGCAGAACGGGCAAGGCCGCCAGACCCAGCGCGCCGGCGGTGGCCAGCACGATCGCCAATCGCCGGGTGCGGCGGAGATCGGCCTTGATTTCCAGCAGTGCAAGCCGGCAGCGCAAGATGGCCGACTCGTGCAGCTCCGCGCCGAGCATGCCCAGTTCGTCGCACAGCCTTGTCAGCAGTGGGCGCTGGGGATCGTCAGCCACGGCGGTCCTCCTCGGGCGGTTTGCTCGATCTGGCCCGGCTCGACTCGGCCCAAATGTTGTGCAGTTCATCGGCCAGCGACCGGCCGATGCCTCGGGCGCCATGTCGTATCGATTGCAGAGCCACGCGACGCAGCAGGCGGGGTCCGGAGAGCCCCGCGGCCAGAGCCAACCCGGCGCCGAACGCCACGGCGAGCGAGCTGCCCGTGTATCGGGCGACATAGGTCCGCCAAGAGGTCAACCGCCGGCCTTCGTCGGCCACGGCCCGGAGCCGGCCGTCGATCCGGCGCCGCAAGCGGCCGATTCTCAGCCGCAGCCGCCGGGCGGTTTGTTCGTCGTTCTGGTTGGTGCAGGAGTCAGTCATCATGGAAGGATCGATGAAACCACGAAGAACACGAAGAAGTCTGAATGTGAAAGACTCTCTCTCCTAATCCTTCGCGTTCTTGGCGTCTTCGCGGTGAAGAAATCATCGGCGAAACAGTCGCCCGAGGAAGAAGCCCACCAGCGCCGCGATGCTCAGGCCGAGGGCGGGCCGCTTGCGGACCGCTTCGAGCGTTCCGTCGATCACGTCGCCCACGGTCGTCTGCCGGACCTTCTCGAGCCGCTCGACGGCCTCCTGGCGGACTTCCTTGTAGAGCTGCTGCGCCTTCTCCAATTCGATCTTCGCTCGACGCACGGCGTCGGCCGCCGAGCGGACCTCGGGCCCCTCGGGTTCGGCGGGCTTCGCGTCGGCCTTGCGGGCCTTTTTCGTCTTCTTCCGCGATGAGGTGGTGGTCTTGTGCGTCTTGGCCATGGGTCGTGCTTTCGTTGTCTTGCTCGCGCCCGGCCTGCGGCGAACCGGGAGCCGCGGTCCAAGCCGGCCGCGCGGGGTCTTCTTCAAGAACGTACCTTACGGGCAGGGTGGAAGAAAGCCGATTTTCCGACCCCGCTGCCCGGCGGGGTGGCCCAAGTCTCGGACCGGAGCGTCCGGAGGACGCAGGAGGTTCTTGCTGCCCCGGCAGTCTTTCCGAGGCCTCTTGTCGCGGTCGCGACACGGGTTCAAAAATCGGTGTCATCCGTGACAAGGAGGAAGGAGGTGGACAGGCTTATAGGAGTGGAGTGAAGGTGGCTATTGCCTTACTACCGGCGTACGTCAATCCTGTGGCAATATGACCAGGGCTCGTCACTGTATTATTCCGAGTATGAGCCTAAAAAAAGTTTATTCAAGGATTCCCATTTGATAGAATCAGTAGTTGCAAGTTCTATTGAGATCCGGCATTGTCACTGCTGAGCGTAGCGAAGAATCTCCTTCCCGGCGCGCCGGGATCGAGATCCTTCGCTACGCTCAGGATGACCTGCTGAGATGTCAGCCAGCCAAACTTGGAACTACTGAGAATGAAATTCGTTTGGAGTTTCCAACAATCTTCTTCCACCCCATTTCCTGTCATGATACTGCCACGCGCCATGAGAATCCTGAGCTTCAATCTGTGTGGGGCCGTCTTTCTGTTTCTTTCCAGCCAGTGCTACAGTTCCGCAGTCACGGACGCCCTGTCGTACTATCCGCTTGATGGAAATGCGAACGACTTTGGTTCCAATGGTCTCCACGGAACTCTTTACGGAGGAGCTTTCGTCGCCGATCGCCTTGGGAACTCAAACTCAGCCCTGCTTCTTGATGGTATCGGCGATTATGTTCGCATACCAGATTCCCCGGGACAGAACCTGACGGGAGATCTCACTATCGCTTCTTGGATTTACGTTCCATCCCCTGGGCCAACTTATGGTCGAATTATCTTCAGCAATATGTTAGTTCTACTGTTCTAGATTTGTCTTCGTTCGATATTGAGTGGCGGCAAGCGGTTACGTTGTTTCCAGTGGTAGAATCGCGCGAGTTGGTTGCGTATGAGGCGACGGGTTTGCTCG
>Ga0315543_1004849_pt1 | contig 10895 bp, 7 predicted proteins | sample SalMarSW160210MG_2_FD_203098 | JGI IMG/M metagenome (GOLD analysis project Ga0315543, IMG submission 203098) | Salt marsh sediment microbial communities from the Plum Island Ecosystem LTER, Massachusetts, United States - Salt Marsh Sediment SW1601-210 ...
CGCCATCGCATTGTTGGGTCTCTTTGTTCCTGCTCTCCCATAAGTGCATAGAGAACACCGTCCTCCAGAGCCATCCATTTCCAGAATGTCCCGCCGGCTTTTTCCACCGGTGGGATAATTTCATCCTTCAATTTGCCGGTAGCTGTATCAATTAGCTTACAGGACTTATCGTCACCGACATACAATGTCGTCGGTGTTGCAATCATTGTATTGCGATGTATCATCACGCCCTCAGTTAGGTCCCGCTGCCAGAGCATCGTGCCATTATAGCCGTCGAACGCCACGAGCTTATTGAGCAGGGGTTCTTCCCGTGTTTTGAAGGCCACGTGTCCGAACGCCTTGAACGTACGACCGGCCGAAGCTACCGCCACCTGAGGCATCGGCGCATAGCGCGGCTCAGCCAGAAACTGTGTCAGATAGGGTGCTCGAACGACTCTGTCTTCTGATTGCGGATTATTGTCCGGGCCATGATACGGGTGACTCCAATCATCGACGCCATTAAGAGACGGCTTGATCAGAACCTTGCGTCCCAGCAGGGCTTTGCCGCCCGGTCGCAGGACTCTGAGCACCTCGGCTTCGGAAACGTCGGTTTGCCGCCCGACGGCTATCAGGGCGTCGGCCAGGTTATCCGCCAGATGCAATTTTGATGTGGCGCCTTTCTCGATAAAGATACGATTGCCGTAGAGCCCGGCCTCGTCGGCGATTTTGCATGCAGCTTCTACATCCTCGGCTCGCGGCAGTTGGAGATAGATCAACAGTTCGCTGTTGCCGGCGAGCTGAAGAGTACGCTGACACCCGGCATCGCCGAGCACCACACAGATTCCGCGAGTGACACCGATTTGATCGATGAGCGGCTGATTCTGGTTTGCCAAACCTACATTGGGCTGACTGAGAAGAATTCCGGCCGCTACGATGATCAGAGCAATAGTTATCGTTCTCATTTTTCTCCCTTTCGAAATATTCACCGGGGGCGTCGGCCTACTCAACCAACCGTCCCTGGCTCATCTGTAAGCTGCGTGTTGCGTGTGTGGCTGTCCGGACATCGTGGGTAACAAGCAGCACACATCCACCCTCGGCGACATATTGACTGAGGTAGCCTAACACAGTATTTGCATTACCCTCGTCCAGATTTCCGGTAGGTTCGTCAGCTAATATAATTTTCGGTTTATTCAAGAGAGCTCGCGCCAGGGCCGTACGCTGCCTCTGGCCGGTGCTAATCTGGGCCGGCACATGGCCGGCGCGTTCATCCAGACCGAAACGACTGACGAGTTCTTGCGCTCTTTGATCAGCCTCTTTTGTCGGAAAGGCCAGCGACGGAGCTAAAATGTTCTGCCGAACTGTCAGGTAGGGTATCAGGTGGAACTGCTGAAAGACGAATCCGATCGTGCGGGCCCGCAGTCTGCTTCGCATCTCTGGACTCAGTACGTAGGGGTCCTGTCCATCGAGACTCATCTGTCCGTCACTTGGCCGCAGAAGGCCGCCGGCGGTCAACAGCAGCGTGGTTTTTCCACAGCCGCTCGGACCACATACTGCTAAGAATTCCCCCGGCTGGACAGATAACGAGACCCTATCGAGAGCCGCCACCTTGCCTTCCGGGCCGTCATAAATCTTAGTAACATTTTTGAACTCAACCATCTTGTTTACCTAAAAACTCGTAATTAGAAATCCAAAGCACAAAGCGGTAGTTCGATTTACCATTGTCGTTTTTTAATGGTCTCTTTTTCTGTAGAGATTTACTCTTCTCTCAACACATCTGCCGGATCCTGTCGAATTGCGACCATGGTTGGAAGCCAGCCGGATATGACGGCCAACATCGGCGCTGTAATCAGGCACAGCAAAAACAGGCCAGGATTGAACAGTTCGCCAGCAATAGCAATTCCTTCCATATCATCTTCCAGCACAAGCGCGAGCCACCTGCCTAAACCGAGACCGGCAAAGATCCCCAAAAAACCTCCAAGCAATCCCATTACAAAGAACTTTGAAAGAAATAAAAACATAATTTGTCCAGCCCGGAAACCTATCGCTCTTTGAATTCCAATTTCAACTTTACGGTCACGGACATTGTTAAACGCAAGTAAGCCGATCCATACAGCGCAAGCCACCATAACTAAGGGGACCAGCACAGCCGCAAAAAATTCACGCTCAGAGCGCATCTGAGTTCTGTGCCGCCTCTCTCTCTCAACTGACGCTTTTGCTTCCTGACCCACTTTTACTCTGGCCTCGGCTCTGGCAATAGCCTTGGTTCCCATCTCGATAACCTGCGTTCCCGGAAGAATCTGCCTTATCTCTTCTCGAACCTTCTCCAGCAGGCCTTCCGCTCCCTGGCAAAGGCATTCGAGAGCAAGAATCGCGTTGATAAGCCCTTCTTTGTCGAGAAGCTCCTGCGCCTGGCTTAAATGAATCCATGCTGTGAAGTCATCTTTACTGCCACGTTCTTCGTAGCACTTGTGAACGGTGAATTCTTTGCCAAGAAGCTTGACCTTGTCACCAACTTCCAGTCCGAGACTCTGGTGCAATCCGTATCCGAGCACTATAGTTCCCAGGGGTACCGGCTGAACAAGGGGCTTTCTCGGATCTTTGTGGAGGTTCGGGACTTCACCTCGCGCCCCGACCAGAGTAATCGTGCGATTTTTCTCCGGCCATTTTATTCTTTGCTGCAGGCTCGGCAAGAAATGACGAACGACAATAATTCCCGAATTCGCCAAACGCGTAACATATTCCTCCGGCATATATTCCGAAGGATAACCTTTCATGTGCAAGTCTCGAATATTCTGTTGTTTTGGAAGAATCAAAAGGTTAAATTTCAGTTTCAATGTTGCCTTTCGCATTTCATCTTTCAAAACCGCCATCTTCTTCTCGGTTTCTTCTTCTTTCTCGTTCAATATCTTCTGAGTTTGAAGGTCATGTAACTTCAGCAGCGTCACCGCCCCTGTCAGCGAACCAACGGCAACGATAACAGCAAAAGTTCCTAATGTAAAACTAAGCCAGCGGTGCAGTATTTCCCTTGCCAGTATGTGCCAAATTTTCACAATTGAATTCTTTCAAAAAGCATAACCAATTTCCAATTAGGTCGGTTACTCCTGCCGCAAAGCGACAGCCGGGTCCTGCCTGGCAGCAAGCATTGCTGGAATCCAACTGGCGGCTACCGCGATTACCATCGCCACACATACCGCAAGCCCAAACAGCTCGAAATTTAACATCCACTCATACCTGCTTTCACCGACCGGCTCCGACCAATTGCTGCCGAGAAAGCTTCCAGCCAGGAATCCCAGAATCCCGCCGAAAAGGCCGATTACGATAGCCCTTGACAAAAAAATGTAAAGTATCTGTCGGGAGCGAAAACCCAGTGTGCGCAGTATACCTATCTCCGTTCGTCGTCCTCGTACATTCCCCACTGCCAACAATGCAATCCACACGAGGCATATAACCATTACCAATGAAACCAGAATTCTGACAAAACGTGTCCTGGTTACTCTCAATTGAGCCATATGTTCTCTCTCCCTTTCAATAGCAGCCTTTCCTTCATCCTCCACTTTAGTATAGGCATGTACTTTTGCAAGCACATTTGATGCCTTTTCAATCACCTGTGTGCCTGGGAGTATCCGTGTAATTTCGGCCCTGACTTTTGGCAGGTCTGCCCAGGCGCTGCGACATTCAAAAGCGAGAATCTCGTTTATAAATCCCTTTTTATTAAGTAGTTCCTGTGCTTCCTGCAGATTTATCCATACTGACATATCATCCTCTGTGCCCAACTCTCCATTGCACCTGTGTACAACAAATTCATTGCCCATAAATCGAATCCTGTCACCAACATTCAGTCCAAGTCCCTGTTGAACTTCGTAACCCAATACAATCTTTCCCCGCGGAACTGCCTCGATACTCAACTCATGGGAATACAGAACAGGATTAACAGCTTTTTTATCCGATGTACCTACAAGGATAACCGCCCATTTTGTTTCGGGCCACTTCACCTTCTGACGCAGTCTTGGCACAAGGTGTTCAATAGTCACAATCCCGGACTCCTGAAGCCGAGAAAGGTACTTCTCCGGCATATACTTATCTCCATAATCATCTGCATACCAGTCGCTGAGGTTTTGGTCTTTGGGAAGAATAACAATGTTGAATCCGAGTTTTTGCATCGCTCTCCTAACGTCATCTTCCAGAACACGCATCTTTTCCTGAGTCTCGATTCTTTTTTGTACGAGAATTGATTGCGTCCGAGCATCATGTAATCTCACCAGTGTAAGCGAACCAGCAAGGCATCCTACAGCCACCGCGACAGATAGTAATCCTAATGCGAAATTGAGCTTGCGATGTAGAATCTCTCTAATTATCAAACGTGAAATTGTCATAAGAACTACTATTTGCTCAAAGCATCCTTTACTTTCACATTCGCTATTATTGCAACTCTAATACCTCCGTTTGTTACCGGCTTCCGGACAATCATGGATGTCCCTTTCTGAAACGGCTCATAGCAAAGGTCCCTAAAGCAGCAACCACCAGGATGGCGGTCAGGGAAACAGCGGTCGTTCCCATCACGCCGAAGCCGCGAACCTTCCGCTCCGGTGTTTCGATGATCGGTGCAGAGAGCGGTTGGGGTGATTTGCTAATCGCCGCGGCAACAACTTGGCCCTGTGCATTGAGACTGGCATCGGCCGGCTCATCCGGGAATACACCGGTCAGCTCCGGCAGCGGCTCTTCGGCCATTTCGTAGAACTCCTGATAGAACTGCATCGCGGCGGCGTCCCAGTTTACGGCCATCAGCAAATCTACACCGGGGTTGAGCATTTTTAATTCGCAGCCGCACGGGCCCGTAATAAAAGCGACCGTCTCCCGAATCGTATCGGCGTTGATCCCTTCCGAGGCAAGAGCATAGAGCGTCCGGCCTCGTCCGAATACCGGAAACACAATCGCCTCGTCCGCATAGTCCCCCAGGTCCGACTCGCTCTTCAACAGTATCTCAAGCAGCATTTGTTCCTTTGGATCGGAGCGTGAGATTGCCAGCGTCGAGAATTCGTACGACAGCCCGGGCGTCTCCAGTTCCTCGGCAAGCTGCGTCGCCATTTCCGTAAGCTCTTTTGTCGCCGTGGCAAGTTGCTGGTCAAGTTTCTGCATGGCCGCCTTGTCTTTGGCGGCGTTGCCTGATTCGACAACAATCCACACGGCCGTTTGGCCATCCGTCAGACGCTGGGCCAACTGCAGCCGCTTCGGCGACTGAATCAGAGCCTTGACCGCCGCCGGCGTAAATTCACCGGTCCAGAACGGTGCCGCCCGGCCTTTTTGCAGGGGGTACCAGATCGCCAGGGCCGGCAGAGTTTCCGGAACGGCCCCGCCCAAAAGACTTGTCACCTCATTTTCCGCCGATGTCTCCAAATCCATCGTCGAGATACTCAGATTCAGGAATTCCGCCTCGTCGCCTTTTAACAGCGAAGAAGCAGGATCATCATCGGCAAGCGGGCCGCGGTGGATTATGACGGCTTCATAAGCATCAGGAGCCCAACGCTCCAGAGCGTAGCGAAAAACGGGAATCGCGCAACCGAATACAGGCCGGGCCAAACATGCAGAAATCAAAATGAAAAACGCAAAACGCCGGTATTGTTTCATTTCTGTCATACCTAAGCAGGATTTCAATTATCAGAACTTCTTACTTCAATACGATACCCGATTCGCTATTGTTTGTCAAAACAAAGCACTTTGCCACTTTTAGTAGCGAGGTACAACCGGTCGTTCGCCGCGGCCATGCCGTCCCGGGCCTGCAGGGGCGGTTTTTTCCGGGAGCAGCGAATATCGGCGGACCACAGCGACTTGATGTCGAAATCCTGCCGGAGCTGCCAGTCCGAGGAGTTGGCGTTTTTCTTTCTGGACCGGGCGTTGATTTTTCTCCTGCTGCCTGTGACTCGCTAAATCGATTCGGGCTTGCCGCCGGAGCCGGATTAATCCGCAAGTGCAAATACCAGAACAATCATCGTGACAGTCCGGCTTGTGCGTTTTGTTTTGTATTTATTAAATGGCCGGCAGCTCGGGCGACGGGGCAGTCTGGTTGCCGTAGATGTCACGTGCTTTAACACGGAAAGTCTGAACTTGTCCGCTTCTTCCAACTTTTACTCTGTATGTGCTTGAGCTTTGCCAGGTGCTGTTGAAGCCGGACCGGCTAGTACACTCGAAGAAATACTGCACGTTACCGCCGGGATCTGTAGCTTCCGCCGCAGTCATCTCGGCCCAGTAATCGAAGGTTCCGCCGCCACCAGAGACTTCGCGAGGTTCGCCGCCAGGGGCCCAACGCATGGGATCAGGCGTTGGAGGCTGGAGATCGACGGTGACCTGGACCGAATCGCCGGTCGTATTTTGATTGGGTGATTTGTCCCGAACTTTTACAACGAAGCTGTATGTGCCCTTCGGCAGAGAAGTTAGCTGGTAGACGGAATTATCCTGCCAGTTGCTGTTATATGCCGGATTTGAGGTGCAGGCGAAATAATACTCTACACCGTTTTCATCGGATGCTGTTGTAGCTACCATACGAATTGAATTGGCTGAAGAGACATAAGGCGCATTTTGCCACGTCGCCGGATTAGGGCTCGGAGGTGTGGTATCCTCAGGAAAGGTGGTTGCCGAACTCAGTTCTGAGGAAGCGGTTTCGGCGAGATTGGCTGTGTTGCGAGCTTTGACCATGTAGGAGTATTCCGTGCCGGCAGTTAAGCCGGCATCTGTGTAATTCGGCTCCTCCTGCCAGCCGCTGTCATGCCCGCCGAGAGAAATACATTCAAAATAGTACTCCACACTGCTGTCGTCGGATGAAGTGGCGATTGTTGCTGCCATTTCAATTGCAGTTCTTGAGGTTGCGTAAGGTGGGGTCTGCCAAGTCATAGGATTGGGATCCGGCGGCTGCGGGGGGAATATCTTCGGCTGGAAGTTGTTTACAAGAATCGCATAATCTGCGAAATCTACTATTCCATTTCTGTCCAGGTCTTCGGCTAACGGGACTTCATTGGATAACCACTTGTCCGCCAACAGTAACATATCGTTGTAATCCACCCAGTCGTTGGCATCGTTCACATCCGGATTCAGGTCGGCAATATTACCGGCATCCGACAGTGACATACTTGCCTGGTTCGTTCCGCCATAAGCACCGATATTGATGCGCCTGCCGTGCGGCCACAATTCCGCCGTCCAGTCTGAATTAGGGTCATTAGGTTCACCGCCGGCATCTATGCAGGGGCTGGTGAGACTGTCGCTAATCCAGCTTTGGTCAACGGGGTTCCATCTGCCGGCTTGAGATGTGACGTGGTAGTCTCCATCGACCCAGGAGTCGTCGCTTTCATCGGGCGTTTCGTTGCTGTCCCAGTAACCGTTACTGGCAAAAAGCGGGTCGTTAATGATAATATCACCCGGGCCGTTCGATACGCCGCCACCGAAGTTTCCGCCTTCATTCGAGCAGAACGCATTGTAAGAACTCGTACCTTGTCCATAAATCCCGCCGATGAGGTTTGCACTGTTAAATGCTATTATATTGTTTCTGATATAACCCGGGGACTGGCTTATAGCTGCACCGTTCTCTTCGGCGATGTTGCCCACAATGGTATTGTTGTATATTTGGGAACAACCGAATAAGCCGCCGCCGTTTCTGGACTTGTTGCCGGCAATAATGTTATTGGTGATTCTGCCGCGGCAATGACTTAGCGCACCGCCCGCATTCTGGCTCGTATTTCCAATGATCCTGTTGCCCGTGATGTGACCTGTACATTGGTAGCATGCACCACCATTGTACCGTGCATGATTTTCGACAAGTTTGTTGCCGGCAATCAGACCCTTGCAGAAAAACAGAGCGCCGCCGCTGTTGTTTGAACTGTTGTCGAAGTTTTTCGTAATATTGTTGCCGATTATTGGCCCGTTAGAATAAGCTATACCGCCTTTGTTTTCCGATATAGTATTGTATTCTATCGGTCCGTCACAATAGTATATCCCGTAGCCGGCGTTGGAACTTATCGTATTGCCCGAGATCACAGGTGCAGCGTTGTCTTCTCCGTGGATGCCGTGACCGTCGCAACCCCTGATAATGTTCATTGAGATTGTCGGCGAAGTACCGTAACAGTGGATGCCCCAGCCGGTAATAGTAAAGCCTGTAAGGACCGAATTACGACCCTCTCCGAAATCGAAACTCACGCTGTAGCCCGAATCGACAGCAATAATCGTTGATTGGACGACGGCCAGGTCATTGGGATTTTCGCTCATAAGCGTAACAGACTTGTTGTTGAATAAAACCATCCGGTTGTAGTTGCCGGGCTTGACAACAATCGTATCACCGTGTACGGAATAGTCGATTGCATCCTGAATGTTATCGAAGTCCGCAGGTCCGTTATCGTCGACAGTGATTGTTATTGCCTGAGATGTGAAAACCGGCAACAGCCATATGAGGGCACAAACAAGCTTTTTCATCCTAATATCCACCTCCAGTAGAGTATCAATTAATAAATATTTATTTTACTATAAAAACGAAACTTATTCAAGCAAAAAGCGTTTTTTCCTAATTTCATATAGCTTTTAAGCTATTGCGTGGATTGCTTTTTTCAGGCTCCCGAGATCCTGGTTGGGATCTTCTATAAGGAAAGCCGGTAAAGCCTTACTTTTTCGGACTAATTCTTTTGCTGTAGAGCCATGGAGCATCCGACAGCTCATAATCGACTATTTCATCGGGTTCGAAGAATAACTTGATTTCTTTCAGGGCTGATTCCGGGCTGTCCGATCCGTGAATGAGGTTATATCTTTGGGAGCAGCCGAAGTCTCCGCGAATAGTACCCGGCTGGGCTTCATATCCGAAGGTACTGCCTATCATTTTGCGAACCATATCTACGCAGCCGTCAGCTTCCCATACCATTAAAAGCGACGGCGCCGAACTCATAAACTTCACTGCCGGGGCAAAAAACGGCTTATCCTGATGAGCGGCATAATGTTGACGGGCCAGTTCGACAGGGATTTGCATAAGTTTTGCCGCGACGAGTTTCAGGCCTTTTTTTTCAAGCCGCGAGATAATCTGGCCAGCCAAATGCCGCTGTATACCATCCGGCTTGATAATGATTAAAGTGCGCTCTATCATTCAAGAGAAGTTATCGATTTTCGATTTGCGATTTGAAATCGGCAATCGGCAAGTGGCAATCGCAAATTCAATATTATACTCCCTCAGCTACAATATAAATTTCCACCCGTCTGTTTTGCGGATTGCCCTTTTTGCCGGGCTGATTTGCCGCAATCGGTCTATATTCACCAAAACCTCGTGCGCTCAGACGCTTTGATTCGATATTGTTACTTTCCATAACCTTCAGCACGGCTATTGCTCTATGTGCCGATAAGTGCCAGTTGGTAGGATGTTTTGCTCGTGTCTCAGGCTTTTGAATAGGAATATCATCGGTGTGCCCGGCAATTATTACATCGAATTTCTTGCCTTGTTCGGAGTTGAGAATTGCAGTAAGCGATTTTATCGCCTCAATTGCCGATGCCGCCACATTATCACTGCCCTTGTCGAAAAGCAGGTCGCTCTTGAATTTTACAACGCCCCGGCTCGAATCGTACGTAACCATATCGGGCTGTTGTTTGGCAAAGTCTTCCAGTAAAGTGCTGAGTTCCACCGGCAGTGCCGCTCCGCCCAAAAGCAGCCTTTGCTGCATCGAAGCAATCAATTCTTTCTTTTTGGCAAGGTCTTCCTCGAGTGCGGCAATTTGCTGCTGCAGCGACTCGACTTCGATACTATCGGTTTGCTGAGCAGCGGCGAGTTGTTTCTTCATCTGCTCGAGTCGCAACGTATTTGCCGCCAGCTCGGCCTGAAGTTGGTCTATGAGCTTTTGCTGTGTATTGTTCTGGATTCGCAGGTCCTGCAGCTCCGAGTTGCAGCCATTTACAAGTAAAACACAGGCACATAAACTAAAAATAACTGAAAGTTTGACAGTTCGCATCATTTATTCCTTTCCAAGATGATTAAGATATTTTTACCATCCCTAAAAAACACAAGCCATTTAATAATAGGCCTTTACAACCTAACAAACTTTATTTTCTCGACCCTCACCTACAAATTAAACCGATTCGTGCATAACCGTCAAGAATAATCTTAACAAAATATCAACAGCTTTTTGACTGCTGATTCCCGGGTAAGAAAGTTTTGGTAGATTATATCGGCAATTTAGTATAAAATTCCATCCTAAAATAATCCTGACCAGAGTAATTTTGGGAAGGGTTAATATAATTTTGAACGGCCTTAAGCTTTGGTTTGATATTTGAATATGTTTTTATGAAAGTCTCAGTTGCAGAAAAGTGCGGATTTTGTCACGGTGTTAGAAACGCTATCAGTGTTGCTGAAAAGATTCTGATAAAAGAAAATGATGTTTATAGTTTCGGCCCTATCATTCATAATAAAGATATGGTGGAGCGGCTGGCAAAAAGCGGTCTGAAAACTGTAAGTAAAGTTCAGGATATTCACTCGGGCACGGTTCTTATACGATCTCACGGAGCCGCTCCCAAACAGATAGCGAGGCTTAAAGACAAAGGACTCAACATTGTCGATGCCACGTGCATATTGGTTAAGAGGGTCCAGCACATAGCCGGCGAACTCGAAAGGGATGGTTATAAAGTTGTGATCATCGGCGAGGAGAATCATCCCGAAGTCCAGGCGGTTGTAGGCTGTGCCAAAGATGTTATCGTCATTACCGAGGAGTCGGACCTGCATAAGCTGCCTCAAAATGCCAAGCTGGGCGTTGTTTGCCAGACGACGCAAAGTCCTGACCACTTCGGCAGGATGCTGGGCGCCATGGCAAGCGGCACTTTCAGCGAGTTGAAAGTGATCAATACTTTGTGCAGAGAGGCAATAAAGAGACAGGAATCGGCGGTACAGTTATGCAGACAGGTGGATA
>Ga0315543_1004856_pt1 | contig 10880 bp, 5 predicted proteins | sample SalMarSW160210MG_2_FD_203098 | JGI IMG/M metagenome (GOLD analysis project Ga0315543, IMG submission 203098) | Salt marsh sediment microbial communities from the Plum Island Ecosystem LTER, Massachusetts, United States - Salt Marsh Sediment SW1601-210 ...
CCTTTCGATGCTCCTTTGTGTCCACTCCTGCCTGGAACATCGCCTTGGCCATGGCCTGTTTCCGTACGGGATTTGTACAAACCCTGCTGCCTGATGACACGCTCGTAATGAGGACCGCAGGTCACTTTCACTTGTAATTCACCTCGACCATCCATTTCACAGATATCGAGTAATTTCTGCTCGTACTGCTCGGGTGAAAGCATATCAGTTTCCGCAAGAGACTGCCCGCAGCCGACGGGTACAAGCATAAATATATGCACCGCTACCGCACCGAGTGATTTGGCAAGGTTGTAAACTTCTTCTAATTGCCCGGCGTTATGTTTGGTCAGGGTGATGTTTATCTGAAAAGGCACCTTTTGATCACGAAGATATCCGATGCCTTCAATCGCTCTTTCAAACGATCCTTCAAGCTGACGCAGCTTGTTATGAATCTCCGACGTCGCCCCATCCAGGCTCACCGCTACTCTCGCTATTCCACTGTCACGTATCTGCTCAGCTACGATTGTGTCTATCAGCGTCCCGTTTGTCGCAAGGGCGGCAGTTATTCCCACTGAACGAGCATGCCTGACTAACTCGAAAATATCCTCGCGGCAGAGCGGCTCACCGCCCGAAAAAACCAGTACAGGCATCATGGGCTGACCTCGCCCCAGCTCAGCCAATTGTTCAATCAGGACATTCGCCTGTGCCGTTGTAATATCTTTGTGGGCTTGTTCGTTAGATTCTATACGCCGGCAGTGCGCACAGGTCAAATTGCACCGTATCGTGCTCTCCCAAAATAAAAGCCTCAGCATCTGCTCTGACGTTGAAGGATCTTTCACTGTTTTACATCCTCCTTACCATCCGATTCGGACATTATATCTTCGGCCTGCCTGACAATGCTGTCGAGAAGCTTTGCAGCCTCAGTCGCACCGTTTTCTTTGGCTACGATGTTGACGTTCTTGATAACGCAATGCAGCAGCTTATTAACGATACGGTTGACCATAGCCTCCATAACCTTTTTGCACGAGGCCTCCTGCCTGACTCCGACGAAGAAGTGTTCCATTTCATTCTCGCTGATTTGCTTGAATTGCTCCTTCATCCTGCCTATCAGAGGCCCTATATCCTTAGCACCGAACCATTCGGTGAAGTCAGTAACATTTTCAAGGACAATCTCCATGCCCTTGGCCATATCCCGCTCGCGGGCTTTACGATTCTGCTCGACCACGGCGGCTAAATCATCGATGCTGTAAAGATAAAGCCCTTCTAACTCGTTTACGGCAGGCTCGAAGTTCCGCGGCACGGCAATATCGATAATCAGCAGCGTTCCTTCTTTGCGGCGGGCTGTGATTTCTTTGAAGGAATCTTTTCTGAACAGGTAATCCTGCACTGAAGCGGAAGCTATCGCTATATTTGCACTAATCAACTGATCGTTAAGCCGCTCCCATTTCTCTGCCCTGATACCGTATTGTTTGGCCACATTCAGGCCTCGATCATAAGAACGGTTAACGACAGTTATATTCCTGGCTCCGGTCTGGAGCAGGTGCTGAACGAGCAACTGGCCGGTATCGCCGGCACCAATGACAACTACTTTCGCCGATGAGATATCTGCGAAAAGCTGCTGGGCTAATTCGACCGCAACGCCGGCAACGCTCACCCGGCCATTGGAGATAGAGGTAGTCGTATATACTTTCTTACTGGTGGCAAAGGCACAATGAAACAGCCGATTCAGGGTTTTGCCCGTGGTTTTTGCGGCACAGGCAAGCTTGTAGCTCTCTTTAACCTGTCCGATTATCTGCGCCTCACCCACCACAAGACTATCCAGGCTTGATGCTACCATCAGCAAATGTCTGACTGCATCTTCATCTTCGTACGCGTAGAGGAATTGGCGGAATTTGTCCAACTCAATTTTGTGAAATTCTGAGAGGAACTCTGCAAGTTTAGCTTGATTGGCACCTTGGCAGTGTTTACCGGCACAATATAACTCGACACGGTTGCATGTCGATATAAGTACGAACTCAGCTTGGCCGAACCTTTTCTTCAACTCGCAAAGTGCCCTGCTCGTCTCGGCGGTATCGAAAGCCAGCTTCTCACGAATTTCCACCGGAGCAGTTTTATGGTTGAGTCCTAATACTAAAATCTTCATCTTTTACTCTTATTGTGCCTGTTCGGAAGCCTCTACGTCGGAAGCCGCAAAGTCATGCCCCGTACCGCAGAACACAGAAGTGCCGACTACTGCAAATAGAATCAAGGCGAAAGCGACGAGCGTTACGTGGGCAATCGTCTTTTTCTTCAATTTTACTGTTTTCAACAGTACTATGATCGTCCCTAAAAGCAGCCAGACAATATTGATAAGGACAATTTTAGAGTCTGTGAGCCAATCAATGGCCGTCATATTGAGCGAGGCCGAAGTAGCTGCCAGGCCGATGCCACTTGCCAATCCAAACGTCATCAATACGAAGCATGACTTAAGGCCTAAAAGATTCATACGCTCGAGTTTCTCAATGTTTGGTACCTTGCCGAGGACATGGAGAAGATTCTTTTGCTTGAGCTTTCGCTCGGCAAAGAGGTAGAGTATAGCACTTGCAGTAGCGAGCATTGCCGATGCGCCACCAAGAATCATTGCAATAGCATGGGCAATCGCCCAGGGAGTAGAGGCCGCAGCGTGGGCTTGCGAAGCAGGTTCGGCAACAATACCCGCCATTAAGACAAGCAATAGCATTACCCAAACCATAACCGAAGCAAACCACACTTTATGTATGGCTATATTAAAAAAGAGGAATATCAGGCCAAATACGATAGTAAGGACAATCATAGACTCGAACAGTCCAGTTAGCGGTACAGCTTTTATCGCTATGGCCCTGAATATCAGAATCACCGCTTCGAGTGTTACGGCCAGTGAAACAAGGGCAAATAGAGATCGCCTGAGTTTCTCGCCCCGCCTGAGCAACTGAAGAAATCCAACCACCGCTGCTGCGAAACATATAACAACAACGAGAATAAATACGGCCATCTCAGGCAAAGGCAGGTCGAACATACTTATCCTTCTTCCTTTATATTCTCGGCACTCAATCCTGTAACATATGTCGGAGGAATCTTCTTGAGCTCCTTTTGGGTTATCAGTATGCGATAATCAGATACTTCACATGTCTGGCTCATACGCTTAACGATCTGCTCAACATCCTGAATATCGACACCATGAACCATTGTATATAAGTTATATGGCCAGTTTTCTGCTGTTTTACGCTCGTATGCGTGGCTGATCTCTTTAAATCCAGCCAACGTTGTGCCGACCTGCTCAATTCGCTCAGGCTCGACTCGCCATGCGATCATCGCTCCGCCGGACAAACCCATCTTTAAATGATCTACTATCGATCCTATACGTCTGAGCTTGCCTTCGCGTTTCCAATTCTCGAGAACCGCTAACAACCGTTTTGTGTCGATACCCACCAGTTCGGCCATGTCCTTATATGGCGTTTGGCTTCTCGGAAATCCCTCCTGAAGTACGGCTAATATTCTTCTCTCAATATCAGATATTTGATTTTTCATTAATTCACTGGCAACGGATTATAAGGGTCGTTTACAGCTATTTATATTTCACACCTATCGGAATGGATTAACATTAAAATGCTATTTTTAGTAAGTTCTACTTATAATTGCAAGGAAAGTTCTGTTACTCGTTCGTCAATCTGGGAATTTGTAGAAAAAACGCTACTTTTGCCGATAGACGTCATGTTTCCTACTCATAACCGATAAGATATCAGGCAATTCACACGGAGTGACGGACTCGGATGATTCTACTCCGGAATATATTGCAGGAATGCCATTTTTGCTCTCGATGAATGTATATCCTATATTTTAATAGGGTGCTTACGAATAACCAACACGGATTCAGTACGCATCAATTATTTTAATCAATTATTGCTATTATTGGATGGAGTATTAGAAAATGGTGGGAGCAACTTCCCCTTTGACAAATCGAAAAAGCAAAAACCGTATTTTTGTCATATTTTGTATTTCGATTGTACTTTCCCTGGGCATTGTTAACGCATCGGCGGCGCCGGCGCAAAGGGCTTATTCTTCCGGCTCACTGCGATCAATGGCAAGAGTTTACATGGCTTGCGGTAGTTACGAAAAGGCCCAGCCTCTTTTGGAGAGGGCACTTAATCTCGCAAAAAAGACTAACACTGCCGATTCTGAAATGTGTGCTTGTGTGATTGACCTGGCGTATCTTTATAAGAACCAGGGCAATATGGCTGAGGCCGAGACAATGTGCCTGCTGGGTCTGGAAATGCAGCAAAAGGTGAATGGCCGAAACCATCCCTATGTGGCTTACACATTGAGAATTCTAAGCGAAATTTACGGCAGGCAGGCCCGGTACGACGAGGCTGTCGGTACGCTGGAGCAGGCATTAACTATTATGCGGGGATTTACCCTTGAAGAAGATCAGGATCTTGCACCATTTAAGGTAGATATGGCCCGCCTGCTTGCCGCACGGGGTGACTATGAAAAGGCCGAGTCTTATTATAAGAATGCGATAGCTTCGATTGAAAAAAACTTTGGGGCGGACCACCTTTATACGGCCAAGGTATACGGCAGTATGGCATCACTATATGTACAGTGGGGACAATATGCTGAAGCTGAAGAATTAATTGACAAAGCACTTCCGATACAGGAAAGAGTCCATGGACCGAATCATCATCTGCTCATACCTGTCTGGCTGGTAAAATCAAGGATATACGAGGCTAAAGGGGACTTACTTAATGCAAAAGTGTTCCTCGAAAAATCTCTGGGCGCCGTTGAAAATCAGGCTGATTCCGGGCACGTGGTTGAGTTTGATGTTTTGAGTCGGTTTGGAGAATTCTATCTCTTAAGTAAAAAATACAGCCAGGCTGAAGATGTTCTGCAAAGAGCATTGGAAGTTTTGGAAAGCTCGCAAGGCACTAATTATGATCGAACAGCCATAGCTCTTAACAGTCTCGCAAAGGTTTATATAAATCAGGGTAAATACTCCAATGCACAAAATCTGTGCAGCAGGGCGTTAGAAATACTCGAGAATGTTTTTGATGAATATCACCCGGGAGTGGACGATGTGCTGGAAACGCTGGTTCAGCTTAACCGCAAGACCGGAAACATGACAGAGATAGTAAGGCTGGAGCAGCGCGCCGAAGAAATGCGTGTGCATAAGCGGGTTGCTTATGCGCCGATTGCAAAAGCTATACCGTAATAATATTAGTGCCCTAAAAAGAAGTTGCTGTCAGAGGCGGGTGTATTAGCCTCTGACGGCAACTTAAAGCTTGATAATTAGTCAATATTTCAGCCTGCCTGTTATCCCCAAATCTTAGTAAGTGCACAATCTCTGGTGATTTTCTAAAGAGCTCACAAAGTAATCAAACGCTTGAGTTTCTTCTTTGCATACTTAAAATCTTCATACCGACCTGCAGGATTCTGCCGGTAACGCTGGAGCAGGATTCATTTTGCCTTTCTCGTCCGGTTTTTCATGAATTGTGGTTGAATAACTGCAACTCCTTGGCAACACTTATTCGCTTGTTGCATCAATCAGAAATCGTATCGGCCGGGTGTAGTCCTATAACATACCTTTTTGTTCGCTACAAGGTCTGTTTTGTCCGAAAAATATAACTGATGGTCAGAAATAGTGTTACGTGTGACATACGAGATGGCACTATTAGTTAGAAACTCATATTCAAATGGGCTGTTAAGGACGGGTCGGGAGTGATTGTGATAGGTAGTTTGAAAATGTTTTTGCAATTGCACCCAAAACGACGTTGTCACCTCTTGATTGATGTAGACACACAAAATGATTTTTTACTTTCCAGCGGCCGAGCTTGCGTTAGAAACTATGAGGAAGTTCTGATCAACATTCGCAGGGTGATGGCCTGGATCAGACGTGAGAAAGTCCCTGTCATCTCTACTGTAGAGGTTTACCCCAACAATAACGGCTGCAGCGCGATGGGCTATTGCCTTGACGGTACTGAAGGGCAGAAAAAGATTACATGCACACTTCTGAATGATCGGGCGAGTTTCCCGGCGGACAATAAAAATGCTCTGCCGGCCGATGTGCTGCTGGCTTACAGACAGGTCATTCTACACAAGCGATGCATCGATCCTTTCGATGAGCCTCGAATAGAGAGGCTGCTTAGCGAAGTGGAGGCTGATGAGTTTATTTTAATTGGTGCCGGCACGGAATACGCCGTCAGGGCGACTGCATTGGGGCTGCTGCATCGCGGCAAGAAGGTGAGTATTATTGTCGATGCTCTGGGTTCGCATAATAAAAGAGAGGCGAAGTTAGCTTTACGCAAGATGCAGGCAAAAGGAGCAAAATTGATTAAGACCAAAGATGTTGCCGGGGTTTCTCGCTTGAGACCATGTTTACCTTCGACAGCAAGAAATATCGCACGGGAAGGAAACTAAGCTAGTTGTTATTATTTAGTTCTTTTCGGCTCACCAACCTTCGGCAATGATTTCAATTCCGCAAAGCAGAGGGGCCGCCTGGCTTTCCGCCGCCGGTGCCAGTGCGATATGTAAGTCATCCTGTATGTCGACTGCTTTGAATTCTTTCACCACGAGACGGTTTCTTCCGCCGGCTTCCTTGATGATATCAAATGCTTCCAGGGCCTGTATCCCCTGGATGGAGACATTGAAAATACGCCGGCCGATTTCGTTTTCCTCGGTATCGGCGAAGAACAATCGCACCGTATAAGGCCGGGGTTGTTCGAAAGCACCGTTGATATTTTCTTCGGACCACACAGGAATCTTTTCAATGTTTTTGTCGTAGGCTTTAAAACTCGAACGATTCCTGCCCGGTTGAATGAACATGCGAACAGTAACTTCCTTCAATCCGGTGACACCTGAGGCTGCGATCCAGTTGTACCGGCCTTCTACACGCGAGCTGTGATACCGGAACCATTTTGCGTTTTCATATTCGGCACGAACCGGAATATCAGGTGACGGGCCTGCGACGCTGGGGAATTCCAGCCAAAGAGTTTTGTTTTCACTGTAACGGTTACCCGGAGCGCCGAAATTTATCCCGATCTGTTTGACGGGGGTAGGCTCGCTCGGTTTGAGGTAATAATCGAAAGTCCAGTAACTAACGTCCGGCATATGAATAAGGGCCAGTGACGCCTGATTTTGATAAGAGCACGTGCAGGTTCGTGTGTAGTCCGGTGCATTCAGCAGGCCGTTGGCGATAATCAGGTTCGATGTGCATCCTGATCGGAATCCACCGAGATTAGCTGTGCCGTCTCCCGCGGTCAAGTCCACAAAAGCGCTGGATGCCGAGCGGAAGGTCAGAAGGTTTTCGCTCGCAATCGCCGTGTTGCAACCATAAAACCGAATCCACGACCAGGGAATTTTCTCGCCGGTCATCGGGTGTTCACGCAAAATCGGCTTGCCGGTCAGCAGGTTCAAGGCCTTTGCTTCGAGAGCTGCCGCATCGGTGCCGCCGCTGGTTTGCGTGATGATCCGATCGTGATAAATTATAGGAGGACCTTGATATTTTTCATCGTTTCTCCAAAGGAGTAAACCGTCCGATCCCCTGTAAGCAGCCATTGCTATGTCTGCTTCATCGGGCGCTCGGTCTCTTGAGCGGCTGCTTGCTTCGAGTAGCACGTCATGCTCGGTTGAATAAGCCAGCCATGTTCCGACTACGCCCTCGTTGGTCTGCCAAATTGGAACCCCAGTCTGAGCGTCTAACGCATAAAGCGTGTGTCCTTCCTCGAATTTTAATCCCCGTCGTCTCAGTGTGGCCATCTTGGCTTGGCTCATGCCGTCGATACAGAAAACTTTCCCGGCGGCCATTGCGATTGCATTGTGACGATAGGAGTATTTAGCGTTGCGTCGCCAGATCACATCGCCTGTGTGGCGGTCCATGGCTACAAGCATTTTGCTGCCGGATGAATATTTCGTATTCAATGTCACGCCGGTGATATTATTCAGGGCGAATTTCCCGGCCGTCCTGTCGGTTCCGGATTTGCCATTGGGTATTGCGAGAAGGTAAGGGTGAAGGCAAAAATCGCTGCTGCTTGCCTTTTCGTTATGCCCTTCGATAGCCAGCACGTTCATTCCGGTTTGCAGGAAACTCAGGTGATTGTCTATCCTGAAATATTCCCAGTGATTAGCTTCGTGCTTTCCGACGCTGGATGCTCTCCGTCCGCTGCCCCTTGTAACACCAACACGGAGGATTTCCCTGCCGTTAAGGTAGGCGATAAAGGCGTCGTCGTATTTGACCACCAATCCAAGCTCGGCGATTTTGTCCGGCTCGGGCAGGTTGAATGACCTGCGTAAATAGACGACTGAGTAACGGTTCCTCATATTCTTTAGCGTCGTCTTGATATCGTCGTCGCGGTAACCGAATCCCGCCGGTGCGGTCTCCCACTTGCCGGCATTGTAGTTGGGCTGCGTCCACCCGCTGCTTGGATGAGCACCGGCCAAATATTGCCAATCGGCTCCCTTGTCAATGATTGGCTTGCTGTTCTTGGGTAAAACTATACGCCCTGTTCTATCTATTAGCGGAACTTCAAGCGGCGAAGAAGTTGCTAAAAGCAAATCATCCCGGACGGCCAGCCAGCCGAAGAGCGGTTTGTCCTCGCCCGGCATCGAAAATTCCTTCGTTGTTTTGCCCGTAGCGGGATCGAGGACTTGTATCTTGTCTCCGTGCACAATATAGATGGCGTCGGATACAGTGACGTAGTTGCTGCCGATCTCGTTGGCTCCGGGCTGGTGACTCGTATTGTCGTAGAACTTGCCGAGGTCCTCAAACTGTCTTTCCCACAGTAATCTTCCCGTATAGACGTCGACCGCCCGGATCGTATTCGGTCCTTCGATGAACAGCCGGCCTCCGACTACCTGCGGCGATGGCCCGTGACCGTGACGCGGCAAGACCTTGTCGTTCGAAGGTCCGCCGAACCACAAAAGCCCCAGCGGCGCTTTGACGGCTTTGTCGTTAGACATCACGGTATTAGCGGCGTCGCCGTACTGATGGGTCCAGTCCGCCGAATCGGGCAAAGCTCCGGCACGTTTCAACAGCAGAAAATCACCCGAGCTTGTAATCTCGCGGCCGGGCAGGTTCAATACGGCCAGCCGGCTGAAAATATCCGCGTGTTTGCTCTGCGGCACGGAAAAGCATGCAGTACCGCCATATGGGCGAAGCGAATGAAAAACCTGTTCGATGAAAATGTCGCCCTTGCCGGTGCCGGCAGCTTGAAGGTCTTCCGACACGACCAGATTCGCCATATAGGGGGCAGGCCGCATTGTCGTAATGTCACCGATATGAACGGAGACTCGATTCCCGTACAGCCCCGCATCGTCGAGCTGCCGGCGAAACACGGCGACCTTCTCGGCATCGGGATCGATCGCGATTATATGCAGGTCCGTTTGACTTATTAACCGGTAGAGAAGCTCGCCGGAGCCGATGCCGAGCAAAAAGCAGTATCCCTCTTTTTGTCCGGTCATTTCCAAAATCCGTTCGGCTTTTTCCGCCCATTGACCGGAGCGGCGTCGCAGAGGTTTGGTTTCTAAAGCATAATGTTTGGGCTCGGTTTTCTTTTCTGCGAAGCAGTAGAGTTTTCCTTCGAAGGTAATCACGAAAAGCCTGCCGTCCGCTGCGAGCATGTTCCAGGCTTCGCCGTCGATCCTCGCCTGCCACGAGATTTCGGATATATTGTTATTGTCGGGAATATCAACCGCCAGAACCGTACCGTCTTCGCCGCTGCCGTACACTCGCGAGCCCGCGGCCATGTGGATTTTATCGAGCCCGGGCAGGGCCTCTGTGGCACCAAGGTCTTTGGCTTTTTTAGCTCCCGGTGCGAGCTGATATGCCACTACGGCATTATTTCTCACGCCGATCATAACATCATCTTTTATCACCGAGACCGGCGCGCGGGAGATTCCGATACCATCGGACAGTTTGTATATCGAGTCGTCGTTGAAGAAATAATCGTCCGAGGCCATGACGTTGCAGACGCCCATTTTACCGTACTTATTGAGATGGTAGTATAGGAACTTTCCCGTCCTGCGGTCGTAGGCGGCCGGCACGGACCGTCCTCCTGCTACGAGCAGCTTGTCCTCTGTCGCGACTAAATATCCCTGCGGCGCCACTCCTGCAAAGGCCGGGCTGTTATGAGGCTGCAAGAGGTACGTTGGGCCGCTGCCGCTGTTGGTCCATAGGACATCAGCCGTGGCCGCGTCAATCGCATAAATGAATGTCCCCATGAAGGGCCAGATGCTTGCCGCGAAGTATATCGTCTCGTCGTACAGCACCGGTCCGCCCCGCACGGGCCACATTCCGACGAGCCGGTCGTTGCCGATGACCTTGTTCGCCGCCGGGCCTGCGAGGAACTTCTCTATAAGAGAACCGTCACCGGCGTTGAGGCAGTACAGATACCCGTCGTCCGAGCCGAAGTAGAGTTTGTCCTCGAAGGCCACGGGAGCAAAACGCACCGGCCCTTCGCAGTAAAAACGCCACTTCTCGGCCCCCGTTGCCGTGTCATAGGCGGTCACTTTATCTGAGACCATCGAGCCGACGAAGATACTCCCGCCGGCGACGACCGGTTCGTATGAGGCGTCGAACTGCAATCTGTCCTGGTTTTGAGGCCAGGCGGGCTTCGGGGCCTCCAGCTCGCGGACCCACTGCAGATTCATCTGGGCCGGCAGTTGTTCGTCAGATGCCGCACAGCGGCCCGCATTATATCGCCACATAGGCCAATCGTATCCATGCGCGACCGCCGATTGGAAAGAAATCAAAAATAATAAAGCAAAATGCAAAATTGAGGATGTCATCATCGCCTGGCGATGATTCCGCATTTTTAATTTTTGAAATTTGGTATTTAATTTTCCTCCGTCGTTTAGCATTAAATCAGTATCCCCATGGTCGGAGGGACCCCATT
>Ga0315543_1004859_pt1 | contig 10876 bp, 10 predicted proteins | sample SalMarSW160210MG_2_FD_203098 | JGI IMG/M metagenome (GOLD analysis project Ga0315543, IMG submission 203098) | Salt marsh sediment microbial communities from the Plum Island Ecosystem LTER, Massachusetts, United States - Salt Marsh Sediment SW1601-210 ...
TCTTTTTCTTGCTGTAAAAGCCCCTAAAGCCAAATGGTTCATGTTAGCGATAGCGGGGCCGACTGGTTTTCTAATAATCGTCAAATTATTTTCAGCTATCGCTGGCAAAGATTTCGCACTTTCGGAAATTATCATCTCCTTCGGAGCAATAGCGGCAGTCGTTATAGGATTTTACGTTCGGCGTAATGAGTGCTGCATGATGGATGACAAATAATTATAACACAGAACGCAGTACGCAACACACAGCACGGTTTTATTCCGGCCCGTAGGATCTGTAGGGTAAATCGATAGGGTAATCCCTGATCACTTCAGTATAATCGTCAAACCAATAGGCGTCCGGATTACTCACAAGTGCCAGGAATCGCCCGCTGTCGGCATCTTCGGCGGCCCTGTGATATTTGAAATAGACGTATTCTTCCGTCCTGCCGATGATTTCGATCTTGCCGGTAGAATGTGACATGACAAACCGGACACGTTTTGCCAGTCCGGAGACAAGGGCCTTTGCCTGCTCGACAATTTCATATCCCTCCTCGATAGGGACCGTATAGGCTTTATTGCCCAGTGCAGGGCGACACTGGAAAATATAGTAGGGAACTGCACCGATAAAGGATAGTTTGGCCAGCAGCTCCGCCATGACCTCGGGTTTATCATTGACGCCCCTTATGAGCGGCATCTGGTTGGCGATCAGCGCGCCGGCTTTCTGAAGCAGGCCGACCGCCTTGGCCGCCAGATCTGTCAGTTCCCGCGGGTGGATGAAGTGGGTCATGATATATATTCTTTTTTGCTCGGTGCTGTACTTTTTTATTATCTCGTGCAGAGCGGGATCTTCGATAATCCGAGAGGGATTGAACGCCGGTATCTTTGTCCCGATACGAATGATGCTGACATGTTCAATGTCCCTCAGTTCCCGGATAATATTCCCAAGCTTAGATGGTTTAAGTACGAATGGGTCCCCTCCTGTCAGAAGCACATTGGTAATCTCGTCATGCTCCTTTATGTACTGTATCGCCGCGGGAAGGTCTCGCAGGTATTCGTTCTGCGGGTTGATGAAGACGCGCTTACGGAAACAGTACCGGCAGATCCCGTCGCACACATTACTAACCAGCAGAAGCGCCGTAGAAGGATATTTATGCTCGAGCCCGGGCATCACGGAATAGGTTTTCTCATCCGACGGATCAAGCCGGCCCCATTCGTCAAGCTCCTGCAGGTTGGGGATGATCAGCTTTCGGATCGGATCGTCAGGGTCGTTCCAATCGATAAGCGACAAATAATAGTCGTTGCTGCGAAAGGCAAACTCGTCGGTTACTTGCTTGAGTTCGGCTTTTTCGGCAGGGCTTAAGTGCTCCAACTGTTCTATTTTTGTCAGATATTTCATCTTATTGTCGTCCTTAATCCTCGACAGATATCGAGTATTCAAGGTTTCGTACCTCGTGTGGATTCAGCTTGCGAGTATCTTTTCTCATAGATGCCCTTTCGGCTTAAAACGTGGGCAATGGTCGCCAATATTATCCTTATATCGGCTAAAAAGGTTGCTATTTCCACGTATTTAACGTCGAGTTCAAGTTTTTCTTCACGCGTTATTTCTCCCCGTCCGGATATTTGTGCCAGACCAGTCAATCCGGGCTTTACAAGCAGCCGTTTTTTCTGCCTCTCGCTCCACTCAGGCATCTGGGAAAGATATAACGGTCGGGGCCCAACAACACTCATATCTCCTTTTAATATGTTGAAAAACTGTGGCAGTTCATCAAGGGAATATTCGCGTAAAATTCTTCCGATTTTTGTGAGCCTGGGATCCCGGCCGGATTTCGGGCTGGGTCCAAAGGGATCTGCGTCGATTGTCATCGTGCGAAACTTGTAAAACACGAAGGGTTTGCCGTTTTTGCCTGCCCTTTGTTGTTTGAAAACGGCAGGCCCTTTGCTGCTGACTTTTATCGCAATTACGATTAAAATCAAAATCGGGCTCAGAAGAATCAAGGCCGATAGCGATATGATAATATCAAGTCCGCGTTTTAGAATCTTGAAAAAACTCATACAAATAGTTTACTCGGATACGACCTTAACGTCAATGCTGCGGTGATTGGTCTGGACACGTTCGAAGACATCTGATAGACTAAAGAAAATCTATTTGTACTTCCGTGCTTATGAATTCTTCAGGTAAAGGACAAGGATATGCTGGATAATCTTATCGGCCCTGAAAGACCCATAAGCTGGGTCTTGCAGTTCTGGCCTGTGCTCGTATTTTCATTTGTCTCGGCATTCGTTGCTACGTGGCTGTGCAAGAACATTGCAATAAAGTTCGGCATTGTCGATAAGCCTGATCGTCTCGTAAAAACTCACAAAGCAAGTGTCGCCTATCTCGGCGGTGTAGGCATGCTCGTCGGATTAACCGCCGGTGTTCTTGTGGGTATTTATTATCTCCACGGCCGGCAGCATCTGCCTTCAACTATCACCTGGCTTTTCGGTGTTCTTGCAGGCGGTGCGATTGCGTGCTTCATAGGTCTGGTCGATGACATATTCGATATAAAACCTTATCAGAAGATATTAGGACAAATCGTTGCCGCGGTAATTCTCGTGGCCGTGGGAATCAGACCCAGCCTGAGTTTTTTAACTATCTACCTCGGATTAAATATTCCGGAGAACCTTGAGGTCATTTTAGGAATCCCCATCGTTATTATATTTGTCCTCGGAGCAACGAATTCATTGAACCTTCTCGACGGCCTGGATGGACTTTGTGCCGGAGTAACTGTAATTATCGCCGCTGCTCTTTTAATTCTGGCCGTTCACCTGGGGACCTGGGGCTCAAGCAAGGTTGGCGGTGACTCAGTGCGTGTCATTTTGTGTTTGGGACTTCTCGGTGCGGTCTGCGGCTTTCTGCCTTTCAATCGTCATCCTGCAAAGATATTCATGGGTGACGCCGGCAGTATGCTGCTCGGTTTTATCGCCGCGGCACTTATGATTTTATTCGCCGAGAAGGCCGTCCGTTGGTGGATGGCCTCGGTCGTCGTCTTCGGCCTGCCTATCCTTGATACCACTGTCGCAGTGGCCAGGAGACTGCTCAATCGCAGACCGTTATTCGTCTCCGATCGCGGTCACATCTATGACCAGATGATCGATAGGGGAATACCGCTGAAGAAAACCGTAGCGATATGCTACGGCCTGGCCGGGCTGTATGCGCTGATCGGAATCGGGCTGAGCCTAAGAACAAAGATCAGGGCTAGATATGCCTTGATTATATATGTGCTCGTGTTCGCAGTCTCAGGCATAATCGTCTGGAAGAAGGGCTACTTGAAGATGGAAGGCCTGCGAGGAGCAATCCGTAAAAAGAAATGAACCTTAGATCAAAATAACGTGGTGGAAATCAAGCTCTTGGTATTCATAATGCACAAATGCCCCCCAGAGTGCCCTTAGCTGACTAACGCACTGAATCAGGGGTCGAGGATTCAATTGAAACGGCATGTTCAGTTTTGTAACCTTTAGTCAATTTTTCAAATACTAAACTAATAAGGCCTAGAATAGACATTGTTAATACCCACAGTTGGACCCAGAAGTACCCACCGTAGTTCCTGCCTTGAATTGAGCGTATGAACATAGGGAGTGCTATTGCTGTGAAACCTATGAAAACACAGTAGGATAGTACCCGTGCCCAAGTTTTCCGATTAGACAAACCCCTTGAAACACAGAGAAGAGCTATAACAATTCCAAGCACTATTGCCGATACAGTGACGTTGAACCATGTGAGCGGTATAATGAGTGGCGGCGGCATCAGGAGAAGCAATATGAATGCGACCGCAGAAGCTTTTAGTGCGACTTGAGCTAGCATTAATGGCTTGTGCATTGTGTCGCCACCGAACATTTTATTATATGCTTTTACTATCGACTCCGAATATGGTACCACAAGGAATCATCTTGACAATAGGAAACAGACGCCTGAGTCAATAATTATCATGTGGCGACATTAGTCCGCTTGAGTAAAGCCCGTTATGAAATCGACGCTTCGTTCGACTGTCTTTTTGCTTGTCCGTGGATGCAGTGGCAAATTCACTGTTTCATTACTTGCTTTCTCAGCCTCCGGGCACATGCCGAGTTCGTAGTCGTATGATGCCAATGGAGTTTCAATCGGGTGCAGGGGACATTCGAACCAGCTTCCGAGTTCGACGCTCGCTTTGGCTGCCTGCGCGAGAGCCCCTTCTCTGTGATTCGCACCGGGTACCTTACTAGGACCGGTTCGGCCCAATCCCTGCGGTCGTTGCTGGGCTTGAATCCTTTAGCAGCAAGCAGCTCATCGTACAACTGCGCCATCTTTCGCCGGTGAGCGATGTTTTTTTCTATTTTGCCGAGCTGCCTGATTCCCGAGCGAGCCTGCACCGTACTTATCGATTTGAAGAAATCGTCCGCTTTTACCGGTTCGAATTCACTTGTGTTTGAGGAACCGATGACCGCCCCTTTTTTCGTGAGATACCTGAACACGCTCTGGGCCAGGGCGGTCGTTCTCGGATAGATAAGCAGCCTGTAGATTATTAATTGTATCCGGAGCATAAAAACTTCCCGGCCCGAAGGGGAGCATATTTCATTTATCATAAACGTTTCAATCCGCTCAGCTAATTCCCGATCGCTTGTTATTACCATACCTCCAAGACCTGTGGTATATGGTTTATTCCATTGAAATGAGAAATATCCGGCCCTGCCGAATGTCCCGACCAACCTGCCTTTATATTTCGAACCCAGGGCAAGGCAGCAATCCTCGATGACGGGAATGTCATTGCTCTGAGCAATTTCCATGATAGTGTCCATTTCACAGGGATAGCCGTATGTATGTTGCACAATGATGACTTTTGTTTTGTTAGTGATTTTTTCTTCTAATAGATTCACATTCATATTGAACGTGTCCGGCTCGATATCGACATATACTGGCTTGGCCCCGGCGTATTTTATCGGATTAACATTCATCACGCAGGTGTAGCCCGGTAGGATGACCTCATCGCCGGCGCCGACGTCGAGCGCCCACAGCAGGGCGTACAGCGCGACTCTGCCTTTCCAAAAGGCAAAGGCCCGCTCGGCGCCGAGAAATCGGGCAAACTTTTGCTGGTATTCTTCTATTATCTTTTCCATAGGCGCTTTGCTACCTCGACATTTGCATTTCCTCGGGTTTTTTCAAGCCTCTTCCTCTTAGGATGGAAAACCTCACGCCACCCCAAAGCGATCCTAATCCGTAGGCGAAGTGCAGGATGGCAAAAACCGCCGGCGCCAGAAGTGCGTATCGCCAGCCTGATTTGCGCCCGACATCCAGCGTTCCTATCATGAGCCCCAGCACATAAAAGGCCGCTTCAATCGCCAATAGAATCCAAAGCGGCTTCCACAAAAAACCTGCCAATCCCGGCAACAGCAAAGACAAGACGAATAACAAAGGCACTAATTGCCTGAAGCTGGCCGGCCTCTTATGTTTCTGTAAAGTCCTTATCCGCCAGAAGCCGTATTGAAAATACTGCTTCCAGAGTTTACGTAGCGAGCCCCGCGAAAAATATGTGCTTTGTATCGATTTCGACATCCATATTTTACCGCCCGCCAGGATGATTCGCAGGTTGAATTCATCGTCCTGGTTCCGCACTAATTCCTCGTCGAAATAGCCGATCTTTTCGATGATCCATTTGTGGTGTGTGCCGAAGGCGAGTGTATCGATCCAACCTTCGTAATCTCCCAGCCTGAATCGTGAGTTGCCCACGCCGATCGGCGAGCGCATCGCTGAGGCAATCGCGCGACCCACAAAACTATCCGCAACTGTTTTAATATAGCCGCCCGCGACCCAGGCTTCCGGATGTTCGTGCAGGCACCGGATCGATTTAGCGATAAAATCCGCGGGAATTTCTACATGTCCATCTACTCGAATGAATAAATCGCCTCGTGCCGCCTTAAGGCCGATATTCATCGCCGCCGGAGTAATTCGTTTCGGATTATCCAACATTCTTATCCGATTGTCCTCCTTCGACAAAGTGGCCACAATTTCTCTCGTGTCGTCATCACTCATACCATCTACAACGAGAATCTCCATTCTTTCGGAGGGATAATCATTATCCAATACGCTTTTTATCGCACGCTCTATAAAGTAGGCTTCGTTGCGAATTGGCATGATAATAGTTATAAAAGGAGAATCCTGCATGAGATTTCTTCAGCAATCACAAATCCAAAACAAATCTAATACTTTCTCCGGATATGCCGTCCTGGCACCAGCCATGTTTCTTGTAGAACGCCACGGCACGGCTATTCTGCTTCAGGACAGATAGAGTAAGTCGTTCGTATCCTTCGGCTTTACAGGCAAGCTGGAAGGACTCGATAATTTTTCCGGCGACACCGGTTCCTTTAAAGTCCGGCAGAACGCAGATCGACAACAGGTTACCTGAGCGAATCCCGGCACTTGGCGTTTTAGTATTGCCCGAATGAGCAATGGCACGCTTTCGGCGTAATTTCCCGGCGAGTTCCTGAAGGAGCACTCGGCGTACCAGTCGTTTGCTGAGAAACTTCCAGAAAATAAGATGCGGATAGCGGAACAGTGCCGAGCTGAGAAATTCGTCCCGGATATTGGGATTTCCACCAACTGCCAGACCAACGATTTTGCCGTCAGCGTCAACGGCAACGCGGCAAATACCTCCACGATGCTTAATGAAAAATCCATAAAGTGCGTTAAGCCAATGATAGCCCATCTCAGTCATAAATCGTCCCGGGAAGGATTTAGCATGACACTGAGCCATCCCTTGAACGTGCACCTGTCGGGCCTCTTTAATTTTAACAGCTCTGCGATTATGCACTGCTGACGGCCTCTATAAGTACATTTTCAATACGGTTGGCCAATTTGACCCGGTCAAATTCTCTTTCCGCCAATTCACGGGCATTTTTTCCCATTTGCCGGCATAGCTCCGGCTCAGCCGCCAGTTCTTCCAGCGTATCGGCCAGCATTTGAGGGCGATTGGCATCGAGGCATCTGCCGCAGTGGTTTTTCTCTATCGTTTCGCCCAACCAGCCCGGAACATTTATCAGCACGGGTTTTCCCGCCGCCAGGGCGTCGAACATTTTGTTCGGAGACCATGTATGCTCCTTGGCCGCGCGATAGATGGTCATGCAAACGTCGCACCCGGCAACGATTTGAGCGACCTGCTCCTTGTCGGGCACGAGGTCACTGAAGATTACGTTTTTCAGTTTGTATTCGCTTGCCATCTTTTCCAGTTCGGCACGTTTTCCGCCGCTTCCGTGCAGCACGAGGACGATTTTATTATTGCCTCGTTCGGCCAGAATTCTTGCGGCTTCAATAACGTAATCAAGCCCATTCGCCAAACCCATTGCCCCGAAATAAATCGCGGCGAATCTGTCTTTCAATCCGAGCCGCTCGCGCTGTGCCGAGCCGTCAATATCCGGGCCGAACAGATCCAGGTCGCTGGCGTTCGGTATTACCGTCACCTTCCCGGCCGGCACGCCCGCGCGGACGATACCTTCTTTCATGCCGGGCGACAGGGCGACGATATGTTTTGCTCCGGCATATATTTTTTTTGCCATTCGTTCCAGCCACCATATGACAAGCGGATTTTTCAAAGCCCCGACATTGACCAGCGCTTCGGGCCAGAGGTCGCGTACCTCGAAAACGAATGGGACTTCGAAATATTGACTTAGCCTAAGGCCGGCCAGCCCGATTGTCAGCGGCGTGTGCGTGGCAAAGACCACATCGGGCGCCGGGAGATCCTTGCCGATACGGCAGGCCGACCAGACAAACTGATAGAACTTGAGCATCCGCTTGATGCCGCTCATACCGGTACCAACCTGCGGATCGTTGTAGGCCGCGGCAATCGCGACCACGCCAATTCCTTCGGCCTTGAACTCGGCGTATTGTTTGCCCTCGGGCACGGGAAATTCCCGGTTTGCCAGCCCAGAGGTCATCATTGTCACGCGGTGACCTTTGCTCACAAGGTGCCGGGCAAACTCGTAGGACCGCGTCCCAGTCATTCCTTTTCGCGTAGCAAAATATTGGTGCAGATAGAGAATGTGCATGCTTGTGATATTACCAGTAAATTCCTTCGTAGCCGTCGGTGTTGCGATCTACGCCCCTGATGTCCGCTAGGTCCAGCACGCGGATTCCGGCGTTGAGCCACTGTCGAACACGATCGGCGTCTATGATCGGTTGGTTTATGATTATCAAATCTGTTTCCGTGAGGTCTTCCAGTGAGCTAACAAGCAGCTTCTCCAGATGGCGCAGCGTCTTTTGAACCTGCTGTTTATTGCTTCCTATCAGCCGCTCCGGCTGGACAATCGGATCATAAATTCTCAAATGTATTCCTTCGCCGAGCAGCGATTTGGCAACCTTCACAAAGGGGCTTTCGCGCATATCGTCCGTGTCCGGCTTGAAGGCCAGGCCGACCATCCCGACCGCGCCGGGGCGATATTCAAGAACACGCCGGACAAGCTTATTTATCTGTGTCTCATTACTCTGGAGCATGCTTTCCAGCATTGGAATTTGCAGCGATTTGAGCGAGGCGTATCGCAGAATCGCGAGAAGGTCCTTGGGCAGACAGGAGCCGCCGAATGCGAAGCCCGGGCGAAGGTATCGCGGGCTGATATTGGACTTCTTGTCGGCGCAGTAAACATCAGCGACCCGGCGGGCGTCAACACCTGCGGACCGGGCAATAGCAGCAACTTCGTTCGCGAACGTAATCTTCAAAGCATGTAAAAGGTTGTCACTGTACTTGACCATTTCGGCCTCGTTGAGTCCCATGCGGAACAACGGAGCATCGTATTTCTCATAAATCTTCAGGAGTAAATCTCCCGCGCCGGGGTGGGCTTCGCCGATGACGATTTTGGGCGGCTTGTCGAAATCCTCGACCGCCGAGCCTTCTCGCAGAAATTCGGGATGGTAAACAAGATGGATATCTTTTCCAACCGCTAAGCCGGATTCCTTTTCCAGCAGGGGAATGACAAGGTCGGCGGTAGTTCCCGGAAGACAGGTGCTTCGAAGCACGATCAGCGGACGGGCTTTCGAATCCCGAAGTGCTCGTGCAATTTGCCCTGTAACATTCTCAACTGCCGAAAGATTGATTCCGCCGTTCGGCTCGGATGGAGTCCCCACACAAATCCAGGCCATTTCGCAGTTTGTCAGGGCATCGCGTGCTTCGGTTGTTGCTCTGAGCCGGCCGGCCCTGTGAGCTTCACTGAGCAGCCTGGCAACGCCAGGTTCCTGAATGGGAGAGCGTCCCTGTGACAGGTCTGCAACTTTTGCAGCGACCGGATCTACACCGATAATCTCGTGCCCGTCCCGCAGCAGACATGCTCCGCTAACAACTCCCACATAACCCATGCCGAATATACTGATTCTCATTTTTTCTCCATGACAGAAAATTACTCGTAATCTCTGTTTATTTGTTTTTTCGCCTTTGTAAGATATAATATAAGTATAGACCGAATCAGGGGTAATATCGCATATTTTCCCCGTTCCCGATATTGCTAAAAACGCATGAAACAAAGCTGGCATAATTCAAAGATCCGGAGTCCCATAACAGGGATTCTGTTTTTGTTTATTTTATGCTCAATATGTATCTTGGCGGTAATATGTCCGGCGTCAGAATCTGATGTTCGTTTGCCGGAGCTTAAACCGCAAGCAAGTCCTCTGGACGCGGCCAATCAACCTTTACTGCTCAAAAGGTTTGTAGCAGCTTTCGATCGGGAATATGCAACACATATTCGAAAAAACACGTCTAAAAACCTCTCGGATAATATGGCGGTTTATTACCTTCGCCAGGAGCTTCAGGCCCTGATTGACATGTGGCGGGCTACCGGCAAATCAGCTTATCTCGAACAGGCAAATAATCGTGTTATTAAGGCAATGGCTGACGCAAAGTCGAACCAGCGTCCATTACTCCGGCGTAACCGGCCCAGAGGAACCTGGCCTTGCTTTTTTTTGAAGAAAGCCGAAAAAGAAACCGGAGGTCATAATCAGCTCTGCGACTTTCAGGGTGCCGCCGGATTTCTTATGGTTGCAGACGCCCTCAATCAGGCTGGGCAGGATGGATGGAAAGATATTGCCGATTTCGTGGAAAAAAACATTGTCGAAAAATGGCTCTTTTACGCACCATCGATAAAGCCCGAAGATTTTCAGGGCCCCAGATCGAAAACCTACCTTCTGGCCGTATTAAACACTGCCCGGGACATACGTGAACATTTTGCTGTGATTTGCATGGACCTTAATAAATTAGGCTATCGCAAGTACCCCTATCGACAGTGGGCCGAATGCCTGACGAAATTATACATCGGCTCTCGATCCGACTTACGTCAGTCTCCTCCTAGGGACTGGGGACTTGGCCGCCGGGCCCCAAATGACTGGGGCATATTGCCTCGCGAATCGACGGGTGGTTACGTCTGGTATTTCATTCCCGACTGGAGGCGAAAAGGAAAAACAGCGGTCCTTGATACCGCACATGCGAACCGAACCGTCTGGCTTGCAGCCAGGGCATATCATGAAGGTCTAATTGACAAAGCCGGACTCGATATGTTTATGAAAACTTTCAAAAAGCAAATCTGGAAGCCTCAAAAGAATCCGTTCTACTTTGCAAATTTCGTAGACGGCAGCGACGTAGCCTACGATGATCCCAAACATGGCAAATTACCGCCCGGATATAAAGGCCACGTCTGGTTCGGCTGGCATCGTCTTGCCGCGTATGACAACACCGTTAAAAACCTGTTTCTTTCGTTGGCGTATGATTTGACCAACGGCGGGCCGAATATGCCTTCGTCCCAGAACAAAACCATGGCCAATGCACCTCTGTGTTTTTATGCCTGGGCGGCAAGGCTGTTGGCTCCGGATGGAAAACCTCAGGAATTCCCATAAGAAGCATTTTTCTGCAGG
>Ga0315543_1004864_pt1 | contig 10869 bp, 7 predicted proteins | sample SalMarSW160210MG_2_FD_203098 | JGI IMG/M metagenome (GOLD analysis project Ga0315543, IMG submission 203098) | Salt marsh sediment microbial communities from the Plum Island Ecosystem LTER, Massachusetts, United States - Salt Marsh Sediment SW1601-210 ...
TCAGCAGGAAATATATAGGAACCATCATATCTCCAAACAAATTCTGCCATATACTTCTCAAGGTAATTATAGTTAACACGGCCAAAATAATTCAAACGTGCGCTTTCACTGGCCGATCCATTATTGTCTTTTTCTTCTGCACCCCCTGCAAACAACTGCTGAGCCGCCGTGCTAACATAATACCTTCGGAATGCCCAGAAATTCATTGATTTACTTTCAACCCCTTCCACTCCGGCCAGTAACTTAATATTATGTGCACCGGTAAAAGTACGATCATAATTGATCAGAGCATTTAGCGTTGTTCGGAGACCTTCCGACATATCCTGTCTCAGTCTTGGTTCCGAATAATATTTTGCTCCTTTTATAAGCACAGGTTGACCGTATTCATCGTATGTTTGGCGATCCCATCCATAAAGGTAATATGGTGTTTGCCAAAGTTTATCATTTTCGAAACTTTTATCAATCGAAACATTCCCGTTAACCGAAAGACCTTTAATCCATGGAATAGTAATATTTAATTTCATATTGCTTTCCATAATGTACCGTTTACCTTTATCATATCCTGTTGCACTCGTAGCCATAACTACAGGGTTCTCGCCACGTTCAATGTCAGGACCAGGCAACCCATTAGGCCAATATGCCGGCATAGTAGGAAAACTTCGCATAGCGGAAGCGAAAATTGTTGATGAACTACGGGTTGGATAATTCCTGTTTTCCTGTCGTCCGGAAAAATCAATACTCAATTTAATATTGTCAGTAATTTTCCCATCAATATTACTTCGAAAATTAATTTGTGAATAATTGGTAGCACTTTTTTTATAATTACCATCCTGATATTTGTATCCTGCCGAAAAGAAATATTTCAACCGGTCAGATCCCCCTGTTAATAAAAAATTTACACTATTTTGCATGGATGCAGCTTTATAAGTCTCTGCAAACCAGTCAGTATTGGGGTATAACCAGAGATCAGAACCATCTCTATATTTTTGAATTTCTTCGGCTGTATATTGTGGCGGCCGTCCCCTGTATGAATGAACTTCATTAACCATCTGTGCATAAGTTGCTGCATCAGCCATCTTAGGCAGGACAGTAGGCATACTCAATCCCTGATTAAGTGTAATGGAAATCTCTGGCTTACCTTCCAACCCACGTTTCGTTGTGATCAGGATAACCCCGTTTGCTGCCTGGGCACCATAAATTGCAGCAGATGCATCTTTTAATATGGTCATGGTTTCAATATCTGCCGGGTCTATACCCACCAGTGCTCGGTTAGCAATACCGTCAACCACTATAAGCGGAGAATTATTACCCAGAGTGTTTGATCCCCTGATTCTTAATGTAGCATTATCAGCTCCGGGCTCCCCTGACCGGGTGACAACTACCAAACCCGGCAATCGCCCGGCTAATGAATTTGAAATATTAATGGAAGGAGATGCCGTTAATTTATCTCCATCAACTGCAGATATCGAACCTGTTAAAGTTGCTCTTTTTGTAGTACCATATCCGATAACAACAACTTCTTCAAGACCTTTCACTTCGGGAGCAAGTGCAACATTAATAACTGTTTTTCCTGCCACAGCAACTTCCTGTGTAACATATCCTATAAATGAGAATACCAGAATAGCATTCTGATCGACTGCAGAAGGTATTAAATATTCCCCATTTAAATCGGAAATAGTGCCAATAGTTGTTTCCTTTACCCGGATATTTACACCGGCCATAGTTTCGCCGGTTGAAGCATCGGTAATTGTACCTTTAACAGTAACTTGCTGGGGGTCATCTGTTACAGCTTTCCCCCCTGGTGATCCTGCTGCTGCAAGATCTGTGGTTAATGATAGTACAAAAATTATTGTCATATTCAAGTACAATAAAATTTTGTATTTCTTCCAAAGGTTGTAAATAGAAGAATATTTTTTTTTCATGATTTATTAATTTTATTTATCACTATAATATTATAATCAAACATACTATATTTAATTAATTAATCTGTTTTGCAATTTCTAGAACATAACAATTATTAAATAAATAATGATTTCAATCTACGAAACAATACAAATTAGGCTTCCTTTTTTTCCTCTTTTTTAAATGGTTCTTCTCATAGGCAATAGTTTTTATAGGTCAGACTTAAGGTTATTTAAGTAAAGTAAAATTAAACATATAAATAAGCCAAAGATAAATATTAATCATTGACCATATGACCGAAAATAACAAAAATAATCAAAAAGAAAATAGGAAACAATAGTTTTAAATATAAAAATTTAAAAAATTACTTAATATCTTAAATAAATACATATCTTTGACACTTTAATAAAAACGATCATAAACGATTAAATTAAACATATAGACATATGAGTGGCAAGAATCTGAGAATTGAGAAATTATTCAATAAAGGAGAAAATGCAGTAATCATTGCAATTGATCATGGCATGTTCGATGGACCGATTCCCGGAATGATTGATCTGAAAATGACTGCTGAAAAAATCAATCCCTGTGTAGACGGGGTCTTGCTAAGTCCCGGCATGCTGAAACACCTCCGTTTTATCTTTAATTACAAAGGAGCCCCCATACCCATTGTAAGATTAAACTGGAGTTCAGTGTATTGTTTTCACTGGAATTACAATAATGCCTATACCGTGCTGGCTCAAACAGTAGAGGAAGCTGTGGCAAATGGTGCTGAGATAGTCTTGGCATCCCTTACACTACAAACTGGAAATGAGGAGACAGATACTCGTAATGTTGAAATATACAGTCGTTTGGTGAATGCTGCAAGTAAGCTCGGAATTCCGATAATTGGTGAATATTTTCCTGCCCATTCGGGAACGATATCCAGGGAACAGATGCATGAACAGGTTTATATCTGCTGCCGGATTCTCAGCGAATTGGGCTGTGACATGATAAAAACATTTAATACATATGATTTCAGGAATGTAACCGAAAGTTGTCCGATTCCGGTTCTTGGTCTGGGGGCTGAAAAAACACCCTTACAGATTCAGGCTCTCCAACTTGCGGCAGAAGAAACACGAGATGGCGCACGTGGCGTTGTTTTTGGTAGAAATGCTATTCAGGTAAATGATCCGTTTTCTTTTCAGGCTGCTCTTTGTGAGGTTGTCAAAAAGGGAATAACCCCCAATGAGGCCATTTCAAAGTACAATCTGACCGATAATTAAAAACTTTCATTATATGAATTAGGGTGATGTTAGTTATATATTAGGGAAACTGCAATTAAGTATTTGGTTAGATGGTTAGTTTGTAGGTTGAGAGAGAAATCAACAGGTATATATAATTTATATTAGGTGACTTTTCCATTTTCAGATATTTTGTAATGAGACTCGTGGATGGTTAAGAACTTCAATATAGCCGAAGCTTCGATTATGTTGCGGGAGTACGATCAGTTAAGATCAGATGCAGACTGCTTCAACTTCAATTACTGTTTTGGGAATAAGCTTCCCAAGAAGCTTATTCCCAACCTCTGTGATAAGTACGTTGTCTTCAATTCGTATACCGCCAAAATTTCTATAAGTATCGACTTTGCTATAGTTGATGAATTCCTTGAATTTGGAAGCTGCATTCCAGATATCGATAAGTTCTGGAATAAAGTAGCAACCGGGCTCAATCGTGAAGACATGACCATAATTTAAAAGGAAGTGCAAATCTAAGATATGCCAGTCCGAACTGAGTACTGCGTTTTATCTCATCTTTATAACCAATATAATTCTCGCCAAGAGCCTCCATGTCATGGGCATCTAGCCCCAGCAGATGACCAAGTCCGTGAGGCATAAAAAGAGCATGAGCACCGGCGGCAACTGCCTCATCAACATTTCCCTTCATTATTCCCAAATCCTTTAGTCCTGATGCTATAATCCGGCATGCCATCAGATGCAGGTCACGATTCAACATACTTGGTTTTGAGGCATTTATAGTTACAGAGTTAGCCTTCAGAACGATCTCATAAATTTCCTTCTGTCTTTGATTGAATTTACCACCCAAAGGAGTTGTCCGGGTAATGTCTGAAGTATAATGCAAATTTGTCTCAGCGCCACAATCAACAACCATCAGGCCACCATCCCTCAAAATATTATCGTGGGAATGATTATGAAGTGTCTGTCCATTCATGCTGAGAATTATCGGGAATCCTGTTCCTGCGCCTTTAGACAGAGCTATTCCTTCAATTATACCAAAGATTTCCTGTTCTTTTACACCTGTTTTATACATTCGCATTGCTGTAACATGCATCTCAAAAGCAATTTCAATTGCTTTCTCCAATTCTTCAATCTCCACCTGCTCTTTAATTGATCTCAAGGAGATAACAGCTTTAATCAGATCAACAGATGCAAGAGCGTTCATTTTGCATGGATTTTCATTCAGCAATAAACCCAGAGTCATTTTAGTTTCACCCTGGTAAGGGGGGGGAAATGAATCTTCCGCCCTTTCCCTGCAAAATTCCTGATAATATCGTGCAGGGCTGACAACGGAGCAGTGTAAGCTATCCCCCCGCATTTTGCTGCCAGTTCTTTAACTGTTGGCTGAGGCCCCATCCAGATTATATCATCAATGTCAATATCGTTGGCATATATCATATCTTCCCCCGAATCAAAATCCATAAAACCAACAAAACCCGGAATATCAATACCGAAAAAGTATAAAAAATCACTGTCCTGCCTGAAATGATATGGATTATCCGCATAATTCCTAGGTGCTTCACCATTACCCGGAAATAATGCAAGACCTGACTTCATGATTTTATGCAGATTTGCTCTTCTGTTTATGTAGACGTCACTTTTAAACATGCCTCTTTTCTATTTTGGAATTACAGAATTGAAGTTACCAAATTGACCTTGTTATTCTTGTACAGGTCAATGAGTTTCGGATCGATGTTTTTATCGGTTATCAGATAACTGATTAAGGATAATGACGAATAGGTGATATACGAATCTTTCTCAATCTTTGAGGAATCACAGAGAAGAAAAACCTTTTGAGCCGCTTCGGCCATTTTGACGGTCACAGATGCATCCTTTTCAGTTGAACTGCTTAACCCATGAGCCAGAGAAACGCCACCGGCTCCGATAAACGCTTTGTCAGCTTTGTAACGGGAAATAAGATTATCTGTCATTGGACCGTACAGGGCTTTACGTGAATTATCCAATTCACCACCGATCAGGTATACTATAATATTCGTAAATGGCAATAGTAGCGAGACAACGGGCAGCGAATTGGTGATGATCCGTAAGTTCCGGAATTTTGTCAGAAACCTTGAAAGGTAGTAAGTTGTTGTTCCACAATCTATATATATTGTATCATTGTTCTCTACAAAACTTGCGGCAAATCTACAAATCTCAATTTTATTATCGCGGTTCTGTACCGATTTATCATCAAAGCTGAAAATGCTGCTTATAGTTTCAGATCTTATTGCACCTCCGTGAGTCCGTGCCAACATGCCCCTTTTCTCAAGAGTGTTCAGGTCACGGCGTGCAGTTATTTCGGATACACCGCACTTTTCAACAATATCCTGAATACTGATAGACTCAACTTTGTCAAGATGGTTCAGAATATACTTTTTTCTTAATTCCTGCGTCATTGAAGTATATTATTACAATGTTATTGATAGAAAGATCCAAAAATAGTCAAAAAAATACAATAGTGTAAATCCCATTTATTTTTTAAAAATATTGTTGCATTATATCCTATTAATATATAATTTTACACAATTATTGAAACGATCAAAATCCATCATATACAATCATCATAATTAATGGAAGAAATATCAGATTAGAATGACTTTTCGGTAATTGACATAATGTGTTAATATTTGCCTTTGACCACTTTATGTTCGGCGGGCCAATATCTGGAATGATAGGTATGAAAAAGGCGGCAGAAAAAATCAATCTTTGCATAGATTGTATCTTGAATGATTCTAGTAATGTGGAAGCACCTTTGTTCTGCTTGTAATTATAAAGGAGCTCCGATGTCAATTGTCAGATTAAACGGGAGCTCGGTATATTGTTTTCACTGTAATTAAAATAATGTTTACGTCGTTCATGCTCAAACCATTAAGGAAGCAGTTGTAGAGAATTGTAAGCTTAGCGTAACGGTTACTTCCGGTACAGGTAACAATTTTGTAATACCTTTTGAAAGCATTGTAACACTTCAAGCAGGAGGCGACATACTGTAACCAAAGAATTTGCAGGACAAAGAATTAATTTTGAAGAGTCATTCGCATGCAAATAAATAATTAAGACGTTCTTTTTATTCATAAAATTAGTAGTAAAACAAAAAAATACTTTACATGAAAATCAAATTATTATTGGGACTGATTTTATTATCGTCTCGGGTTTCTCAGGCACAGCCTGAGAGGCTTATTTACCATGAAATTCAAACTGATGAGACCGGAAAGATAATTCCATGGTACAGCAAAGAACCGGGGAAAGCTTATAGTCATGTTATTCAGTCAGTCTGGCATTTTTGGGACACCATACGGGTAGATATGAACGGGCTGCCTTATTATATGAACCACCAGGTGTGGCAACCAGATTATAATGATCCCAGAGGACTGGGGGGTGATCAGATCCAGATGGCTTTGTCTTCATGGAGATTATTATATGCTTACACAGGAGAGATGAGATTAAGGGAGAATATGAAATTCATGGCTGATTATTATATCAGTCATGGTTTTTCTTCTCCTGTATGTAAATGGCCAAATATTCCTTATCCCTACAATACACTGGTCTATTCAGGTATTTACGATGGCGATATGGTCATAGGTAGAGATTATACACAACCTGATAAAGCAGGATCGTTGGGTATTGAATTTGTGAGACTCTTTAAGATGATGAGTAGTGAAAGATACCCCAATACCACAGATAGGCTATACCTTGATGCAGCCATAGGAATAGCCAATACTCTGGCTAAAAAAACAATAGAAGGTGATGAAAATAATTCACCATTACCGTTTAAAGTAAATGCTCTGACAGGAGAATTAGGCCAGTTACTAACTAGCACACGCAATGGAAGGGACACTACTTTAAGCAGTTATACAAGCAACTGGTCGGGTACAATGGAGTTGTTTTTAGAACTGATAAAATTAAACAAAGGGGATGTGGTTTTATATCAGCAGGCTTTTGATAAAATTTTGGCCTGGATGAAAGAATATCCATTAAAGAACAATAAATGGGGGCCATTTTTTGAAGATGTCCCTGGCTGGAGCGACACTCAGATTAACGCTATTACATTTGCGCAGTTTATGATGGACCATCAGGAATATTTCCCTAACTGGAAAAAGGATGTAGTTGGGATATTCGACTGGGTTTACAAGATACTTGGGAATAAAACATGGGAAAAGTACGGAGTGATTGTTGTAAATGAACAAAACAGCATATCAGGTACCAGGTAACAGCCATACATCCCGGCAGGCTTCTGCCGAGTTGCAATATGTTGCATTAACCGGTGACACCAGCAGAAAGCAAAATGCTATCCGCCAGTTCAACTGGGCTACATATATGGTAGATTTTGATGGGAAAAATCGTTACCCGAGGGACCAAAACTGGCTCACCGATGGATATGGCGATTATGTGCGTCATTTTTTAAGGGCCATGGCAGCTATCCCTGAATTATCACCTTCAGATGAAGATCATATTCTGTCTTCTTCATCAGTGATACAACGGGTAGATTACAGAAATCAGACAGGAGCAGATCTTGATAGAGGTGACCGTAACAGTAATGTTAATAATATAATTCTGCGTTATACTGCTTATGATAAGACAGGTACAGAGCAAATGCACCTTCTGAAAAAGCCCTCGAGAGTATTGCTAGATCGCAATGCAGTTAACGAAACAGATGATTTAAGTTTTGAAGGTTATAAATGGAGGCCATTAAGAAATGGAGGCATCCTTACAATCAACCGTATTAACGGAAATGTTGTAACGGTGCTTGACTAACAAACTGGGAGATGATAATACTGGGGTTGTTTAAGAAGACCTTTTTAAACAGCAAAGTACGCTAAGAAGGGCAAAGCACGCAAAGCTAAAATCATGTCTTTCAGTTCTTTGCGACCCCGGTTAATGGATTTGACTTTGAAGATAACCCTTTTGGAAGGGAGTCATTTAATAAAATTTGTAACTGGCAACTTGAGTTAGATAAAAGAACATCAGGAGATTTATGAAAAGAGATTCCGACAAATATCCGATTTGGTTTCCAATAATATTTATCAGCCTTGATCTGATAATAGTTAACCTGGAAACAGGATTTTCGCAAAATCTGTCTAAATCAAATACCAGGTGCAAAAGCCGGGCATATTGACCACATTTGGCCTGTCAGATTACAATTAACATACATAACTAAACAACAAGCATTTAACTCTTGCTTTTGGTGGTCAATTTGATCCGGCCAACTATGGTCAAGGCCACTGGCTTTTCCATTTAGTAAAGAAGTCGTAAAAGCTATTGCCAGCCAGAAGAATAATTAATCAAGATACTAATTAGGATACCTAAAACAACAAAGAAGTCGTAAATATCTTATTATTAAATTATTATATATATGGGTTCGATTCCCCGCAGCTCCACGATCAATCAGGTGGCCTGTTTAACGAGTCCGCCAGCTGCAGATGATGAATAATCCGGACATCTGTTATTCAAGTATGATTATTTCTGAATCATAAGCCCAGGCTGCAAAATATCCCAGCGCACTATTATTAATGTTTGATACAGGATTATATGGAGTTGGGGGCATTACTCTTTTTTTCCAGTATAGGACATCATTCAACTGGATAAAATAGTTATAAACAGATTCATCGATTGAAAATACCTGCACCTCAACTTCACCACCTTCATAAAACATCCGTTCCGAAAAACTGAGAGTGTCATTATCAGCATTATTAATATTAAAATTATTAATGGAACCATTAATAGCATTATCTTCAGTAAGAACATAATAACTATTTTTTAACACTCTGCCATCCAGAATGTACCGAACCATATAGAAATCATCTTTGTCCGGATTATCAATGAATTCACTTGTAATTGTGAACATCGTCTCGCCATACGGATTAAATATGCTTTGAGATTCATCTCTGGAATAACGAACTGAAATAATATCCGTTTCCAGAGGCATGTATGATATACCTTCATAGATAGTTCCATCATTTATTATTTCAATTTTGTAAGTTCTTTCTTCCGTTCCAATAATGGTATTACCAGTATAATATCCATTACCTGTGTAGATCAGTTCTTCCGATGAGGTTCCGTCGCTTATTATAATACTGGCATCTTCAATAAACTCAGGCTCTTCAAGAGAAAAATAACTTGTAGTCCGGGTTAAATGGACAAGACTGACCGAGTCTTTATAGATTATTGCCTCAACTACAAATACAGGGTCAGAAGAATTCAGGTCGATATCAATAACCTCCTCGCAGGAAGCAAGAATAATTGATATGGCTGTGGTAATTAAACAATATTTATCCATGATCATTATTCTAAAATTTGTGACTTATAAGTCCGGAGACCGAAGACCGAAGACCAATTTCTGAAAGTTGTCTTCCAGACCTTTTACTTCCGATCCCGCTTTGCGGGATTTGGCTTCGCCGAACTCCACTTCGTTCCGGTTCGTCATTACATTCCTCAACTTCCGACTTCTGACTTCTGACTTCCGACTCCAACAGATCTAACATTGATTAGTTAAAATTTAAAGTTATAAGTGATTGAAGGGACTATCCCAAAGAGGCTTAGCTTTACTGCTTCTGTGGATCCGGGAACAGTTTCACTTTCCCGGAAACTAATCATGTAAGCATTATGCCTGTTGTACAGGTTATAAACTGAAAAATCCCAACCTGACTTGTATTTCTTCCGATTTTTCCCGTTTAAGGTAAGACTGACATCAAGGCGGTGACAGGCAGGCATACGATAACCATTTCGCTCTGTATAATAGGGTACAGGATTATTATCTAATACATACTTTCCACTGGGGAAGGTGACCGCATTCCCGGTGGCATATGTCCAAACGCCTGAAATAGTCAATCGCTGGCTGATCTTATAAATTGCAACAACAGATACGTCATGTGTCTTATCATACTTCATGGGATACCAGGAAAAATTGTTGATGCCTTCTATTTTATTTTCAGCTCTTGAGAGAGTGTAGCTCACCCAGCCTGTAAAACTGCCGTACTTTTTCTTTATATAAAGTTCAAGTCCGTAGCTTCTCCCTTTTCCGGTAAGAATCTGTGATTCTACATGCTCATTAAATATAATATCAGCACCATCTTCATAGTCAATTGAGTTAGTCATGTTTTTATAATAAACTTCTATCGATGCTTCAATACTATTTTCCAGGAAATTCCGGAATAAACCTGCCGAAAAATGATCAACAAACAGGGGTTTCAAATTATTACTGCTGGGCATCCATACATCTGTTGGAGAGCCTGCTGTACTGTTAGACAGCAGATGCAGGTATTGTGCCATCCGGTTGTATGATAGCTTGACAGAACTTTTGTTACTTAAAATATAGTTAACTGAAAGCCGCGGTTCAAGACCAAACCAGGGATAAGCAGCTTTACCAGAGCTATACCAGGTTGAATCGACCGGTTCGTTATCTGTATTATATTCATAGAACCAACCCGGACCTGTTTGATTAAAAGTTGAAAATCTGAGACCATAATTTGCACTGAATCTGGGCGTAATCTCCTGTTCGTTTTGTATATACAATGCACTTTCAAAAGCCCTTTTTTCTCCAAGGACTATTTCTAAATTTGTGCTTTCACCGGAGGTAAGTTTTCCCGGACTGAATTCGTGATAAGTAATATTCATGCCAAATTTTAAAGTGTATTCAGGGTTAATATACCAGGTGGCCTCCTCCTTTAAGCTCAGGTCTTCAATCCCCGATCTG
>Ga0315543_1004866_pt1 | contig 10866 bp, 8 predicted proteins | sample SalMarSW160210MG_2_FD_203098 | JGI IMG/M metagenome (GOLD analysis project Ga0315543, IMG submission 203098) | Salt marsh sediment microbial communities from the Plum Island Ecosystem LTER, Massachusetts, United States - Salt Marsh Sediment SW1601-210 ...
CAGAGGACCATTATTGCCACTGTTGTCACCGTCTTGCCCGTGTACTGGCTCTATTTGCTTGTCGGTACGCTGCTCTACGTATTCTACCAGCAGAATCCTTCGTTGGCCTTGCCTGTGGAACTTAAGGAAATCCTGCCGCATTTTGCGCGTAACGTTTTGCCGGCGGGCCTGAAGGGTCTTGTGCTGGGCGCCATCTTCATGGCCAGTATCGACTCGCCGCTCAGTTCGCTGACCTCGTCTTTCGTCACAGATATCTATCGTCCTCTGATTCGCCGGCACGCTTCGGAAAGACACTATCTGCTAATTTCGCGAATTGGAGTGGTTGGTTTCGGCCTGATTCTGGCGACCATCGCGGCAGCCTTCGCGCCGGTCGAGAACATCCTCTGGTTTGCCTTCCAGATTCTATCACTGACCGGTGGGCCTATGCTCGGCGTCTTTCTGCTGGGGCTCCTGACAAAACGCAAGTCGAACCGAGCCAACATCCCCGCGATGCTCGCAAGCACGGCGGTCTGCCTGGTTCTGCTACTGCTGATAAAGTATGAAATCCTCAAGCTCGGCTGGAGCTGGTTGATCGTCATCGGGACGGCGATAACATTCGTTCTGGGCTATCTGCTTGGCCCGGCCATCAAAGAAAGTATAAAAATCAAAGTGCAAAATGCAAAGTGAAGCAAACCCCCCTTAGGGGTCCACGATTTTGATTTCTCATATCTGATTTTCCATTATTTTTGTTACCAGCGGCTGAATTGTTGCCTTTCATAGGTAGAAGGCTCTACAAATGGTTGTTTTTAGTGTGATTTATTCAGAAAAGTAAAGAACTCGGGAATGCAGGAGGCTTTAAAATGAAAGCTTTACAAATCATCCGAAAATGGCTGCTCAGCCTGTGGAACCTTGAAGCGAGCCTATCGAACGGGATTGATTCACACAAATGGGAAAGCAAAATCGAGATTATGACAAATTTGTCATGCAGGCATTGTTGAATCAATTAGCGAAAAAGGCTGCAAACCGTCAAAATCCGATTTGTCGGCGATGGGCAGAAGCTTTTGATAACGATTGGAGAACGAACAATGAGAAGGGCAATATTAATCATCGTTTTGATTTTATCAATCTTCCAAATGGGCGGCTGTGTGGTTATCTCCTGCGAAGAGCACAGGCGCCAGAAGCCCCACCATGTCAAATGTAATCAAATGGGTGTCATGATTCATGAAGTCCACATGATTGGTTTCTGAACCGCATAATCTATTTCGCATTTCAAGCTGCTCACCCGGCCAGCACAGATTCTCCAGTTGCTCCGGCAGCGCCTGTTCCATATCCAAGTGTACATAGCAGTTGTATTTCCGCGGCGGATTCGATATCTTATTTATTGAAGCCTTAATCATATAGCCGTGAATCAGATAGATTGTAATTTTTGTGTTGAAGGGGATTTATAGATGACAAAAAGATGGACCGCCCAGGAGGTTTTAGATTTATCAAGGTCATTCCAGCCGGCATGTGTGCTAACCGCGGCGGCGGCTCTTGATGTTTTCAGTCCGCTTTATGCAAAACCAATGACAGCCAAAGCACTGGCCGGCGAGCTTGGTACCGACCCGCGGGCGACGGCCATTCTCCTGGATGCGCTTGTAGCATTAGAATACCTAAGCAAGCAGGGCGAAGAATACAGCGTTCCTGAGGACGTAGCGGGGTTGCTGGCAGAGCAATCAGCCGACAATGTCCTGCCCATGCTTCGTCATCAGGCCAATTGCCTTCGTCGCTGGGCCGAGCTGTCGAAGGTGACACAAACGGGAAAATGCGCAGAAACCGCTCCGAGTGTTCGCGGTGCCGACGGCGACCAGGAGGACTTTATCGGCGCTATGAATACTATCTCCAGACCTGTCGCTGCCGGCGTGATTGACATGTTGCGGCCGTTTAATTTCCATCATGTGCTCGATGTCGGCGGCGGGCCGGGCACTTGGACGATTGCGTTTCTTCGCGCCGTTCCCGTGTCTGTTGCGACGTTGTTTGACCTGCCGGCGGTGGTATCGATAGCTAAGCAACAATTCGCAGAGGCGGGATTGAGTGACAGAGTGACCCTTGTGGGAGGCGATTATAACACCGATGCGTTGCCGGAGGGTGCGGACCTGGCCTGGCTTGGTGCTATATGCCATCAGAACTCAAGGCGGCAGAATCGGGAGCTCTTCGCCAGAGTTCACACAGCTCTTAGCGATGACGGCGCTATAGTCATACGCGATATGGTTATGGATCCTTCCCATACGAGCCCGGTAGCCGGAGCTTTGTTTGCTATTAACATGCTGGTCGCGACCGATGGGGGCGGGACTTATAGTTTCGATGAATACCGTGAAGATCTTTGTGAGGCCGGCTTTGGTGAGGTGGCATTGGTACATCGGGACGAGTTTATGAATTCCTTAATCCGGGCTAAGAAAGCTCAGAAATAACTATCCCATAGACTCTGAACTTCACGTTAGGCTCAGGGCGAAATTCGGTCAGAGCTTTCTGATCAATCCGATGACGATCGCCTCGATTCGGCAGTTATCCGTGTAGATTGGTTGATAATCATCGTTAGCGGGCTGGAGCCTGACATAGTCACGTGTCGAGGGCGTCCCGCCCTCGAATCGCGGGCAAGATGCCCGCGACACGTGCTGATAATCATCGTTGGCAGGCTGGAGCCGGGCCTGGTGTTTCTCTTTGTAGAATCTCTTGAGTGTCGCATTCTCATCATCGACAATAGCGACGACCAACTGGCCGTCATCGGCGACGCGGCACCGGCGGCAGATAACGTAATCGCCCTGGCGGATGTCCTCATTGATCATACTATCGCCGGCGACCTCAAGAGCGAATATGTCATCGCCGGAGCCGAAGGCCGAGGTCAGCGACAGTAATTCGACGTTCTCTATGGCTTCGACGGGCACACCGGCCGCGACACTGCCGGCTAACGGGATGCCCCCGGCCTCTGTGGCATTAGTTGGAGAGCTTTGACCTGACAGCTCGCTAAGCAATTCTTGCCCTTGCGAGCTGACCTTCAAAGAGCGAGCCTTGTTTTGGTATCCTGAAAGCAGGCCCTTTTTTCGCAGCTCGGCGAGGTGCTCGAACACGGTGCTTCGGCTGATTTCTAATTCGCAGGCCATTTCGGCCAAGGTCGGGGAATAGCAGCGGTTCTCCTGGAAACGGGCTACCATTTGCAGGAGCTGGAACTGGCGCGGCGTCAGTTGAATCGCGGGCTGTGCTGTTCTGGGTCGCATCGTTTAATTTCTCCGTGTTACGGACGGTCGGTTCGTCAGGACAAAAGCTGCTGCTCAAAGGCACATCCGTACTGGCACGCTTAAGGCCGAATGCAGCGGCGAGCGCCTCGGCCGCCGAGCCAAGCAATCTCGCCAGAACATCCGGGTGCTCGGAAGGTTCCGGCTGCCAGGAAGCGACGAAATCGCCGCCGGGCCCGAACTTGCAGAGCGGCTCAGCTTGTTTTTCTCTGTCTGATATCATATTTTTTTGATTCCCGGGTCGTGTCGCGGGCTTGAAGCCCGCGATTCGAGGGCGAGACGCCCTCGACACGATTCTTCAAATTCGTTTAGTCGCAAATGTTCTATCGGCAGGGCACACCAATTTACCCAAACAAAAACCGAACAAAAATAAGCCGCTTCAGGACTTTTTTTTTGCCTTCGAGTTTCTATTCTGATAGCCGGAAAAATATGGGACTACACGCCGAATATTTTCACCGCCGGTCGAGCCGGCAAAGATGTTGGCTATAAATGCTCGATTCGGTTAAGATATATGAGGTAAGTGCAGCGTTGGCATGGAAATCAAATTAGTATTCTTATAAGGGAACTTTGATGAATAGAAGAGGATTTTTAAACCGATCCGGCATGATTGTTGCGGCTTTGGCTGCAATCGCCGTCGGTACCGGTTGCCGGCAGTGTGATCTTTGTTCCGAGGACGATAAATGGGAGTCGTTATTTAACGGAAAAGACCTGACCGGATGGGTGGTTAAATGCAAACCGGCCGACTCAAGCAAGGAATTCTGGCGAGTGGAGAATGGGACGATACTCGCAGATTCGATGGCCGGCAAGGAGCATGATTACATTTGGCTGCTCACGGAACAGCAATACGGCGACTTTATCCTGCGCCTGCGTTTCCAGGCGTATAGCGACAATCCGGGCAACAGCGGGATCCAAATTCGCAGCCGGTACGACGATCAGGCGGGCTGGCTGGACGGTCCCCAGGTCGATATAAACCCGCCCGGCCCCTGGCGAACCGGCATGATCTGGGACGAAACAAGAGGCGTCCAATGCTGGCTTTATCCCGATGTCCCGAAGGGGCAGTGGGTCGATCCGTCAATGGCGCCGCAGACGATGGTCTTTTATTACAGCGATGAAGGACCCGGCTGGAATGATTTCGAAATCAAAGCGGTCGGCACCAGGGTCACTGCCCACCTGAATGGTGTGAATGTCACAGAATACGACGGCACCGGCGTGCTCGATGACGATGTGCATAAGATGCGGAATGTTGGACTTTTAGGCCATATCGCGCTGCAGATACACACGGGCGATCTGCTGAGAATCTGTTACAAGGATATTTACATAAAAGACCTGTCGAACTGACGACTTGTCAATTTTACGGCAGGCTGCGCGGTTCGACTCCGAGCAGGTGACGCACGAAGAAATCCATGCGCCGCCGGCTGGCGTAGGGGCTTCCTCCAATGCCGTGGCCGCCGCCCGGTACTATCAGCATATCGAAATCTTTGTCCGCTTTGATAAGCGCGTTAACGACCTGCATGGTTGAGGCGGGATCTACGTTCCTGTCAAGTTCGCCAACGGTCAGCAGCAGTTTGCCCTGCAGTTTGTGCGCCTGAGTGACGTTCGATTGTTCTTCGTAATGCGGGCCGATGGGCCAGCCCATCCACAGCTCGTTCCACCAGATCTTGTCCATTCGGTTATCGTGGCAGCCGCAGTCGGCGACTCCGACTTTGTAGAACTCGCCGTGCGCCAGCAAACCGCGCAGAGCGCTCTGGCCGCCGGCCGAGCCGCCATATATGCCGACTCGCGCCAGGTCCATATACGGATATTTCTTAGCGGCAGCCTTCATCCACAGAATCCGGTCGGGAAAGCCTGAGTCACCGAGATTCTTGCAGCACACATCGTGAAACGCCTTTGAGCGGTACGACGTACCCATGCCGTCGATTTGAACAACGATGAAACCCAACTCGGCGATCGCGTGCTCACGAGTCTGGAGCCCGAAAGATTTCGGCACGAAGGCGGCTTGCGGGCCGGCATAAATTTTCTCGATTACGGGGTATTCGTTGCCGGGATCGAAATTGCTCGGGCGGATAATAATTCCGTAGATGTCCGTTTTACCGTCCCGGGCTTTTGCGACAAATCGCTCGGCTGCTCGCCAGCCCGTTGCCTGCAGCATACTCCAATCGGCCCGTTCCAGCTCGAAGATGAGCTTTCCGTCATCGGTGCTGCGAAGCTCCGTCACCGGCGGCTGATCGACGCGGGACCATCGGTCGAGGAAAAAACGCCGGTCGGGTGAAAAAGTAATGTCATGTGTGCCATTGCTGCGAGTCAGAACCACCAAACCGAACCCGTCGAAGTTTATACGGCAGAAATGGATGTAATAAGGATCCTGCTCGGGCCGAATTCCGCCGGCCTGGAACCAGATTTGCCGCTTTTCTTCGTCCACGTTATCGACTCGGCGGACTACCCACGTGCCACTGGTTATCTGGTTTTTGACATTTCCCGTCTCGGCATCGTAGAGATAGAGATGGTTCCAGCCGTCCCGCTCCGACATCCAGATGATTTCGTTTGTCTCGTCGATGTAATGACTGAATTGCTTGCCGGAGTAGTCGATAAATGTCTTGCTCTGTTCATCGACGACGGCACGGGGCCGGCCCGTCGCGGCATCCACACTGATGATGCGCAACACCTGGTGGCCGCGCTGGTTATAGAGGAACGTGAACCGGCTTGAATCAGGCGACCAGCGAATCTCTGAAATACTCCAGGGATTTGGGAACAGCTCGTCCGGGATTACGACGTGGCTTTTTTCGGAGAGGTGGAAAAGGTGCGGTTTGTCGATCGCAATCTGGTCGCCGGGTTTAAGATAAGAGTAATTATGGAGCTTGGGCTGCAACTGGTCATCAGGAGACGACTCGATCAGATAAACTTTTCGCTCGTCGCCTTTGCGCGTGCGCAGCACGAGAAGCTTAGTCGAATCGGGCGACCAATGGAACCGGTCCGAATAGGCATCCTCTTCAGTGCCGTCCTCGGTAAATGCTATCTCTTCATCCGTTTCGAGATTACGCACGTAAAGATTATAGTCCTTGATGGACGCCGACCATTTGCCGTCGGGAGACTGTGCTCGCGATCTTGGGCTCCTTGGTTCTCCCCGTTCTCTTCTGGTAGCGGCCTCACGTATCGTCTGTTCATCTATTACTGCATCGGCGGCATCTTCAGTTGCCATGAACGTGACCAGCGGTTTGCCATCCTTGTCCGTTACGAGCCAGACGTGCCCGGCAAAAGTGTGCTGGCGATGCTGGTCGCCGGTGGCTACAGTGGCGTAGTGTTTTCGCTGCCGCTCGGAGTCTATCCAATAGATGTCAACATCCTTGTCCGTGCGATTGATAAAGGTGATGGATGTTTCCTCGCCGGTTTGCCGGCTTGGTCGATAACGTCGGAGCGGCTCAAGTGACGAGGTTGCCCGTTCATCTCTTGATACCGCTTCGATTTCGTATGAACTCAGGTCGCATTTCCACCAACTGTTATTGAAGCTGAACGTAAGCGATGAGCCGGTTTCGTCGAATGTCAAACGGTCGATGGCGAGCTTCTCGGCCTGTATCTGTTGGTCGGCGGCCTTTGCCAGCGACGCGGCAAGTTTTTTATGGTCAAATGCATCCCGACGGATTCCCCGTTCGGCATCGACGAAAATGAACGCACGTTTGTTCTCAGGTAAATCGTTACGATACCAGAACCGCTTATTGTCCTTCAGCCAGTGGGCGGTTACCCTGTCTTTGAACACTTTATTAGCGGTTGTTTCGCGCAGATTCATCGCCCGCTGATAGTCGCTGCGCGTGCCCTGGGCCCGGACATGCTGAGCGGCAAAAAATAACGTCGAGAGTACGATTGCCTGGATAATGGTTTTTTGTTTTAAGGGAACGTTTATAATTTGTGTCTTCCTATTTTCTGCTCGTATTGCCGGAGCAGAATCAGTTATTCAGTCAACTTCACTATTGCTGCCATAGACTACTCTGACAAAGATGTTACGTCAACCTCTGGTTTTGTACGGACCCGGATAGACGTTTCGGCGCCGATCTGGTAATATAGCGGATCAGCAGGTTGAACTATATTGAAAATCTCAATTGAAGGAGTATGGAAATGAAGAGGGAAACAAAAAGAACCAACAGTGAAACAGGATGTCCATTCTTTAACAGGAACGCATCAGGTGCGGCAATAACGCTGCTGTTGATTGTGGTTTTTTGTCTGGCTGCTGCAAATGCCGAGGCGGCGTGGCAGCGTAAAAGCAGCTCGACCGGCGATATGCCGACCCCGAACGACGGCAAGGAGCAGACGTGTTGTCTGATACTGGACATCGACAAAGATGGTGTCAATGACTTCGTCGTGGGCGAGCGAACACAAACGCCGTCCGTGGTCTGGTATAAGTACAACGGAAAAGGCTGGGACAAATTCGTGATTGACGATACGAGAAAAAATCCCGAGGCGGGCGGCGACTATTGCGATATCGACCAAGACGGTGACCTGGATATTATCCTTGGTCAGGACTATAGCGGCAACGCGATCTGGTGGTGGGAGAATCCGTATCCCGATTTCTCGAAGCCCTGGACGTGCCGGCATATCAAAAATTCCGGCAGCAGGAAGCATCACGACCAGACCGTCGGAGACTTCGACGGGGACGGGCGGGTGGAATTTGTCTCGTGGAATCAAGGGGCTAAAAGACTTTTGTTTTTTGAGATCCCGTCGAATCCAAAATCGACCGGCCCCTGGCCATCGGCTACGATTTATGAATGGTCGTCGGGGCAGGAACGGGAAGGTTTTCCATCCATTCCGGTCGATATCGACCTGGACGGTAAAGTCGATCTCGTTGGCGGAGGGCGTTGGTTCAAACATACCGGCGGCAACGAATTCAAAGAGAACGTAATTGATGCCGAGATGGCGTTTACACAATGTGCCGCGGGCCAGTTGGTCAAGGGCGGGCGTCCCGAGGTGGTCTTTTCACCCGGCGATATGGATGGCCAGGCCCGGTGGTACCAGTGGACCGGCGACGGATGGAAAATGCATGTATTACGCAAGGTCATCCACGGCCACACCTGTGAGATAAGAGACGTTGACGGCGACGGCAACCTGGACATCTTCATCGGCGAGATGGGTAATCCCGGTGCCGGTGACAACGCCAGAATATATATCTGGTACGGCGATGGCGAAGGGCATTTCAAAGAAACCGTTGCCTCGCACGGCCAGGGAATCCATGAGGGCAAGCTCGGCGACCTGGATGGCGACGGTGACCTGGATATCCTGTTGAAGCCCTACAATCATAAGACGCCTCGAATGGATATTTTGTTGAACGGCGGCGGAAACCTTGCTGATAAAACCGGATGGCAAATTCTTTTTGATGGCTCGGATCTAAACAAGTGGCAGAATGACGGCGGCGGCAAACCAAGTGCCGGATGGATAATCGAAGACAGTGTGCTGACCATGAAGCCCAAAGCCGGCATGATCTGGACCAAAGAACGCTTCGGCGACTTCGTTCTCGATCTTCAGTTCAAGACCGAGGGCAACAGCGGCGTCTTCTTCCGCACTGACAATCCAAAGGACTGCGTCCAGACCGGTATCGAAATGCAGGTCTATAAACGTCTCGACAATCCGAGCAAGCATAGCTGCGGCGCGGTTTACGATGCTCTGGCTCCCAGCAGGGAAATGACTAAGGACGGGCAGTGGAACCACGTCACGATTACCGCTAAGGATAATAAGATCGGCATCGTGCTCAACGGCGAGCAAATCATCGATATGGACCTGAACCGATGGACCGAGCCAAATAAAAACCCCGACCGCGAAGGCTCGAAGAACAAGTTTCGAACTGCTTTGAAGGATTTCAAGCGCGAAGGACATATCGGATTCCAGGACCACAATGCCAACGTCTGGTTCCGTAATGTCCGCATCAGGCAGCTATAAAAACCCGGTATTGGGAAGTGGCCCAAGTTACGTAATTGTACGAAAACAGAAAAATTTTTCTGCACCAAATCAGCGATTACGATTTACGAATTGGGCCGGCAATTTTGATCGGACTGTCAGAAGTCTTTCTGATCATGCAGATACGCGTATATAAGTGTGATGCAAACCTCCGAGTACGGGAATAGAGATGAGTTTGCCTGGGCCTGTAAAACCAGCATTTTAGAAGCTTTAGCAAGATCACGCCCGGCAGGATTCGAACCTGCGACCTACGGATTAGAAATCCGTTGCTCTATCCAACTGAGCTACGGGCGCTTTAATCATAACTCTCCTTAGTGTAACGACTTCCTGCGTATGTTGTCAACCATTCTTTTGTCTCCGAAGGGGGCGTGCCAAAACGTACCAATTTTTTAACACAGACCCTGGGCAGTTGCGATTCCTGTACTGTAGACTTAGAACCTGTCCGAATAAGCCGGAGCAACGAAACGTAATTATTGCACAGACGAAATGAAGAAGACCAAAATAATTCTTATCGTGGAAAATTTATGATTGACCTTAGTCAAATCTCCTGCTATCAAATCATGGTAAGATTCTTTAATTCGCTAAACTTATTTTGGATTGCGAGAAATCTGAAATGAAGCCGCAAAATTATAATGAACAGCGATTTTTTTGTATGCAGCTCGCCTGGGAGTCGTATCCGCCGGTTGAACAACCTGCTCAGGCAGGCATCCATTTGTCTCGAGTAGTATACGGAGAGAATCCTCGGCTCCGGGATCGAATCGACCAGGAGAATGCAATCGCAGCGCCGTGTCCCAGCGTCAAAACTTCCGACTTTGAAAACACGTGTATATGAATGTACATGATAAGGAGACATAGTAAATGACACTACTTGAATTGTGTGAGCCGCTCTTTCAGTATGTGTGTCGGCTGCTTCGGTTGGCTCGAACAGGCCGTGCCATGGAAATGGATAAAGTGCGAAACGATATTGCGCGAATATTCAGTGATGTCAAGGCAAAGGCATCTGTAAGCGCCGAATTGGCCACACAATACGAAAAAGTCGAATTACCTCTCATTTTCTTTATCGACTTCATGGTAAAAGAGAGCAAGCTGAGCTTTGCGCGTGACTGGCTCGAACTGGGCCGTGAAAGGAACGAACTGGCTGGAGACGAGAAATTCTTTGATTTGCTCGATTTAGAGTTGGCGGATCCAAGCGACGCTTCAACTCAACGGTTGGTTATATTTTACACATGTATCGGTCTCGGTTTTACGGGGATTCATGCCGGACAGCCCCAAAAAATCCAGCGGTTAATATTGCGAATCTCGGCTCGTATTTCGGACATGATGGATGCAGATGAGAATTCTTACATTTGCCCGGAGATCTATGAGAGTGTGGATTCCAGAGATTTCACTAAGCCGCCAGGCAAGAAGTTAGGCGTGATTGGAATTGTTGTAACAGGCTTCGTAATTCTTTGGATGGTAGTGTATTGTTTCTCATTTTGGTCAGCATCAGGAGAAATAGAGGACTCTATCGATATAATCAAGCAACATGATAAGCCTTCTTCAACCGCTGAATTAACGGATATTAAAAACAATTCGATTGGAGAGTAAATTCACATTATGATTTCTGTAATATCCACTTTTTTTAAGAATCTTCCGACATACTTGAAGATGGTTTTCGCGGGGTTCTTGGTTGCCCTTG
>Ga0315543_1004869_pt1 | contig 10864 bp, 4 predicted proteins | sample SalMarSW160210MG_2_FD_203098 | JGI IMG/M metagenome (GOLD analysis project Ga0315543, IMG submission 203098) | Salt marsh sediment microbial communities from the Plum Island Ecosystem LTER, Massachusetts, United States - Salt Marsh Sediment SW1601-210 ...
CATTCAGGATTATATTACCTTGCTCAAAAACAGATTCGTTATTAAATCCTAAACCCTAATCCCCGTTTCCACGGGGACAGGTTTAGGATTTCTGCTTTTCTGTTCAAAGCAGGTGCTGGGAGGCGCCTGCCGACGGTAAGCCCGATGACTGGCACTAAGTCGTAACAAGGTAGCTCCGATAAAAAGAAGGCGGATAAACTCCGGGGAACCTGCGGCTGGATCACCTCCTTTCTAGGGATATACTAGAACCCGGCCTTGGCCGGTGTGTGTCAGGCATTTTCGCTGTTCGGTTTAACTGATGCTTAAAAAGCTCCCCTTAGGGGAGCTTTTTTTATGCATTTATTTCAGCCGCGAATTTTCGCAGATTAGCATTAATAATTTATTAGACACGGGTTAACACAGATTGACACAGTTTTTGGGTGTTGACGGATTAAGAACCTTCGATTAGACTGAGAACTACGCTATGCTGCGGTTTTGGGTATTGTGAACCACAGATTCCTTCGACAAGCTCGGGACGAAGTAACACAGATTGACGCGGATTTTTTTGGGCACTGGCAGACACAGACTGGAACACGGATTGACACTGATTTTTTGGTTTGACGGGGATTGCGGTTTTGGGTTTCATTTGTTGGATTTTGAGGGAAATTCTGTTGAAAGTCGGGTGATTTTGGGGGAAAATTATCAATCAATTCAAAAGTAAAAAGGCAAAAGTGAAAAATCATGGATTACGCGGTGAATTTTGGAGTTGAAAACATAGCACGGAAGGGTAGAATTGGGGCCTGAAGGAATTTGAATAAGGAGATTTTCGGGAAAACGATGAGGACAACAAACAAAGAGTTGCGGTCGAATAGCGTTGAAGAACAGGTGCATATCGTCGGAGAAGATGACAAGCAAGTTCGCGAATGGTGCGGAAGACGATTAGGAAATGAATGGCGTTTGTTTGAAGGTCCGGCGAAAGAAGCATTAACATTGTTAAAAAATGATTCTGTGGATTGCGTTGTTACTTCTCCGCCCTATTTTTGGCTAAGAGATTATGGGGTGCGTGGCCAAATTGGGTTAGAGGAGAATGTCGATACGTACGTTGTTAATCTGACGAGCGTTATGACCGAAGTATATAGGGTACTTAAGAAGGACGGAGTGTTGTTCTTAAATATTGGAGACACATACTATTCTGGTAAGGGTGAATCGCAAGGGATTGATCGAAAGAGTTCAAAAAGGCGATTTGGATTGAGAGCAGTAGATAAAAGCGGTGGTCTTGGGATAGGACTCCAGAGGAAATCAATAATTGGAGTTCCCTGGAGAGTAGCTGAAAAGATGTGTCAACAAAACTGGGTCCTGCGCTCGCCAATTATCTGGCACAGAGATAAATGTCTTCCCGAGTGTGTTGAAGATCGCCCCAGACGAGGATACGAATACATTTTCATGTTTGCAAAAGCAAGAAAGTACTTTTTCAATCGTGAAAAATTACCTGTGAATGGTGGGAGCGAAGATGTTTGGAGGATTCCCACCAGGCCGAAAAATGGGAATATGGACACAGCGCCTTATCCTGATGAGCTTGTAGAGCAGTGCTTAGCTGTAGGTTGCAGAGAAGGTGGCGTAGTATTAGATCCATTCTGCGGAAGTGGGACAACGTTACGAGTTGCTCTTGCAACTGGACGTAATGGTATCGGGGTAGAGTTGAATCCGCAGTTTTGTGAGTATATAAGAAAAACCTTGACTCAGGATAATTTAAAATGAAATATCTCTCGCTACGACAAATACGTGAATCAATAGAAAAACTTAGACAACATCACCCTATATTCGGGACGACTTTTCTCGTTTTGAAGAACGCTAATATTCCTATCGGGGAGAAGGTCAACTTTAATCTTGACAGCAAGAATCACGATTTTCTCAACAAGTACTATAGAGTGCACCCTAAGTCAGAACATTTTTTCAAAGTATTGGCTCAAAGAGGACGCAAGGGCAAAGATTGGGTGAATCCTGATTATGCGAGTAGTGGACTGCAGAGTATAAATACAAGGAATTTGAAAGGCGCGTTTATACATGATAGGAATAAGAATACCTGGGGATTTAGCAATAAGTATATAGAAGAGTTGAAACAAGTGCTACCAGAAAGAGGAAAAGAAAAAGTACCTCTCTTTCATTTGGCCGCATGGATTTACAGAGAAAAAGGGTGGGAAGACCGTGCGAGTAGAAACGATGTTATAAATGCCTTCGTAAAAGAGTTCAATATTTCCGACGCAGAAATGTCAGAATTGTTTGACTCTGATATTAGATCTGACATCGGTGAGGATGATGCTTTTCAAGAATTGCCGGTACGGTGGCACGAAGTTTTGGAAGGATATGGTAAGCCCCCAGATGTACAACCAGAGCACAGCGGGATTCTGTTTTATCTTGAAGCATCTGGGTTAGATCCAGTCGATCCGTTGATCTTCAAACCTGCGAAACGGTTGAATATTATAACCGGCGATAATGGTCTTGGGAAAACATTTCTGCTTGATCTCGCTTGGTGGGCATTAACTCAAAGTTGGGCAGAACTACCTGCCCAGCCAAAGAATATGATCGCAAAACAGAAGGCAATCATAAAATTCTCTGTTTCAGGTGGGTTAAGCAATAGGCCAGTGACAGTCAAGTTTTCTCCTGATGAGTTGAAGTGGCAAGAACCAAAAGAAGTACCGTCAATTTCTGGTCTTGTGGTATATGCAAGGGTGGATGGTTCTTTCGCGGTGTGGGATCCAATAAATACAATGCTGTCGAAGAGCTTAAGTGGAAGAGATTCTAGGGTTCTTCTTTCCCGGGAGGATGTGTGGAATGGAAAGGAAGGGGAGATAGAAGGTCTAATCAGGGATTGGGTAAAATGGCAAGAAAGACGAGATAAGTATCAGGAATTCAAAACGTTTGAAAAAGTGTTGGGTAAGCTGGCACCAACAGATCTCGGACCAATAAAAATCGGTGAGCCTAAAAGGATTTTGGGGCAGGTTAAGGACGTTCCGACGTTGATTCACCCTTATGGAGAAGTCCCTATTCTCTTTGAGTCTGCTGGATTCAAACGTATAGCAACTCTTGCATATTTGATAGTTTGGGCATGGCAAGAACACAAAATCCAAGCAAGACAAGCAGGCCGGAAAGAAGAGAAACAAATGGTCATTCTGCTTGATGAAGCAGAAGCACATCTTCATCCAAAGTGGCAGCGAAAGATATTGCCAGCAATCCTAAGTGTTGCTGAAGAATTACATCCTGAGATCTCAATGCAGTTGATTGTGGCGACACATTCACCATTAGTTCTTGCTTCAAGCGAACCTATTTTCGACGACGAAAGTGACAAACTTTTTCACTTGGATATTGATTTGCGTGGAACAGTTAAATTCGAGGAAATTGCATATGAGATGAGAGGTACAATTGATTCGTGGTTATCATCGCCTTTATTTGGATTGAAGTACCCAGGTTCTGACGAAAGAAGTATAGCGATTGAAAGGGCAATCCAATTACAAGAATCTGACCATGTCACAAAAAGCGAAGTGGAAAAAGTGACAAGACAATTAAAAGGCGTTCTTTCCCCAGAGGATACCTTTTGGATAAGATGGGTTTTGTTCGCAGAAAAATACGGGGTATGCGTGTGATTAATATCAACCTTCCAGCTCCACCTCCTAACTATGTTGCTGATGTAAAAAACCCTGGAGAGGCATTTCTAAGATGCACTCCGAATCCAACACAGGATGATTGGCGTCGTCATAGTTATTGGAGAAAAATCCATGATTATTTATACAATTCTCATAATGGAATCTGTTTATATTGTGCTTCTTGGACACCTCGTAACCGAAGAAAAGAACATTTTGATTATACAACAATTGACCACTATATTCCGAAAAAAATCGACAAAACAAAGGTATATGAATGGGACAATTTTCGTTTGTGTCGCGCCCGATTGAATCATAGAAAAGCAGATTTTTCTGATGTTCTCGATCCTTGCAGCTTATCGAATGAATGGTTTATTCTTGAATTTACGACATTTTTAATTAAACCATCTTTTGGTTTAGATGAACAAATTAAAATAAAGGTCAGACAAACTATAGAGCGTTTAGAATTGAATCTTGATACTGATTATGTGAATGAAAGAATAGCTATTATTCGTGACTATTCCATTGGAACAATTTCTTTTGACTTTATCAGATTAAAATATCCCTTTATTGCATATCAGATGGTATCACAGCGATTCGATGAGACCTTTAAAGATAAGATTGCGAGGTATTTCAGGACGAATGGTGATAGAAGAACCTAGAAATTAACGCTCGGCACGAGGTGTAAATTAACGATTCAGGAGATAATTTGGGGCCAAGTCGTGGTCGGAGATTACACGAGAGGACTGGCAGTTTGTAGAGGCGGAGAAAAAGTGCATATATTGCGGCAGCGAAAATGAGCTGCACAGAGAGCATATTGTGCCGAAGTCGCTGCGGATTCGGCCTGAGTGCGAGACGTGCGATACTATACAGGGGATACATAACCAGATATGGGCGTGCAGCATTTGCAATTCGGCAAAGGGGACGAAGGGACTGTATGAGTTCTACAGAGAGAAGTTCCCGGGTGAGAAGAAGTATTACGATTTGATACCGCCTTTATTAGAGAAAAAATACCTTAAAACAATTTTCAACTGTCATCAATGCGCGCAGACGCTGGATAAAGGATGCCTTACAGGTGGCGTAGAATTAACGGTACTTGATATTGATTATATTCTACACTGAAAGATAAGAATTTGAGATTGCTACGTTACTTCGTTCCTCGCAATGGTAATTTTAATAGATTCCTCGACTGCGCTCGGAATGACCCCTGCCACGAGCGGCAGTAATAATGCCCCCGTTGCAAGAAATGACCCTGCCAACAGGTGGCAGGGCTAAACCCTTCGACTTCGCTCAGGGCAGGCAACCCTCGGCGGTGCAGGGGACTAACAGATTCTCAAGGAAGATAACTAACAACGTTAATATATTGATTACAACAAAAAATTACGTGCCGGGTGTTGGCGCTGCTCCCTGCCAGTTGTTCGGGTCATTGCCATAAAATTGCGGGAATAATCTGTGCAGTGATTCACCGCTGCCGTCCGGCCCGGCAGGCCAGGGGTCTTCGCCGGCCGGATGCGAGCCATCGCTGTAATTGACTCGGTCCACACGAATGTAATAGCGTTCGTGTGTTGCCGGGTCCTCATCGCCCGGTTTCGAAAGCTGTATTTTCTCACCGCCGTTGTCTAACTTGCCATCGTCCCATTCGAATATCTGCACTCCGCCTGGAACTGTGGGATAGCCCGCATCATTAAAGGCGTCAATATTTTTAACTAAGAGCAGATACTCTCCATCTTCCATTGTCGTACCGAGCGGAAAATCAAAGGTAACGCCGCCGCTGTCGGTGAAAGGCCAGGGGACATAGATGAGCTGTTCGGTGTCATATTCCTGTAATGTAACAGTCGAGCCGCTCATATTAAGCAATTCCACGTATTCGGCCTCTCCCGCGGTATCGGTGGGATGATACATTATTTCGTTGATTACGATTGGACCGACCTTCGGATAGGCATTGGCAGAATCGGGCGTGTTCTCGCTCATAGCTACGAAATTATACGTGCCTGTGCTCTTGAGATACCGGCCAAACGCTATACCGGTTTCGGATGCATCAAACTGCTCAATATCCATCTCACCCATCAACTGACCATCACGTCCTGCGTGGATATAGAGCGTTTCACCGTTCTCGCTGAGAGCAAAAGGTATAAGGCAGCCCGGGTCGTTCAGGTCGCCGAAGTTCGGTTCTTCATAGAAAACGATGTAACCATAGGGTCCAATCGTCGTTCCTTCGGCAATCTCATATTTCATAAGATTGCTGTCGCTGTCACTAAGGAACCAGCCGCCTATGTTAATGGTTTCTCCCGTGGTGTTATGCAGCTCAATCCAGTCGGTTGCCTCGGCGTGTGAGTGGGCCAGAAGTTCGTTAATGACAATGGTGCCTCTGTCTGGAATATCAGCGCTGTCATCCCAGCCGGGTGAGCCGCCGACATAAGCGCTCGTGCGCCAGCCGCTCTTACTGTCCCAACTGTTGGGGTCGGTGTTTTCAGCATCCCTTATGGTCAGAGAGAACCCTTCACCATCGGTAATATCGAACCAGCCGTCGCTATACTTGAAGTCGTGAATTGTCTGGCCGGCAGCATCTTCAAGGATTATTTTTTCACCGGCGTTGTCCAAACTTCCTGTGTATTCGCCGGCAATGGTATTCGTGTTGAAATTGGGCTCTGATGCATATTGTGATTCAAGTGCATCATAATCTTTTACAACTAAAGCAAATTCGTCAGGGTCAAGTGTCCAGTCCGGGAATGTGAAAGAAATACCTTTTGTAAAACTGACCAGATTCAGGTTGATTGTCGTTATCCCGATGTTTTTTAGCTCTATATATTCTTTGTCGGGGTCATTGGGGTCGTTCGTATCTTCCGGATGATACATAATTTCAGTGATGCGCAGATTTTCTGCAACAGGCCCAATGGCATATACCGCCTCATTCAGGGCACTCCAGGTTGAGCCATCCTTCGCACGTGCCTTGACCTGAGTGCTCTTGCCAAACGTAATAGCTCCGATATATTCAATCGCAGTAGGAGACACTGCGCCGCCTTCACCGCCTGAGCCGGCTACCAGCTCGGCGCAGATAAGAAAATCTGAGCTCGTGGAACTATGATTCATTCCGTGAATGGCAAGCACATTGTCCCCGACATTTAAGTCCCCGAGATATGCGCTTATATCAATGCTTTCGTCCCAGCCGCCAGTACTGGCCTCGTGGGTATCGATGTCGGCGCTGGAGTTCCATTGCGGCGTGCCGGAAAAATTACGGCTTGCAACTAATGTGCCATTTAGATAAGCAACAAATGCGTCGTCATAGCGAACCTTCAGGGTCATATAATCAAAGCTTGCCAGGTCGCCTGATTCCACGGTGAATGGAATACGGATGTAGCAGGTGGTGTTTTTGCCCTGGCCGTACATATCATCTGTAACATCGAGACTAATGAGGCCTTCATAGCCGGATTTCGCCTCGTAACCGACACCTCCGGGACTGCCGGTGCATAAATCCCACGATGAGTCGTCGAAATTGGGGTCTGTTCTCCAGGTGGTGCCGATGTCGCTATCTGGCACGAGGGCGCTCTTGTTAGCGTCTTCCGCCGCCAGTGTGGTTTCAGAACCCTGTGATGTTGTCGGTAAGCGCGGGTCACCGCCGTCCAGAGTGTACCATATAGTGCCGCTTGTCGCTGTTATTGAAAAGAGGTCACTGGTTGAAATATACCCGCCGTGCTGGTAAGAGCCGTTGATATAGAAGACCGGAGCATCAAGATAAGGGTACAAGCCGGCACTGCGCAACTGGCTCAGAACGATGTTACGGCGTGCCGGGAAGTAGTTATTAATAAGGCGGTCTCGTTCTGTCACCCATTCGACGTCACGGGTATAAGGGGTTGACCTTTTATAGTCACCCCAGCGTGCGGACTCTCCCACAATGGCACGGTCAATATCCATTATGCGTGTCCAGTAGCGGTCAGCCGTATTTTGCTCGGTCAGAAGACCATCGTTGAAAAAGTGCTTGTGAGCGTGGTCGGCAAACAGCATGCGGAATTCTTTGTTTGCTTTAAGCAAAACAGTAAGATATGCAGGATTCTCATATCCATTGATATAAGCAGCGACATTAACCCGGTCAACGCTTTCACCCTCAAGGGACCACTCTACGTCCCAGGGTATGAATACAAATCCTGAACCCGGCTGGCGCTTACGTATGGCGTAAAAGTTTCTCGGAGCCGTATCGTTGCCTATCAGAACCGGCGCATCGCGGCTGCCCGTATGGAATATCATCAGCATATAATCAATCATTGCGGGTATATCGACATATTCCTGAATAGCAGCGTATGCCTCCGGCGTTGACAGGTCGGCCTCTGCCAGCGTGAACAGCTCATCCCACGCCTGAAGATCTCCGGAAAGAAGCTCGATGACATTCTCACCGGTCCAGTACTGGGCGTCGGTCTTGATAACATCATAGTCGCTTTTGCTGCCGCCGAGATGCTCGCTGGCAAAAGCATCGTCCGGGCGTTCGGTCAGAATATACATTCCCCAGTAAAGGCCGTTAACATAGACATGCACATGCCGGCCATAGCCCTGCAGCCGGCCCATATCACGTATCGTATCATGTGCATACAGCTCACGCATATACTGGGCACGCTGAGTGTTACCTCCGCTGTCGCCCGTCCAGCTATAATTCCAGGTCGCACGCAGGACTAACTGGTCAAAAACCTCAATATCACTGTCTTCGAAAAGAGGAAACTGGAGCTTTGTGGGACCATATTCACTTCTGAAGATTATTCGCAGAGACTGTTTGGCGACGGGCTGAGTCCTTGCATAGCCGCCGTGAGCACGAAGGCCGGCGTTGGCCTGGATATATTCTCCTGTGCAGGGGTCTATGATTTCGATTGATGCCTCCCTCTCCCAAAGCTCACCCCGTTGAGAGGCGTTGGCGTAGAGGCCGGTTGCAGCTCCAAAAAAGTCATCATTGGGAATGACTACGCAAACTGATGGAATGGCCTGGAGGTCGTCTTTGAATGTAGCTGAGTATGCAGGGTCATCGACTACGTCAGGGTCAACCTCGTAATCAACAACGAGTGGGCCCCAGTAGGTTGGAAATCCCGGCGGAGAAGCGGACTGTTCAGTTACATCATCGAGAGAGATATATGTTCGACTGACAACGCGGGAACTGAGCCATCCCGGTTTAACGGCTATGACTCTTAAGCAGGCGGTGGGGTCAATATGTATCGGGCTTCCGGTATATTGCAGACTGCTCTGTGTCGGCTTTGTAAAATCTGTTGTGTAGTAGATGTTGGCGTCCGGAGTGTCACAGCCTATATAGACATCGAAACCGGTCTCGTAAAACCCCCCTTTAGAACTGAATTCCGGGTCGGCAACGACTCCCAGATATCCCTGACAATTACACAATAGGGCCGTCGGACCATCGAAGAATCGCCAGTCCTGGCCGTTGTCCGGATATCGGCCGTAGGAAATATCTGTATATTGCTCATCAAAGACAACCACATCAATCACAGAACTTCCGTCAGTATCGAATAATCCAACCTCTTCACCATCTTTATCAAGCTGAAAGTTTGTATGGTTGTTTCCCTCTGTCTCTTCCTCATCCGCCCAGAAAAGGATATAACCCTGCGGCTCAATAGTGGTGCCATCCGGGATACGCCACTTGTCGGGATTATCGAGATTATCCGTCAGATACATACCACCTAAATCAACAGATGCACTGCTGGCATTGTAAATTTCTATCCAGTCGTCATTATCGCCGTTCGGGTCCTGCAGATAATCCTTATTATCAGCCATTAGCTCGTTGATGACTAACTTTGGGGCACTTCGGCGCCAGTTACTCGCAAATTTTGCATAATCGGCGTTATCCACGCCTATACCTTCCTGACCGCCAACATCAATAAGATTGGCAGGGCTGCTTTCATCAGCCAGCCAGTCGTTTGCCATTAACTGTAAATCGTAAAAATCAACTTCATAATCGCCGTTTATGTCACCGACTGGAGACCTGTCGAGCGCCAGTGCGCAGGTGGTAAAATTCCAGACTATCCCCTCATAAATACTCGTGCCGTAATGCGTATCAACCCGCCAATAATAGGTTGTGTCGTCATTAAGTATCGGGCTGCAGGCATTTCCGTCAGAGACCTCTATAATCTGCGCGTCAATAAAATAATGGCTATCGCTTACATATACCGTATAACCGTCGGGAGGATTTATTGGTTCTGTCCAGCTAAGCTGCGTGGAGGACCGGACACCTGCAGTATTATTCGGGGGATTCGGATTAGTTGCTATGTATGAAGCAGATGCCAAATCAGGCCCGAGTGTATAATTTGTATAAATTGTGTCGCTATCCAAAGCGTTGTTGTAAATTCGAAACTCGTCAATAGAGCCATTAAGATAAGGATCGGCGTTATACAACGATTTGCCTAAATAACTATAGACATTATCAACCGCTGAAAGAGGGATGGATACGCCAATAGAACCCGTAGGCTCTCCGTTAAAATAAATGCTCATTGTATCATTGTCACCATCATAAACACACGCTATGTAAACAGGCGTGTTGTAAAGGATAAGGGTGTAATTGATAATCTCCTCATTGCTGTTTCCCGGGTCGTCGTCGGAAATCACGAAACGCGATGTATTAGCGCTGCTTTGAGGGCAAAAAAAGATGTAATATCGCCCGGCCCCGGTAGAGAGATTTGTGTCGCCAAAATCGAAAACCCTTACCCACGCCCCATTATTGGAGTAATTGAACCAGAATTCGAAAGTAACGCTTGTAAAGCCGGTTATCAGGTCGCTGGGCAGATTAACATAATCACCATTTCCGTCGAGCTGCACAGCATTTGAGATTATTTCCGCATCCCCCACCAAGGTGCCGTTCTGGCCGCCAACAGAGTCAACAGCACCTGAATCGCCGTTAGTAAAACTATAGCGATGGACAAGGTCTGCGTGGCATATAGAGCCAAAAAATATAAAAAATATCAGTGAGAGGGCTAACTTCCTCACAGCATTAAACCCCCAAAGCATAAATTTTCATCTTTTTTGAGCTGACCAACTTTTAAATCTAATGTGAAAAGTTGAAAACAGCATTTTTGCTGGTATTTGAGCAAATCGGGCATTATATAATCGTTGTAACATCGTGCTTTAGAAGAGCTTATGTAAAAGAACAAACCAAGACAGCCAATCTTATTTATTTTAACATATCTAAATAGAAAAGTCAATGCTGAGCTTTCAGTGTTTTGGTGCTGTTATACCTACTGATTGCGAATTTACCCGCCTGGGGT
>Ga0315543_1004871_pt1 | contig 10862 bp, 9 predicted proteins | sample SalMarSW160210MG_2_FD_203098 | JGI IMG/M metagenome (GOLD analysis project Ga0315543, IMG submission 203098) | Salt marsh sediment microbial communities from the Plum Island Ecosystem LTER, Massachusetts, United States - Salt Marsh Sediment SW1601-210 ...
CATCGCCCGCGAGCAAACCCGTCGCCTCATACGCAACCAACTCGCGCGATTCTACCACTGGAAACAACGTAACCGCTTGCCGCCACTCAATATCGAACGAAGACAAATCTAGAACAGTAGAACTAGTAGAGCCGCTGGATGCGGAACGGGCGATTTCGGCGCGAGCGAGCCACGACCGTTTCATGCGTCTGGGGGCCCAGCCAGAGAACCCGTCCCTCGGCCGCCGTGTCGATCCGCTGGACAATGGCCTGCGCCGAACGCAGGCCGCCGAGCCAGTGCCGCGTGTCGCAGATGTAGACCAGGTCGCCGGGTGCGGCTTCGATCGACTCGGCAAGTTGTCCGGAGAGGTGCACCACGGGAAGTTGGCCTTCTCCGACCAAGGGAAGTTCTTCTTCCATCACGCGGACCGAGCCGGTCGAAGCGCGGTGCTTCTGTTCGCTGCCCGGCGAGCCCTTGTAATGGCGGATCGCCTCGGCGATGGTTCCCCAGACGAGTCCTCGCTGTCGGGCGAGCGGCTCGGGCCGTGAGAGCCACATCACGACCACGGCGATCAGCGCGCTGGCCGAAAGACCGTAGAATGCCCGCATGAACTGGAATTGGCGCATCCCCCAGAGTATGCCGGCGCCCTCGGGGTCCTGCATCGGCACGCCGAAAGAGAACGGTTTGATGACCTGCGGATAGAAGAGCGAGAAGGTGATGGCCACCATGCCCCCGACGAGCGTGGCCAGCGCGGCGGCTCGCGTGAATCGCCGACAGAAGACGCTCAGCAGGAGCACGACGACCAGCGGCGGAGTGACCGCCGCAGTGAACGCGCCGTGGGCCTCGTAGATCGACTCAAACCGCATGAACACGGGCACCAACAGCACGCCCAGCACCGTGACCGAGACGGCCGAGATGCGGGCCGTGCGGAGCAGTTGCTTCTCGTTGGCTTTGGGGTGGATGTAAGGACGATAGAGATCGTTCACGACGATGGCCGAGACGGCCGTGATCAGCGTATCGACCGTCGACATCAGGGCCGCGGTCAGCGCGGCCAGAATGAGCCCAAAAACACCCGGTCGGCACAAGAGTTCGGAGGCGATGAAGAAGGCCTGGTCGGGCCGGATATCGTCGGGCAGCGCGCCGGCGTTGACCAGGGCTCGGGCGATCCAACCGCCGCTGGCCACCACGCAAGCCGCCACGGGCATGAGCACAAGCATCATGACCAGGACCGCTTTGCGGCTGTCGGCCAACGAACGGCTCGCCAGGAAACGCATGGCGATTCCCTGGTTCAAGAAATAGAACATGGCCGAGTTGGCAACCGCATCCTGCCAGAAGATGCCGACGCTGGGGAAGTCGGGTTTCTGGTTGAAGTTGGCAAAAGCCAGCCGGGTTTCGCGCGGCAGATTCGCCCAGAACGTCTCGAAACCGCCCAGGTAGTGAATTCCCAGGGCCAACACCAGCAGTCCCGCCAACAGCAGCATGACGCCCTGCAGCAGGTCGGTCATGATCACGCTCGTCTGGCCACCGACGGTCACGTAACTGGCCGAGATGGTCGCAACGACCAGTGCGGCCCAGCGAATGTCCCACCCGACGAGCGTGTTGAGCACCTTGCCCATCGTGAACAGATTGACCCCCACGTAACCGACCAGATAGATCAAGATGTAGAACGTGGCCCAAAGGCGGACCGCCGGGCCGAAGCGGCGCCCGAAATACTCCGGGACGGAGGTGACCCGCGAGAAATAGAGGATCGGCAACCAGCCGAACACCAACAGTGGAAACCAGATCCAGTCGTTCAGGTAGGACTGGCTGCTGGCCAGGCCGTAGGTGTAGCCCACCCGACTGTACTTCACAAAGCTGTAGGAGCCGACCGTCGTGGCGATGAGACTGAAGGCGATCAACCACCAGGCGAACCGCTGGCCTCCGAAGAAAAAATCCTTGGTGGTTCTCTGACGGCGTCCGAACCAGGTGCCCACGGCCAGGATGGCCACGAAGTAGCCGATCATGATCGCGTAGTCGATCGGTTGCCCTCGGACCGACTGCTCGTCGAGCACGTGCTCGGCCCCACCCCGGTACGGCGCAGGTTGTGCTTCGTCCATCGGCGCATGCTGCAGCCAACCTTGCAGCAACGCAAAGACACCGAAGACCGCCAGGCAGATGAGCAGGTTGCGGAGCCGGGTGCCCGAGAAGCCGACGTAGCCCTGCTTGAAGGCGAAGTACAATCCGATCGCGAAGACAATGCCTCCGACCAGATACACGTAGCAATATGTGTAGCAGATTGGAACCATGGCGTGGTACGCGTTCCCGTTTGAATTGGTGCCCCAATTTGCAGCAAACCACTCGGCACGAGAGAGGGGCCATTTCTACTTACAGCGAGGCATTGTCGTAGCGGATGGGCTTGCAGCCATACGGCCACCACTGGGCCGAGTGAGCCTCGAATAGAAAGCTACAGCAGATGGACCAGAATGTCCATAAGAGGGACGAAGCGAAAAGGGGTAAACGACGTCCTGTGACTTGGCGTTGTGGTACTAACCCGCATATCTCACTAGCCGGGGACGGTCAACGACAGTGTGCCACTGCTTCGCAAGAAGCAGTGCTGCCCCAAACTGCCGGCACCGCTTGCCTTTCGGCAAGCAGTGGCACACGGCGGTGAGGAATTCAGGCTAACTCACTTCCTCCACAGCGGGAGTCTCGGCTTCATCGAGGACCTCATTGTGCTCGGCGGGCTCCGAATCGCGATCGGTCGCTTCCAGGCACTCGATGAAATGATCGAGCAACTCGGGGTTGTAGAATCCGTCGCGTACCTGTTTGTGCAAGATCGAAATCGCCTCGTCGTGTGGCAGGGCCCTTCGGTAGGGGCGGTTGCTGATCAGGGCCGTGTAGGCGTCGACGATGCCCACGATCTGTGCCCCCAGGGGGATCTCGTCGCCCTTGAGCCGGTCGGGATACCCGCTCCCATCCCAGTGTTCCTTGTGGTGTCGGATGATGGAGAGCACCGGCTTGAGCGGTTTGAGCGGCGCGCAAATGTCGCAGCCGATTTCCGGGTGTTGATGGAAAATCGCCATTTCGCGGGGGCTCAGGGGACCTTGTTTTTCCAGGACGGCGTCGGGAATGGAGATTTTGCCGACATTGTGCAAGATGGCCCCGTACTTGAGGATCTTCAGTTCGGCGACGTCCAACTGCAAGCGTTCTCCCAGCATGACCGCATGGTCGGCCACTTTTCCGACGTGGCCCTGTGAATAGCCGTCCTTGGCGGCAACGGCTCGGGCCAGCGCCATGGCCACGCTTTCCGCGCCGATCAATTCTTGATTGAACCTATAGATCCGAAGCAGCGAGCGCAAGCGCACGGTTAGCTCGGACCGATTGATCGGTTTTACCAGAAAATCGTCGGCCCCCGCCTCGAAGGCCCTGGTCTTCTCTTCAGCATTGTTGGCCAAGGTGGCGAGGATAACGGGAATCAACTGCAGCCGACTATCGTTCTTCAGAGCATGACAGACTTCGTAGCCGTCCCTCTCGGCCAGTTTGGCGTCCAAAAGGACCATATGGGGCGTGGGCCGGCTGCGCGCAAGCTCCAGGGCTTCCGGCCCGTTGGTCGCCTCGATCATCTCGCACTGCATCGAGGAGAGCCATCCTCTCAGAATCCTCCGAACGGACGCGTTGCCGTCGGCCACCAGCACGCGAGTGGTCTCGTCGGGGGCGTCCTCGGCCTCCGGGTCGTGGATGCTGCTTGCCTTCTCCCGGCGCGGCTTGGGCGATTTGCGATCCCATGCCAGAGAATCGGGGTGCGGCTGCGTGGGGTGTTCGAGGCTTTGTTCGATCTGCTCCGACGGCTGCGATGCTTGATGGGGGGTAGGAGGTGGACCAGCTATTGGCAGGCGTACGGTGAAGATACTTCCCGAATCGGCGACACTGTCCGCCGTCATGGTTCCACCGTGCATTTCCACGAGGCGTTTTGTCAGCGACAATCCCAAGCTGGCGTGAATTCGTTGGTCGTCCTGAGTACTTTCACGATAAGGATCGAACAGAGCTTCCATCTCTTCATTGCTGATCCCTTTGCCCGTATCGCGCACACTGATGAGCACATCCGGGTCGTGAACGCGAACCTGCAGGTTGACGACGCCGCCTTCCTTGTTGAAATCCACGGCATTGTACAGCAAGGTGTAAATGATTTGCTTCAACCGGATAGGATCGGCCGTGATTTCCCCGATTTCCGAATCGACGTGCGGATGAATGGCGACACCGCCTTGCGCGGCCCTGGGCTGTATTGTCGCAACGCACTGGTCGATCAGTTCCGGCAGGGTCACCGGCTCGCAGCAGAGTTGGATCATTCCCGCCTCAGCCTGACCGTAATCGAAAAGATTGTCGATCAAGATCATGAGGTGGCTCACGCAGCGGTCCATGTCCTCCAGCGAGTCCTGCTGCTGGCCGTCGAGGGACTCGGGGGGCTCGTTCAGAAGTGCGTCGGTAATGGTGTGAATGATCGCCAGAGGTTGACGGAGTTCTCGCGAGGTCGTCACCAGGGCGGTCCCCCGCATGTTTGTGGCTTTCGCATCGATCTCCCGCTTCACTTGCCGTTGGATTCCCTCTTCTTGAAAACGATAGGCCTCGATGGCCAGACGCCAGCCCAAATAGAGCAGGACAAACCAGAAGACCAAATCGCTCAGAATGGCCAATACCGGATCGGTGATTCCCGGTCGGGCCGAGAAATACACGCCGGCCAAGATCCTGACTACGGCCGCGAAGATCACCAGCTCCATCAGAGCCAGCGCACGTTTTCTTACGAGCACACAGGCGACCACCGTGATGCCGATGAGATACAAACTCAGCATCATGCGGTTCTGGACCGCCTGATCGTGAAATACCATGATGAGAATGAGTGTCAAGGCCGCAAGGGACACTACGAACACAGACGATTTGCGATCCTGCGACCACCATGCTGATAAGGTAGGGCTGTTGAGTTTCATGACGCGTTCCCTTGTTGATCCACGCAGCTGTTGGGGAAAGGTACAGCAACGGGTAGGAAGCCCACTTTTGCAACAAAGATTGACAGACTCCACTGGGTGAACATGTCGGGGGAATATACTGCGACGGATCTGCTTTCCCAATTCTGGCTTATAGAGCAAGGTTGCCCGAAAGGACGGGCCGTTGGCGTTCCGGAGGCACCGTTACTATTCAGGCGGTTCTTCAGGCGTGGCAAAGGTCTCGGGCATGGGTTCAGGGTCTTCAAAGGGTTCGGTGGGCCTCGCCTGCACCCACCAGATCTCGTTCGCTCCCTCTTCACGAGTGAACGTGACGGTGAAGGAACACAAACCGGTCGAGGTCTCGATCGAAATCCTACATGTGTATGGATTTGGATTGGACGGCGGAAGACCCGTTTCCAGCCGCGCCAGGCCCGCGGCCAGCGCATGGATCGAGCCCTCGTCGCGTTGCTTGGTGAGCGTGCGAGTCGTTTCGACGCGTAGCGCGGTGGCAAGGTGCCGGTAGCTGAGGCTGAAAAACGAGAGCACCAGCGCAATGAACACCAGCACCAGCATCATCGCGTAACCCCGCCGGGACGACCTACCGTTCATGGGTCTTCCGTAATCAGGGTATAGGTTTGCGAGACGTCTCGAAAAGTGAAGGTCAAATCGATTTGAACTCCGCTTCCCAGATTCGACACCGTCATGTTCTCGACATTGGAGGCCACGTAAAACACCGCGTCTGTGTTCTCGTTCCAGCGGATGAGCTTGTTGTTTTCCACGTAATACCAGATCACCGTGTCAGCCCCTCCCCAGTCAGGGAAGCCGAAGTTTTCGCCGTCAAAACAGAGCCTAAGTTCTGAGCCCTCGGGCTCCAGTCGTCCCACGAGCTGGCCGTTTTCCTTGGTTCCGCCAGCCTGGCCCGGCAGGCTGCCGCCGAGGTCGGCGGCCAGGCTGGCGGTGGCCAGTTGAGCCTCCTGCGCGACCTGGCATCGCACCAGGGCGTCGGCCGAAGGCTGCCCGAGCCCTGACCAAGCCGTTGAAAACAGGATTGCAAGCAGGGTGGTCATCGCGCCGACAATCATCATCTCCATCACGGTGAAGCCGTCGGTGCAAAGTCGAGATGGAATGCTGGGCGTGGTCATTCTTCTTCCGGAACCTCCGTGAGCGTGAGTAAGACGCGGGCCTCGACCGTCTCGCTGGTCAGCGACTTGTTGAGCGACAGGATGGCCACCTCGTACGCCTCTTCGGCGCCGGGGGGTGGTGCACCTCCTCCGGAGGCTTCCGTTTCGATCGCTGCCGGCGCCCCTAACTTGCGGGCCCAAGTGCTCGTCGAAGGCACCAGATAGTACGTGGCCGTGTGGTCGAGCCGGGCTTCGAGCTTCTTCAATTGCTTGGACTGCATGACCACCAGCGGCACAAGTCCTGCCAACGCGATACCCAAGAGCACCAGGGCAACCTGGAGTTCGAGGAACGAGAAAGCATCCCGGATCGTGTTTCGCGAAGCCGTCTGTTTCATGGGATGTTGCCTAATCCAGGAAGCCGGGTGTGATGGGTCCGCTGCTTGGCGAGCTGACGCTTCCGGTGATCGCGCCCGCTTCATCAATCAAAAAATCACCTTCCCACACGTCGCTTTCCTCTCGAGACGCCCGGGCTGTAAAGGTCGTTTCGGTGGCTGTCATCAGTACATAGGCATAGGGTGCGCTGGCCGCCACCACAGTAGGATCGATCAGCTCCAACGATTCGAGTTCGGAGAGGCTGTCGCAGAAAGTGCGATTTTCGAGCCAGTAGAGCCGCTGGGCCGTCCAGATGGCGCGGAGGTTGGCGCCGGCGATATCCGCGTGCGATTGCTCCAGACTTCGACGGAAGGAAGGAGCCGCCAACGCGAACAGAACGCCGATGATGGCTAACACCATCATGATCTCGATCAGAGATATTCCGCGGCGAGTCCGCGCAACCGAAGATCGTCGCGCGGCAATCGGTATTTGTCCCGTGGAACTGCCCGTGGAGCCTCTGCGCCAGCACTGCACTAGGCGCGAAGCACCCTGCGCCGTGGCCCGGCCACCGGGCAAGCTTTTTGAGCCCTGTCGGAAGGTTCGGTCCGTACTGCTCACGTGGTATTTTCCTTACTTCACTTTGCCTGACATTTCAAACATGGGGATGTAGATGGCCAGCATCAACGTGGCGATCGTGATGCCCATGAACATGATAATGACCGGTTCGAGCAACTTGGTGGTCTTGGCGATGAAGCCTTCCATTTTTTCTTTGTAATAGGGGGCGAGCTGTTCCATCACGGGAGCCAGTTGTGCGGACTCCTCGCCGAGGCGGACCATGTTGGTCATCATGCTTGTAAACAGCCCGGTCTCTTCGAGCGAATCCGCCAGCGAGGTGCCTGCCGCCACACGGTTCTGAGATTGAGCGATGGCGTCGCAGTAAACCGGGTTGCCGCGGAACACGGTGCCCAAAGTCGTCAGCGTTTCCAACATCGGGACACCGCTTCTGAGCAGCAGGGCCAAATTCGAGGCGAATTTGTACATGGCAGATTGAACCGTCAACTCGCCCGCCAGGGGAGTCACCAACATGATCGAGCTGACGGTTCGAAGCCCGGACTCGGTCTTGATGTACTTACGAAACACGACGATAACCGTGACGATAGTGCCCAAGCAATAAAGACCATAGGTGAGAACCCCTTCGGAGAGCCCCATGACGAACTGGGTGATACCGGGCAACTCGGCTCCCATTTCCTTGAACATGTCGGCGAAGGTCGGCACGACGAAGGAGAGCATGGCGACGACCAGCAGGACGGCAACGACCAGCAGGATGATCGGATACGTCAAGGCTCCCTTGACCTTGCGCCGGGTTTGGCTCGATTCGATGATCTGCTTGTTCAAATCGGTCAGCACCATGGCCATTTCGCCCGACACCTCGCCGATGCCCACCAATTCGATCCAGTGGTCTTCAAACACGTTACGATGCTCTCCAAGAACAGCGTGGAGCGAGGACCCGGCGGCAACCCGACCCGCGACTTCCTGCAGAATCGCCTGCATTTGGATGCTCTGGCTTTGATCGGCGCAGATTTGGATGGCATCCACCAGCGGCGTGCCGGAGGCAACCAGCGTGGAAATCTGCTGGAAGAACGTCATCTTGTCGTCCAGCGTGATGCGCTTGTGCTGCTTGCTCGAAACCCGAGCGTGTTCGACGAACCAATTGTCACTGGCCATGATCGTTAGCCTTCCTCGCCGATCGTTACGCTCAATGCCTCCTCGAGGCTGGTAAGACCGGCGCATACCTTCTCCAGCGCACTGTCGTAGAGCAAGTTCATGCCCTGTTCGGTGGCCGCTTTGCGGAGATCGGGCAAGGGGGTCTTTGTCTGGATCAGTTTGGCCATCTTTTCAGTGATGCGAATCACTTCGAAGATGCCCACGCGTCCGCGGTATCCCAGGTCACGACACTCCCGGCATCCCGCGGGTTTGAACAGTTTTTGCCCCACCTCTAAACCGACGCGCTGGGCCGTCTCTTCGTCGCACTCGTCAGGTTCACGACATTTCTTGCAGAGGCGACGAATCAACCGCTGGGCAACCAGCACGCGGAGCGTGGAAGCCAGCAGAAACGCGTCGATATCCATGTCTTGAAGACGGTTGACCGCGGCCAACGCATCGTTGGTGTGCAAGGTGGACAGCACGAAGTGGCCCGTCAGTGCGGCCCTCAAGCAGATTCCGGCCGTCTCTTGATCGCGGACCTCACCGACCATGATGACGTCGGGATCCTGCCGCAAGAAGGATCGCAGCGCGCTGGCAAAGGTCAGCCCGACCTGGCTCTTCACCTGAATCTGGTTGATGCCCGAGAACTTGTACTCGACCGGGTCTTCGACCGTGCAGATGTTCACGTCCGGCTTGTTCAGCCGGGTCAGGCAGGCGTAGAGCGTGGTACTTTTTCCGCTACCGGTCGGCCCCGTCACGAGCATCAGGCCGTGGGGCATCTCGATCGATTCGCACAGGTCTTTTGACTGCCGCTCGTCGAAACCGAGATCGGACAACTCCAGCGGGATGGAGCTTCGGTCGAGCACCCGCAAGACCACCTTCTCGCCGTGTACGGTAGGAACCGTGTTGACGCGCAAGTCGATGCGTTTTTCACCCGTCTTCAGAGAGATCGCACCGTCCTGCGGTTTTCGCTTCTCGGCGATGTCCATCTTGGAGAGCACCTTGATACGTGCTACCACGGACGGATAGAGGGTCAACGACGGTGGGGCAACCTCGATCAGTTTTCCATCCGAGCGAAGCCGGATCTTACAGCCGTCTTCGAAACGTTCAATATGGATGTCGCTCGCCGCGATGCGGAAGGCTTGCTCGAACATCTGGTTGACGAAGCGGATGATGCGCCCGTCGCGTCCCGGCGGCGGCGGCTGGTCGAGGTGGATCACCTCGTCGTTCGTATTGTCGTCGCCACTCCCTCGGTCTTCGTCGTCATCCACTTCCTCGAAACCGCCGGAGTTGCCGCCGCTGCCGGGCCAACTCGCGTCCTCAAAGAACGTTCCGAGGATTCCCTCCACGGTCGAAAGGGGTGCTATCAGCGGACAGACGGTCATGCCCGTCAGCCATTGCAGTTCGTCCACGATATGCAGGGAGTTCGCCGTGAAGAAGGCAACCTCCAAGACGTCATCATGAACGGCCACGGGCGCGAGCAACTGATCGCGGCACAGCTTCTCCGGCAGGAGTGTGGCAAGCTCCGTGTCGACGCGGACTTCGTTTTCCGAAGGTTCGAACAACGGCACCATGAGATACTCGGAATAGGCCTCCGCGATGTCCCGTTCTTTGACCAGACGCTTCTTGAGCAGAATCTCCTCGACGGGCAACCTCTCCTTGTTCTGGGCTTCCTGGATCGTCGCCAGATCCTCCTCTTTGAGGAGCTCCTTCTTCAGAAGAAGCTCGACGAGCAGCGCGTGTGTACCGGCAAGAGTAGCGGTCTTTCCCATGGCACTTCTCACAAAACCTGGCTTTTCTGGAGCCGATCTTGTCTTTCTTGGAGCTGTTGAATCAACTCAGTAATCGGGTTTGCTTTCTTCCGTTTATCAGTCTGGGGTTTTTTCTCGGCATCGCCCTTCGACTTCTTCGGATCAACGTTGTTCTCGGGGTCCGGCTGCTCGGGCGGCGCGGTGAAGTCGGGATACGTCAACTTTGTCGTCTTTTCTCCAGATTGTATCAGTACTTCCTCGGGCAAGATTCGCTTGACCACCCATGACTGTCTCGCGGCGTCCGAGCCGGCCAGGGTGTCTCCCGGCTCGTAGACCTTGCCGTTGATGATCGCCATACTCCGGTTGCCTTGAACATAGGTGCCACCCAGAGCGAACTCGCGCTGGCGAAGGTGGGTTGCTTCTGCCGCTTTCTTCCCACCAGGGCCGTTCCGGCCCGGACCGCCCGATCCGGGTTGGTTGCCCTTCAATGAGCCAAGGGCCAGCTTGACGGGTCGAAACGGATCGCGATCGTTGGCCGGCTTCAGGACGGGAGACAGCAACTCCTTCGACAACTGGGCGATGTCGCTATCCTGCTGGGACGATGTCCCGGTTGCCGACCCGCTCACGTAGGGCCAACAACACCCGGCAAACACCATGGCAACCACGGCCATCGGTGCCATCTTTCGCATCAATTCAGCCATGTTATCCTCGCAATCCCAGGAGCGTAACGGTCATCTCTAGTTGGTTGCTGTTGCGCATCGGTGTAACGGCAACCGAGTCGACGCGAAACAACCGTTCGTTGGTCTCCACCCAATCCAGGAACGATTCCAAACCGTGATAGTACCCCCGGACTTCCACCCGGAGTTCAACCGCCTCGAACGGCCCGACGCGACGCGGGTCGGCCGAATCGAGGTTGACCAGTTTGACCGGCAACTTCCGGACGCCGCCGATCACATATTGGATCCATTCGTTGGTAT
>Ga0315543_1004874_pt1 | contig 10849 bp, 13 predicted proteins | sample SalMarSW160210MG_2_FD_203098 | JGI IMG/M metagenome (GOLD analysis project Ga0315543, IMG submission 203098) | Salt marsh sediment microbial communities from the Plum Island Ecosystem LTER, Massachusetts, United States - Salt Marsh Sediment SW1601-210 ...
TGACATCATGCACCTCAAAGGTAAATCCGGAGTGCATATTGGAGGCGATGACCAGCCCGATGGTATTAAAGGGGTCGGCGAACATCTTGTAAAGCGGCAGGTTCCAGGCCCCCGAAGAGGTCTTATCGGCCATAAAGATAAGTACGCTCTCGGCCTTCCGCTCCTCGAACTCCATCTCGGCCACCCCCGGCCCCATCCCCCGCACGTTGCCGGAAAAGGCGTCCGCCAGCAGGTCCTGGCCGGCGCCGTGTAATTTAAGACTCTTGGCAAGCTCGGTGCAGTCAACGAAGACATCCCAGGCAAACTTGTGGATTTTCTCGTCGTCCTCGCCGCGCTGGTGGGTCATAATCAGCTGCAGGTCATCCCCGCACTTGGCAACCCGGCAGTCAATAAGCAGCCCTTCCTTCTTGGCTTTAGCCAGGTGCTCCGCCGCCAGCGCCAGTATATCCGGATGAGATTCGGAATGCCCCACAAACCCCCCAACGTCAGCCTTAATCACGCTCAGCGTAACCTTCATTTCTCCCCCTTTATCTTACTAATATTCAATACCCTCTCGCCCCTCCACCCCCACATCGTAAGGGTGCTTAATCTTTAAGCATTCGGTAACCAGGTCGGCAATTCTAACCAGCTCTCTATCGGCCCGGCGGCCGGTAAGGATAAGCTCCACCGTTTCCGGCTTAGCCTCGATAAGCCCCAGCACCTCCCTCAGCTCCACCAGCTTAAAGGCCACCGCCAGGTTCACCTCATCCAGCACCACCAGGTCGTACTCCCCACCCAGCATCGCCCCCCGGGCTGCCGCCAGCGCCTTTTTAGCCTGCTCTATTTCTTCCGGCTTAATATTCTCCGGGTCGATAAACTCGCTGGAGCCAAAGCTCTCCAAGGTAACGCCGGGCAGCCCGGCCAGGATTTTACGCTCGCCGTATCGATAATCGCCCTTCATAAAAAAAGCGATGTAGACCTTAAGCCCGTGTCCCAGGGCGCGGATGACGGTGCCGATAGCCGCCGTAGTCTTCCCCTTGCCATCGCCGGTGAAAATCTGTACCAGACCTTTACGCACTGGTGGTGACGGGGGATTAAATGATGATGCTTTCTCGCCCAATAATACACCTGAGCTAAAGCTAAATAATGGCGATTTAGTTTAACAACCCCACCCCCCGATGTCAAGGAAAGTTTTTAACCAACCCCGCCCCCGCAATTTGTCGCCCGCAGGCGATAGTGCTATAATTAGCCTGAAGCTAGAAGGAGAGGATTTTGCAATGTCATCAACTGAGGAGCTAATCGAGGAATATAAGCAAAAGAGAACCAAAATAGAACAGATGGCGTCCCCGGAAGCCATCGAAAAGCGTCACAAGAAGGGACAGTGGACAGCCCGCGAGAGAATCGACTATCTCTTTGACAAGGGCACCTTCAACGAGCTGGGGCTGTTCGTCAAGCACCGCACCACCCATTTCGGTATGGAAAAGGCGGAGGTACCGGCGGAAGGGGTGGTTACCGGCTACGGTCTGGTCAACGGCCGCCCGGTGGTCGCCTTCGCCGAAGATTTCATGGCTATGGCCGGGACCTTCGGCGAATACCACGGTATTAAGGAAATCCGGGCCATTGATTTCGCCAAGGAGATGGGCTGGCCCCTGGTGGGCTTGAACGACTCCGGCGGCGCCCGCCTCCAGGAAGGCATGGACACCCTGGAAATGTACGGCAACCTGTTCAAAGCCCAGATACGGGCTTCCGGCATCATCCCCCAGATAGCCGTGCTGATGGGCCCCTGCCTGGGCGGGCAGGCTTACCACCCCATCATGCAGGACTTCATCATCCAGTGCAAGGAAACCGGATTTATGGGCATCGCCGGCCCGGCCTTCGTCAAGACCCAGCTGGGGGAGGAAATCTCCCTGCAGGAGCTCTCCGGCTGGAAGGCGCACGCCGTCAAATCCGGCCAGACCCACATCGTCGCCGCCGACGATAAGGACGCCCTGGACAAGACCAAGGAGCTGCTGGCGCTGTTCCCCTCCAATAACAAAGAGATGCCGCCCCGCACCGAAACCCAGGACGACCCGGAGCGCCTCTGCCCCGAGTTGGACAGCATAATCCCCGATAAACCCACCCACCCCTACGATATGTATAAAGTTATCAAAGCCGTCGTCGACGACAGCTATTTCTACGAGATACTTAAGGACCACGCCAAGAGCGTTATCACCGGTTTCGCCCGCTTCAACGGCCGCCCGGTGGGCATCTGGTCCAACCAGCCCATGTGGGCGGCGGGAACCATAGACTGCGACGCCGCCGATAAGGGGGCGCGCTTTGCCCGCTTCTGCGACCTGTTCAACATCCCCATCGTCACCCTGGGCGACTGCCCCGGCTATATGATAGGCTCCGAGCAGGACTGGAAAGGCATCCTGCGCCACGGCGCCAAGCTGCTCTTCGCCTGGGCCGACGCCACCGTCCCCCTGATTTCGATTATCCTGCGCAAGTCCTACGCCGGCGCTCACTACGGCATGCTCGATAAGGGCATCGGCGCCGACCTGGTCTTCGCCTGGCCCACCGCCCGGGTCACCATCGTCGGTGCCGAGACCGCCGCCAGCGTCATCTTCGCCAAGGAAATCAAGCAGTCGGAGAACCCCAAGGAGACAGCGGCTAAGCGAATCGAGGAGTACAGCGAAATCTACGAGAACCCCTACAAGGGGGCCGAGCGCGGCTACATCGACGACGTCATCATGCCCAGCGATACCCGCAAGGTCATCAACCGCTCGCTGGATATTCTGGAAAACAAGGACAAGGACAGCAAGGCATTCCTGGCCCGACCCTGGCGCAAGTACTCCAACATCAATCTATAGGCTACAGGTAGGTTATTACGGATATTATACCTGCCATAGACATCAGAGACGGCAAGTGCGTTCGCCTTTACCAGGGCGATTACGAGCAGGAGACGGTCTTCTCCGACGACCCGGTAGAGGTCGCGCTGGAATGGCAGTCGATGGGAGCGCCCCGCCTCCACATCGTTGACCTCGACGGCGCCGCCAGTGGAGAGGTCGCCAACCTCGATATCATCACCGAGATAGCCAAAGCGGCGCTAATCCCCACCCAACTCGGCGGCGGCATCCGCCAGCTGGAAACGGTAGAGCAATTGCTCAAAGCCGGCATCGAGCGGGTGATTTTAGGCACCGCTGCCCTGGAAGACCCCCAACTCGTCGAGCAGGCCTGCCGCAAGTACCGGGAATCCATCATCGTCAGCATTGACGCCCGCCAGGGCTACCTGGCCAGCCATGGCTGGCGCCGCGACACCGGGCGCAAGGCGGTAGAGCTGGCTAAGTTCATGGTCGGGGTCGGCGTCAGGCGCTTCATCTACACCGATATTGACCGTGACGGCACCCTCACCGAGCCCAACTTCTCAGCTACTGCCGAACTGATTAACTCAATCAAAGAGCCGGTCATCGCCGCCGGCGGTATCTCGTCGATAAACCACCTCAAGATGCTCCAATCATTAGGCGCCGAAGGCGCCATAGTCGGCAAAGCCCTCTATACCGAAGATATTAACCTGAAGCAGGCTATAGCCGCTCTGAGCCTGTAGCTAAGCCTCCCCCATTTTTATCTGTACCCGCCCGCCGCCCTTTAATGTAAAAGGGCTAAAGCCCTTTTTATCCCCCCAAAAAGGCTTCGCCTCTTTTAGACTTTCTAAAATCTCTTCCTCCTACCCTCCTTATATGATATAATAACATTATGTAATTAATAATGAGATACTTACTAGAAGCCTATATTTGCCGAGAGGAGGTAAATTGTGGAAGATGCTAAAACTAGGATAAAAATTACGGTTGGTGATGCTACTATTGAGGTAGAGGGGAGCCAAGAGTATATCGAAAAGAAACTAAAAGAGCCTCAAAGTTTTAGTGAGCTAGCAAAACAAGTGGGTGGGATAGTTCCAGCTACCCCCGCTAAGGTCGAGGCTAAAGGTCAAAAAGTCAAGACTGAAAGACGGAAGAAGACAACTAAAGGAGGGGAAACCTATAAAATAGTACCAAACCTTAATTTATCAGGAAAAGATGATATTTCAAATCTAAAAGATTTCTATAAAGAGAAAAGCCCTACTTCAGCTCTAGAATGTAATGCCGTTTTTGTCTACTATCTTAAGAAAATGCTGAAAATAGATAAGGTTGGCATCGGACACATATACACTTGCTATAAAGCGGTAGGATTTAGAGTGCCGGGAAGACTCTATCAAAGTTTACTTGACACCCAGAACCGAAAGTCGACAATAATTACGACGGATATGGAAGACTTAGATATTAGCACAATTGGTGAGAATTTTGTAGAACAAGAGCTACCCAAGTCACCCAAATCTAAATAATGCTTGATACAATCAAAAATCAACTAAACCAATCCTACCCACAAGAGTTGGTTGGTTCTCTTTTCGGCTCCTATAAGGAAGTAGTTGAGAATTTCAACCTTGGTAAACTAAGACCTTCTGAAGTAGAAAGCGGTAGGTTCTGCGAGGCTGCAATTCGGATGCTACAATACAAAACAGCAGGAGCTTACACGCCTATAGGAACTCGGATTGCAAATCTTGATACAGAAATTAGCACATTAGCAAATCTACCAAAGGCAGATTTTAGCGAATCTGTAAGGCTCCACATACCAAGAACTATAAGGGTAATTTATGATGTTAGAAGTAAAAGGGATAGCGTTCATCTAGGGAATATTGATCCCAACCTAATGGATGCAACTTTGGTCTTGAATTGTTGTAAGTGGATTCTAGCAGAACTTTTTAGGTTGGAACTCAAGATACCAGCAAATGAAGCACAAAAAACCATAGATTATTTAATTGAAAAGAAGATACCCATTATTCAAGACTTTGATGGTTTTCTAGTGACTTTAAATCCCAGTTTGTCAGCGAGGGATAGAATTTTAGTCCTACTCTATTACAGGAGTAAAGAAGGGGCTACACGAGAAGAATTATCACTGTGGTTACCCCCAAAAATGAAGAAACAGCTTACTACCAATCTGCATAGACTACAGCATAATAGGAATTTTATTCATAGAGCTAATAATCAAATCTATATCACTAGGGCTGGTGAACAATTTGTCGAGGATAATATATCACCTCACCTATTTCAAAAGGAGGGGGATTAAGGGAGTGAGGGTAACTAAATGCTAAAAGACATTAAATACAATAAAGACGGGCTAGTCCCCGCCATCGCCCAGGACGCCGACACCGGCGAAGTCCTGATGCTCGCCTACATGAACGAGGAAGCCCTCCGACGGACACTGGACAGCGGCGAAGCCTGGTTCTACAGCCGCAGCCGACAGGAACTCTGGCACAAAGGCGCCACCTCGGGCAGCATCATCACCGTCCACGAGGTCTGGAAAGACTGCGACAGCGACACCATACTGCTCAAGGGAAAAGCCGCCGGACCCGTCTGCCACACCGGCAACCCCACCTGCTTCTTTCAGGAGCTAACCAAAGCCGATTTGGAAGGTTGAGCTTCCTCCGCCTGGTCAATCTCCACCGCCTTACCCAACGCCGCCAGGGCAACCTCAAGCTGGCTGTCATCAGGCTCCCTGGTAGTCAACGCCTGCAGCCACAGCCCCGGAGCGGATATCACCCTTACCACCGGGTTGTCAACGTGATTGGCGGTAAAGTAGATAACCTCATAACCCAGGCCGGCAATAACCGGAATAAGCAATATCCGCGACAGCACCAGAAACCCCAACCCCGGCAGACCCACCAGGGCAAAAACGATGATGGCTATAATCAGCACCACAAAGAGAAAGCTGGTACCGCAGCGGCGGTGGGCAGTGCCGTATTTCTTGACGGCTTCCACCTCCATAGGAACGCCAGCCTCGTAGGCATTTATCGATTTATGCTCAGCGCCATGATAAGCGAAATACCGCTTGATATCGGGCACCAGAGAGATTAGCCACAGGTAAAGGACGAAGATAACCACCCGGATAAGGCCCTCCACCAGGCTGAAGACAAGGGCTGTGGTGATATAGGGCTTAATCAGGTTGGCCAGGAAAAGGGGCGCCAGAAAGAAGAGGACGACCGCCACCGCCACCGAAACGGCTAACAGCAGCCAGACAAACCACCCGGAAATCTTCGCCTCTTCCTCCTCCAGAGAGACATTGGCTGAATAGAGCAGGCTCCTGATACCCAGAACCAGGGCTTCAATCAGAACAATAACGCCACGGACTAAGGGGGTTCTCCGCCACCGGCTGGAATAGAAGCCCGATAGGAGCTGGGTATCGAAAGCCAGCCCGCCTCCGGGGCGGCGCACGGCGGTAACCATTGCCTTCTGCCCACGCATCATCACCCCCTCCATAACCGCCTGACCGCCGTAATAAAACTTCTTAGTCATAATAAAAAAGGAGCGGTTTAACTGCCCGCTCCCCCCTCGTCAAAATATTTGTCTAACCCTCCAACTTGTAGCGCCGCTTAAACCGCTCCACTCGCCCCAAAGTATCTACCACCCGTTGCTCACCGGTGAAAAAGGGGTGACACTTACTGCACAGCTCAACCTTTAATATCTTCTTGGTAGAGCCGGTGGTAAAGGTATTACCGCAGGCACAGATTACTTTGGCATCAGTATAATACTCGGGATGAATCTTGGGCTTCATAAAATTTAGCTAGCGTATACGCTAACCTTCCTCCTGTTGTTGCTGGTAGGCTCAAATTTAACCACGCCGTCAACAAGGGCATAAAGGGTGTAGTCCTTACCCACTCCGACGTTATTACCGGGGTGAATACGGGTGCCCCGCTGCCGAACTATGATAGTACCGGCCTGCACGTACTGACCAGCGTACCTCTTGACTCCCAGCCGTTTTGATTCACTGTCACGGCCCAGGCGACTGGTGCCACCACCCTTCTTATGCGCCACTTTCGGTCACCTCTTTCTTGCGCCGCCGGGTCTTTTTGGCCGATTTAACCTCGGCTATACCCGGCCCAACTATCTTATCAATAACCAGCCTCGTATACTGCTGTCGGTGGCCCGTCTTCTTGCGGTAACGCACCTTGGGCTTATACTTAAAGACGATAACCTTATCGCCTTTACCCGACCCTTTAGAGGTGGCAACTACCTTAGCCCCGTCAACGGTAGGCGTACCGATGGTTACCTGGTCACCGTCAGCGATGAGCAATACCCTATCCAGTTCAACGGTATCACCCTCCGCCGCATCCAGGCGTTCCACATCTATGGTCTGACCAGGGTCTACCCGGTACTGCTTACCCCCGGTCTCAATAATAGCGTAAATTTTCTTCCTCCCAAACAGGCTATTGTAGCAATTGCCACAGCTAGGTGTCAAGCGCCAGCTTCTGCCACAGTTCTCTTACCCTTGCCCCCAGCTCATCGAGGCTGCAATCAGTATCGATGACCACGTCAGCTCGCTTGGCTCGCTCCTCAGATGATAGTTGGGAACGGATACGAGCCAGTATCTGCTCTTCAGAAATCCCGCCCCTTTCTTTCAACCGCTTGAGAACTGTAGCCTCGGGGGCTACGGTAACCCAGACCTCGTCTACTTCATCCGATAATGAAGGCTCGCCGGCCCTCATGGAAAGAGGCACCTCAACCAGCAGAGGTAACTCCAGCACCACCACCCTTACCCCCCGCCGCCGGTACTCCCCAAGCTGAGCCTTTACCTTCTTATACATCCAGGGGTGTGTTATATTATTCAGCCGGTCCAAAGCCTCAGGGTTGCCAAAGGCAATTTCGCCCAGCTTCTTGCGGTCAACCCCCCGGTTGGGAGTAAGAATCCCGGTGCCAAAGGCGGTCACCATCTCCTGCCGGACCTCGGTATCAGCTTCCAGCGCTTTATGCCATACTTCATCCACGTCAACAACCGTTGCCCCCAGCTCCTTAAGAAAGCGGGAAACGGTGCTCTTGCCGCTGCCAATGCCGCCGGTAAGACCGATAACCTTCATCCCACCAAGTCTAGCTTTTAGTACACAGACAGTCAAGAAACCCAACCCCCCATTTTTATATCTTTTCCCACCCGCCGCCCTTTAAGGTAAAAGGGCTAAAGCCCTTTTTAACCCATCCCCCATAAGGTGGGGAACCTCCCCTTATCCCCCCACCCCACAAAGCAAGAGATTTGGGTGTCGGCCCCTGCGGGCGGGCGGGAAGTACAACAACCGCCAACATGGGAGGGGCTAAAAAAGAGTGAATAGAGGCGGAGCCTTTTTGGGCGGGTGGGTATGGGAAATAAAACACTGGTTAAAGATTGGGGCGGGGTGTGATTGCCTCCAGTTGAGTGATATAATTAGAAAAAGGAGCATTATGCACCAAGCAATGCTCTATGAGAAGCTGCCGAACTCCAGGGTGAGGTGCGGCATCTGCCAGTGGCGCTGCAATATAGCTCCAGGCAAGTTTGGTGTCTGCCGTGTCTACCAGAACCGCGACGGGACCCTGTATAACCTGAACTATGCCAAGGCGTCATCGGTAGCCGTTGACCCTATTGAAAAGAAACCGCTATTCCACTTTTTCCCCGGTAGCCTGGCTTTCTCTATAGGAGGCTGGGGCTGCAACTTCCACTGCCAGGACTGCCAGAACTGGGAAATAGCCTGCCCGGCAGATAACGAACCCTGGCTTAATTCCCAGGAAGTTCCGCCTGAGACAGCCGTGGAACTGGCTAAAGCTCACAACTGCCAGGGTATCGCCTGGACATACAACGAGCCCAGTATCTGGTTCGAATACACCCTTGACTCGGCCAAGCTAGCCAAGAGAAATAACCTTTATACCGTCTATGTGACCAACGGTTATCTTACCCCCGAGGCGCTGGATACCATCGGTCCTTACCTTGATGCCTGGCGGGTTGATATCAAGGGTTTCAGCGATTCTCTCTACCAAAAGCTGGCTAAGATAAACCGCTGGCGAGGGATACTTGAGGTTGCCAAGCGGGCCAAGGATAAGTGGAATATGCACGTTGAAGTGGTAACCAACATCATACCTACCATGAACGACGATGATGATCAACTGAACAGCATAGCCTGCTGGATAAGGGAGGAACTGGGAGAACTGACCCCGTGGCACGTGACCCGCTTTTACCCCCACTATAATATGACGGGATTACCCCCCACCCCAATATCCACCCTGGAGCATGCCTTCGAGATTGGGAAAAAGGCCGGGCTGAAGTTCGTCTATGCCGGTAATGTTCCCGGGCATAGTAGTGAAAGCACCGTCTGCTATAATTGCGGTAAGACCGTGGCGCGGCGCCTCGGTTACCAGACCGAGGTAGTCGGGCTGGAGGGCTCAAAGTGCCGGTTCTGCGGGGCGGAGCTTAACTTCAGGGGAGGCGGCTCGAAGGAGGGGGTAAAATGATAAGGAATGCCATCGCCGCCGGACGATTTTACCCCGGCTCGGCGCCAGAGATACGGGAAATGATGGCACTGCTGGTTGATAGGACCGCCAAAAAAGAAGCGGCAATCGGCCTGCTTATGCCCCACGCCGGATATCCCTATTCCGGGCCGGTAGCCGGGGCTACCATATCCAGGGTTAAGTTCAAGGACACGTTTATTATCATTGGACCCAGTCACACCGGCGCGGGGCAGCCGTTCAGCATTATGACCGAAGGAAAGTGGCAAACACCGCTGGGTGAGGTCGAAATCGACTCGGCGCTGGGTAAAAAGCTTCTAGCTAGCTCCGACTACCTGCGGGAGGATGAAGCGGCCCATCTCCAAGAGCACGCCGTCGAGGTGCAGCTTCCGTTTCTGCAGTATTTAAAGCCGGATATCAAGATAGTGCCCATCATCCTGGCCCAAGCTCCCGCTGAGGTTTACCAGCAAATTGGTAAGGATATAGCCAGGGCAATTAAGGAGTCGCACGGAGGGGCGATGATTATCGCCAGCGGCGATATGACCCACTACGAGCCGCAGGAAATCGCCGAGGAAAAGGACAATAAAGCCATCGAGGCTATGCTGAAACTTGATGAGGACGAACTGACCCGACGCTACCAGGAGCTGGATATATCAATGTGTGCCTACGGCCCGGCGGTCTGCCTTATCGCCGCCGCCAAGGAGCTGGGGGCAACCAGAGCCGAACTGGTTAAGTACCAGACCAGCGGTGATGCCACCGGCGACTACTCCAGCGTGGTGGGCTATGCCGGCATCATAATAAAGGGCGGAGGCAGATAGGTGCACCCACTGGTGAGATTAGCCAAGCGAACGGTGGAGAGCTACGTCAAGAAGGGGAAGGTGGTGCAGGTGAAGAGGCTTACCCCCGAGATGAAGCCAAAGGCCGGCGTCTTTGTCTCCATCCATAAGGGCGGCGAACTGAGGGGCTGCATCGGCACTATTGAACCGCATAGGAATAACATAGCCGAGGAGATTATCGTCAATGCTATCAGCTCGGCGAGGCGGGACCCGCGCTTCTACCCCGTCACCGCCGATGAGCTCGGTGAGCTTGAATACAGCGTGGACATCCTGACTGAGCCCAGGCCGGTGAGAAGCCGGAGACAGCTTAATGCCAGGCGCTACGGGGTTATCGTGGAAGCGGGAAGCCGGAAGGGGCTGCTCCTGCCCGACCTGGAGGGAGTCGAGAGCGCCGAGGAGCAGATAGGCATCTGCCGCCAGAAGGCGGGCATCGCTCCCAATGAGCCGGTGAAGCTGTACCGATTTGAGGTGAAGCGGTATAAGTAGGGGGGGGGATAAGGGGAGGAGTTAGCCGTGATACAATGAGGGGGTGGGGTAAAGAGGGCTGGAAGCCCGCTTCCATAAAAGGGCGGTGGGCGGGATAAGATAAAACGGGGGGAGGTCAACTGATAATGAACGGTTCAAAACTTTCTCTTAAAGCATTTATGATTATCCTGGTAGCGGCCGGAATGGTGTGCGGCATAATCGGGGCGGTCATCGCCAACTTTGCCCTGATTGTGG
>Ga0315543_1004876_pt1 | contig 10842 bp, 8 predicted proteins | sample SalMarSW160210MG_2_FD_203098 | JGI IMG/M metagenome (GOLD analysis project Ga0315543, IMG submission 203098) | Salt marsh sediment microbial communities from the Plum Island Ecosystem LTER, Massachusetts, United States - Salt Marsh Sediment SW1601-210 ...
GTCCGCGACCTGCATGGGCGACGAAAGGTGGATGCGGGCCTGCAGACGTTCGAACGAGGAACGGCCCTCATCGTCGATGGCGACGATCTCTCCATCCAGCACAACCGGGCGCGCAGCCTGCATGCCGGCGACCTCGGGATAGCGGGCAATCACGTCGTTGCCGGATCGGGTCGTCAGCCGGGCGCTGTCCCCGTCCCAGCAGAGAAGCCCGCGTACCCCGTCCCACTTCAGCTCGAAGGTCCACTCGTCGTCGGAGAACGGGCGCGGCCAGGGGACCGCCAGCATCGGCGAATAGTGGGGAATCGCTATGCCTCGAGCTCCTCACGAACGAGCCGGTTCACGAGGCCGCCATCGACGTCCGCGCCGCTCTTCATCACGTGCCCGATGACTCGACCGGCCATCTTGGGATCGTTCGCAGCGAGTTCCTCGATGGCGGATCGGACCAGCGCCCGCGTCTCCTCCTCGCTGAGAGTGGCAGGAAGCCAGCGCGACAGGTACCCGATCTCGTATGCGAGCTTGGCAGCCTGCTCGCGGCCACGTTCGCCGGCGTCCTCATACTCCCGCTTCGCCTTCGTCATCTTCTTGACGTAGGACCCGATCGTGGCGATGTACAGGGCATCGTCGACCTCACCGGAGAAACCCGGCGCGGTCTTGGCAACCGACACTTCGGTCTGCACCTGCCGGATAACGTTAACCCGCGGCCGGTCCCCCGATCTCATCGCATCCTTCAGCTCTGTGGTCAGCTCTTCTCTCACCGACATGCCTCTCGCCCTCCTCAGGCGCCATCCCGTCAGGCTAATCGCACCAATGCCACCAAACGCAAACGTTCGACCCCACCGGGCACAAACCGCTTGAAACCGCGCACCCGGCTTGCCTATGATCCACGACCGGACCAAGTACCTGGTCCTTTTGTTATGACAGAGTTTGAGAACGCTTTCACATTCACAATGTGGAAGACGAGGAGCTGAACGGGCGATGCTGACACTCACGAACTGGAGAGAGCTCTCCGCTTGCCGAGATTCAGACCCCAGCCTCTTCTTCCCGATCGGCACCACCGGCCCCGCAGTCGAGCAGATCGAGAAGGCGCAGATGATCTGCTCCATCTGCTCCGTGAGAGAGGCCTGCCTTCAGTACGCGCTGGTCACGAACCAGGAAGCAGGCGTGTGGGGCGGCTACGCCGAAGACGACCGGCGCAGGCTGCGCAAGCGGTGGCTCGCCGAGCGGCGCCGCCAGCGTCAAGCGAGCTGAATCCGACAACTGTGGGTCCGGTCATGCGACCGGACCCATCACTTCTTCGAGGAACTCCGAGCGCCGGAGAAACCGACTCCCCGACCGTTCTGTTCTTTCTCGACCTCGAGGAAGACGATTCTGTCGGTGACCAACCCATGCCGCTCACCCTTGGTATCGGTCACCCAGAGCATCGCCCCGTCAGCGATTGCGGTTTCCAGATCGGCAATGAGCGCCGCGGCGTCCTCGACCTCGAACTCGAGTTCCCGGGCCGCCTGGACCCCGATGCGGACCTTCACCTTGTCACTCATGCCGCCCTCGCTGCTCTCGATTGAATGCGAGCATCGTAGACCGACGCCACCTCGATGAGCCGATCAGGTGCTCGGCGATCTCGGGCTTCGGCCCTCGACCTTCTCGGCGAGCGCGGCGAATGCCTCAGCCGCTTCGCCGCCGGCATCGATCACGGACGCAGGCCTTCCCGTGTCGGCGCCCTCTCGGAGAGCAGTGACGAACGGGATCTGCGCCAGGAGAGGCACATCGAGCTCGTCCGCCAGCAGCTCCCCGCCTCCCTCACCGAAGAGCAGATAGCGTTTGCCGTCGTCGCCAGTGAACCACGACATGTTCTCGACCACTCCGACGATGTCCTGATCGACCTTGCGCGCCATGAGGCCCGCCCGCCTCGCAACCCGCTGCGCCGTGATCTGCGGAGTCGTCACGATGATCGCCTCGGCCCCTGGCAGAAACTGTGAGATCGAGATGGCGACGTCGCCGGTCCCGGGGGGCATGTCGATGAGGAGGTACTCGGGATCGTTCCAGAACACGTCGGCGAGGAATTGCTCGAGCGCCTTGTGCAACATGGGACCGCGCCAGATCACTGCCTGGTCCGGCGGCACGAAGTAGTCCATCGACATGACGGCCACCCCGTGCCTCTCGGGCGGGAACAGCATGTCGTCGATGGCGGTCGGCTGCCGGTCGACGCCCAGCATCTTCGGGATCGAGAACCCCCACACGTCGGCATCGATGATCCCAACCGAGTGACCGGCCTGCGCCAGCGCCACCCCGAGATTGGTGGTGACCGAGGATTTGCCGACACCCCCCTTTCCGGAGGCCACGGTGATGATGCGAGTGCGGCTTCCCTCCTTCCCGACGGTGATCTCCCGATCGCCGCCGCGGACCTTCTCGACGAGGCGGCCCCGCTCTTCGTCGGTCATGGAGGTGAGCTCCACCTCGACCTCGGTCACGCCCGCCACCGAGCGGGCGGCGGCGGTGACATCCTCGGTGAGCTTGTCCTTGAGCGGGCAGCCCGGGATGGTGAGCGCCACCACGACCCTGACCGCGCCGTCTTCGGACACCTCGAGCTCGCGCAGCATGCCGAGGTCCACCAGGGTTCGATGGATCTCGGGGTCTTCCACCTTCTCGACCGCAGCGCGAACCACAGCAACGTCGACCACGTTGTACTTCTCCTATCCGCGTAGTGGATAGAAACTATAGTGAGACCCCGGATCGATCCCGCCTCGGAGCCGATGACAGGTGGATACCAGACTCTTCGATCAGCAGGTTGGCGACCTCGCCTCGTCCCTGGGAGACGCCACCCGCCGTGGCATCTACATCACGACGCGAGAGTCCGCCGAGCCGGTCACCACCTCGGAGATCGCAGAGCTGTTCGCCATCCACGCCAACGTCGCCCGCCATCACCTCGATCACCTCGTCGAGGATGGGTACCTCAAAGTGTCCCATCGGCGGCGCCCCGGCAAAAGAGGACCCGGCGCCGGCCGTCCCGCCAAGCACTACGAGGTCACCCAGCAGGAAGTGTCGCTGCAGTTCCCGGTGCGACGCTACGACCTCCTGGCCGAGCTGCTGGCACGCATGGTGCAGCGCCTCGCTCCCGACACCGCCTCGGCGGTGGCCGAGGAGGTGGGACTCGAGTACGGCAGACAACTCGCAGCCGAGATCGGGTTCCCCGAGGACGCCGAGTTCGAGACCGCCGCCCGGGCGGTCGCCCAAGCCATGACCGCCGTCGGCTTCGGCACCGAGGCCCACATCGATGACCGCCTCCTCGTGACCTACTCCTGCCCGTTCGCTGACACGGCGTCGAACCACCCCGACATCGTGTGCAGCCTGGACCGGGGCATCGTCATGGGTCTGCTCGAGAAGGTGAGCGCCGCCGACTCGCCGACTTTGGCGCCTCATCTCACGCCCGAGGACGGCTGTATCACCCGAATGTGACCGACGTTTCGCCATTTGTCACACCAATGTGACTCAATGTCGCGGCGCCGCTCGCCGATCATTGCTGCACACACATGAACAGGAGGTATGGCGATCAGGGCCATGCCGCGCACAGGATCCATTGCCCTCGCCGGCGCCGTCGCTACAGGCGCCGCGTCGTTGTTGGTGCTCGTAGATGCCCCGCGATCGGTGACGCTGATCGTGCTCGGTGTGATCACGATCGCCGGCCTGTTGATATTCCGGTACGGCCGGAATGCCGACCGGCGCTTCGGCAGCGAGATGATCCGGCACGTCTCCCACGAACTCCGCACCCCCCTCACCGGTCTGATCGGAGCCTTGGACCTCCTCACGGAACCGACGGCATCACTCGACACCGGCGAGGCCGCCGAGCTGATGGGGATGGCCCGAAGCGAGGCCAACAACCTCCTCCAGATCGTCGAGAACGTCCATGCCGCATCCCGCCTCGATCGACATTCTCTGTCCGTCCGGCGGGTGCCGGTGAGTCTTCCCGACATCGTCAACGAAGCGGTCCGCAGGGTTCCGGCGGTGGCACGGCGGACGTATATCGCCCTGGACGCCGACGCGGTCGTGTGGGGAGACCCCGGCCTCATGCTTCAAATCATCACCAACCTGGTTCAGAACGCCGACCGCTATTCCCCCGATGGCGAGATCGAAGTGACCTTCCTACAACACGGCGACGAGGTCACGCTGCACTTCTCCGACGACGGCCCCGGTGTCGCACTCTCCGACGCTGAGAACCTCCTCTCCCGACCGCGTGCCAGCGTCACCGGCCTCGGGCTCGGACTCCCCCTCAGCAGGCGCCTGGCCCGAGCCATGGGCGGGAATCTGGCGGTGGGTGCGGCGCTGCGGTCCGGAACGACCTTCGTCCTCACGCTGCCCCACTCCGATGAGCAGCCCGCGAAGCTGCCCGAGACCAGCACCACCCTGGCCGACCGTCCGGTCGCTCTGACACCTCGAGCACGGCTGCTGGTCGACATGGTCGCAGCCCTGTCGGAGCGCTCCCTCGACCGCATGGTGGCCGGTCTGCAGAAGCTGTACGGGGAGTTGCTGGGCGCCACCGGCGGGTTGCTGATGATGCCCGACGAGACCGGAGGGTTCACCCGGGCGAGCAGCTTCGGCTCCATCGACAACTCTCACTTTCTCGCCGACTGCCCGGTGCTCGGCACCGTGATGGACACCGGCCGTACCATCGAGATCACTCGGCTGTCGGAGAGCACGGCAGATCACTGGCGCGACGTCTTACGAGGTGACGCTGCCCTCTTCGTCCCCGTCCTCGACTTGGGACAGCCGATGGCGGTCCTGGCGATCGGCTGGAAAGACGCCACCTGCCTCCCCAAGGCAGAGGCGCTGGATGTGGCGGAGGCCCTCGCCGAGCTCGCTGCCTTCGCCATCCAACGCAGCAGCCTCATTCACGACTTCGAGTTCGAGCGAAGCCTGCGCCACAGCGTCATGGAATCGCTTCCCATCGCCATCTCGGTCTTCACCGGCGATCCTCCACGGGTGATCGACTGGAACCGGCGGGAACGCGACATGCTCCGCCTCGTCAGCGATTCCGACCGGCCTGAGGAGCTCGAAGCCAGCCAGAAGATGTTCGAGGTCGAGTTCGCCGACGGCACGCCGCTGACACTCGAGAATGCGCCCGTCACCCACGCCATCCGAACCGGCAAGTCCACAGGCCCGTTTCTGCTGACGATGACGCGCCTCGACGGCACCACGGTGACTACTCGTACCTACTGCGCCCCGTTCTTCGATGATCTCGGATGCGTCGCGGGCGCCGTGGTGACCTCGGAGGAGCTCGACGCCGTCCCCACCGGTAGATCACTCGAGGATCTGGACATCCGCGAGGCCCGCCCAGCCGGTACCGTACAACCAGGGCAGACAGAAGCGGGGAGCATGTGATGAGCACCGGCGATCAGCGGTCTCTCTACTCGCGGCGGCATGCTACGGGCACGGAGCAGACGCCCATCGCCGTCGACGCCGCGCCACAGGCCGAGAAGGCCCGCAAGATTCATACTCGTCTCCCCGTCATCGATGGCCACAACGATCTCGCATGGTTGATCCGCACCCGCGCCGAATCGGATCTCGACATTGCCGACCCTCGCCGGAGGCTCGACGGCTACCACACCGACGTGCCTCGGCTCCTGGAAGGCGGAGTGGGCGCTCAGTTCTGGTCGGTGTACGTGCCGAGTTGGAGCCCGGCGCCGCTGCGGCACACGATCGAGCAGATCATGCTCGTCAGGAGGATGGTGGATCGAGACCCCGAGCACCTCAGGATGGCGAAGACGGCAACCGACATCGCCCGGATCCGTGGCAACGGTCGAATCGCGTGCATGATGGGAGCCGAAGGCGGCCACTGCATCGAAGGCTCACTGGGAGTGCTACGCGCCCTCTACGAGCTCGGTGTCCGCTACATGACCCTCACCCACTCCGAATCGAACGATTGGGCCGATTCGGCAACCGGTGAAGAACGCCACGGGGGCCTCACCGACTTCGGCGAGGTCGTGGTGCACGAGATGAACCGCCTCGGCATGATGGTCGACATCTCGCACGTCTCGCACGACACGATGCGGCATGCCATTCGAGCCAGCAGGGCTCCCGTCATCGCCTCGCACTCGAACGCCTATTCCCTCGCGCCGCACCCTCGCAACATCCCCGACGACGTGCTCGAGATGATCGCCGACACCGGCGGCGTGGTGATGATCAATTTCTACCCCGGATTCCTGGTCGCCGAGACCGCCGAGAAGGCCCACGGGATCTTCACCGCCGGCCGTCGCCTGCGTTCCCGATTCGGCCCCGGCGAGGAGGAGGCGTTCGAGCAGGCAATGCGAGAGCTGGTGGCCGGCCGGGATTGGGATCGTGGCTCGGTGACCGATGTCGTCGATCACATCGAGTACGTCGCCCGGATCGCGGGCGTGAACCATGTGGGCCTCGGAGGCGACTTCGATGGAATCGACATGACCCCGGACGGTCTCGAGGACGTCTCTCGCTACCCGGCGATCACCCAGGAGCTCCTTCGCCGACGGTGGAGCGACCCCGACATCGACAAGGTGCTCGGCAAGAACACTCTCAGCGTCCTGCATCGGGCCGAAGAGGTGGCGACGATCGGCCGGTCCTGACCGGCACGGCCCTCAGCCGCCGGCGGCCATGCGCCGCAGGACCATGTGCAGGATGCCCCCGTTGCGGAGGTATTCGATCTCGATCGGGGCATCGCACCGGCAGATCGTCGTGAAGGCCTGCGTGGAGCCGTCCTGGCGCCGTGCTGTGACCTGCACCGGCTGACGCGGCGTGAGATCGTCGTTCACGACGATCTCGAATACCTCGCTCCCATCGAGACCGAGGGTGTCGGCGCTCTCCCCCTCGAGGAACGTCAACGGCAACACGCCCATCATCACCAGATTGGATCGGTGAATCCGCTCGAAGCTCCTGGCGATCACCGCTCTCACACCGAGAAGGAACGCCCCTTTTGCAGCCCAGTCTCGGGAGGAACCCATGCCGTAGTCCTTGCCAGCGAGCACCACCAGGGGAATCCCGGCCTCCCGGTAGTTGAGGCTCGCTTCGTAGACCGACTTGACGGTTCCGTCTGTGTAGTCGGTGGTGAACCCGCCTTCGGCACCGGCAGCGATTCGGTTGCGAATCCGGATGTTCGCGAACGTGCCGCGCGTCATCACGCGGTCGTTGCCACGACGTGATCCGTAGCTGTTGAACATGCGGCGCTCGACCCCACGAGAGATCAGGTACTCGCCCGCCGGTGTCGATGGGGAGATGGCGCCGGCAGGACTGATGTGGTCGGTGGTCACCGAGTCGCCGAGATCGAGCAGCACCCGTGCCCCTTCGATCGGTTCGATGGGTCCCACCTCCGACCCGAGTTCGAGAAAGAATGGCGGCTCCTGGATGTAGGTGCTTTCCGGATCCCAGTCGTAGAGGGCGTCACCGGTGGCAGGGATCGCTCGCCACTCGGCGGAGCCCTCGAAGACCGCGCCGTACTCGGCGACGAACTGCTCGGTCCTCACGGAATCGGCGACGATCTCGTCGATCTCGGCCTGCGTCGGCCAGATGTCGGCGAGGAACACGGGGCTCCCGTCCTCGGAGAAGCCGATCGGCTCGGTGGTGAGATCACGGTCCACGGTGCCGGCGAGCGCATAGGCCACGACCAGCGGTGGCGAAGCCAGATAGTTGGCGCGGACGTCGGGCGAGATGCGGCCCTCGAAATTGCGGTTGCCGGACAGAACCGCGGCGGCCACGAGGTCGTGCTCGTGGATCGCCTCTCTGATCGGCTGCGGCACCGGCCCCGAGTTCCCGATGCAGGTGGTGCATCCGTATCCCACCAGGTAGAAACCAATCGCCTCCAGATCCTCCATGAGCCCCGAGGCGGTGAGGTAGTCGGTGACGACCTTCGACCCGGGGGCGAACGACGTCTTCACCCACGGCTTGCGGGTGAGGCCGCGCTCACGAGCCTTGCGGGCGACGAGGCCGGCGCCCACCATCACATCCGGGTTGGAGGTGTTGGTGCAGCTCGTGATGGCGGCAATGACGACGTGGCCGTGGTCGAGGATGAAGGTGGCGCCGTCGAGCGTTACCTCGGCGCCGTTCCCGGGCTCGGCCGTTGTCTCCGTGAGCACGCCACCGCCCTCGCCGGCCATCTCCTCGACGGTGCCGGGTCCGGCGTTCGCCGCCTTGCAGAACACCTCGGCGAGGTCGTAGCGCCACTGGTCCTTCATGCCACTGAGATCAATGCGGTCCTGGGGCCGCTTCGGGCCGGCGAGGGACGGCTCGACCGTGGACATGTCGAGCCTGAGATCGGCTCCGTAGGCGACCCGGCGGCCCTCGTCCCGCCACAGACCTTGGAGCCGGCAGTACTGCTCCACTGTCTCCACGAGTTCCTCGGAGCGCCCGGTGAGACGCAGGTAGTGGGTGGTCTGCTCGTCCACCGGGAAGTACCCAACGGTGGCGCCGTACTCGGGAGCCATGTTGGCGATCGTGGCCCGATTGGCGAGCGGCATGCCGGTGAGGCCGGAGCCGTGGAACTCCACGAACTTCCCGACAACGCCATGTTCACGCAGCATCTGGGTCACGCGCAGCACGAGATCGGTGGCGGTGGCGCCCTCGGCGAGACGTCCGGTGAGCTCGAAGCCGACCACTTCGGGCAGCAGCATGTAGATCGGCTGGCCGACCATGACGGCCTCCGCCTCGATGCCGCCCACCCCCCAGCCGACGACGCCGAGGCCGTTGATCATCGTGGTGTGGGAATCCGTGCCCACCAGGGTGTCGGGGAACAGGACCGAGCCGTTGTCCCACACCACCCTGGCGAAGTACTCGAGATTGACCTGATGCACGATGCCGGTGGCGGGCGGCACGACCCGGAAGTTGTCGAAGGCCGATTGGCCCCACTTCAGGAACTCGTAGCGCTCCCGGTTGCGCTCGAACTCACGCTCGCTGTTGATCTGGAGGGCCATGGGGCTGTTGAAGGCATCGACCTGCACGCTGTGGTCGATGACGAGGTCGCTGGGGACGAGCGGGTTGACCTTCTGGGCGGCCGTCTCGTCACCGGTCATGCGCACGATGGCGGACCGCATGGCGGCGAGGTCGACGACGGCGGGCACCCCGGTGAAGTCCTGGAGCACGACCCGGCCGGGTGTGAAGGCGAACTCGGTGGCGGCGACCTCGGCGGCGTCGTACCGGGCGAGGGCATGCACGTCCTCGTCCGTGACGACCTGCCCGTCGTGGTTGCGCAGCACGGACTCGAGCAGCACCTTGATGCTGTAGGGAAGGGCTCCGACGTCGCCGATGTCCCCGACGGCGTCGAGCCGGTAGACGACCCGCTCCCCCAGCGGGGTCGCGATCGTCTCCCGGGCCCGGAAGGGATCGTGGACCTCGCTCATCGCGCCTCTCCTCGGTGTCGTCTCGGTCGGTCGTCTGTCGTCGGGCCGACCAGCATACCGAGACCCCGCTCCTGCGATCCCTGTCTCCCAACCCTGGGTTGGTATTCAGGAAAACCCGGCGTCACAGCCCACAGTTCACGCCAACCGAACCGTGGGCTGACAACCAGCAAAACCCTGTCCCCCAACCCAGGGTTGGTATTTGGGAAAACCCGGCGTCGCAGCCCACAGTTCACACCAACCGAACCGTGGGCTGACAACCAGCAAAACCCTACCTGCCAACCCTGGGTTGGCAGCAGGGGTGGGCGCGGCTGGGCCCGGGAGTGATACCCGGGCCCAGGTGCTGCGTGTCAAGTGGTTACGGGAGGTACTGCTGCTCGATCTCAATGACGTTGCCGTCGGCGTCGAAGGTCAGCCAGTACGGTGCTCCTTTCGTCCCAGCCCCGAAGTACCCCATGTGGGGCTCGGGCCAGCTCGGCACCTCATCGACCTCGTAGTCCCACGGCGTCCCATCCGCCTTGAAGAGAGCGAGCCATTCGTCCATGGGAACCTCGACGCCACTCACCGACCCGGTGGCGGACGTCTGGAGCACGACGGTCACCCCATCGGCGACGGCGAGGGTGCGAAGCTGATCGTCCTGGTTGCGGATGTAGTAGTCGTTGGGAACGCCCTCATCGACCGATCCGATCACCCCGTCCTCGAAGGCCGCCTGGTTGGCCTCGTCGCCCGTGAGCATCTCGGCGGAGTCGGCGACGATCTCGGTGGCGCTCACCTGGGTGAGAAAGGCGATCTCCCGCCCGGGCTCGGCCGCCGGAGTCGTCTCGGGCGTCTCGCCGCCCTCCCCCGTCAGGGTCACCGGGTAGCTCACGACGTTGATCCGCCGGCCGTCCTCCGGGGAGTTGGCGAAGACGGTGACGAAGCCCGCCGTCTCGGTCTCCAGCGTGTAGGGCACCTCGACGGTGTAGTCGCCCCAGCAGCCGGTTCCGCAGGTCGCGTTGGTGAACCCGTCCGCCAGGACGTCGCCGGAGGCCGTCGTGATCTCGTAGGCGAGCGCCGCCTCGAACACGTTGGCGACACCGCCGATGGTCACCGGCGACTCGACAACGGCGCCGATGGCGGGCGAGTCAACCAGGATCGGCTGGAGCAGATCCAGGTAGTTGTCGCGGCTCTGGGGGCCGTCCACGATGATGCCCTCGGAGGTGATCACGTCGACGATCTGCCCGTCGATGGAAAAACGCATCGCGTCGAGCTCGGGGAACTGGGTGGCGGTGAACACCACCTGGGCGAGGCGGCTGAACATCATGGCGCTACCCCCGCCGGACTCGAACGCCGCCGGGAGGTCGACGGTGACAATGCCGTCCTCGACACCCACACCGACCGCGATTCCCTCCGGAATCGAGCTGTACAGCCCCGAGTCACCCGGACCGTCGACCACCAGAGAGGTGAGGGCGTCGAACAGCGCCGCCCTCACCGGGTCCTCCACGGGTGCGGT
>Ga0315543_1004880_pt1 | contig 10830 bp, 7 predicted proteins | sample SalMarSW160210MG_2_FD_203098 | JGI IMG/M metagenome (GOLD analysis project Ga0315543, IMG submission 203098) | Salt marsh sediment microbial communities from the Plum Island Ecosystem LTER, Massachusetts, United States - Salt Marsh Sediment SW1601-210 ...
ACCGGCGCTGTTCATTCTATGGGGTGTTATGGCACCCCGCGACGCGCAGAAACCGAGCCGCGCCCGTCAGGAAGCGGTTTCCCGATGTTGCCCACCAGACCGCTTCCTGACGGGCGCGGCTCGGTTTTCCGCGATGGTCGTGGGGGTACTCATCGTGTTGCTGCCCTGGGCCGTCTGCAACCAGATCCAATTCGGCCGACCGATCGTCACGACGACCCATGGCGGCTACACGCTGCTGTTGGCCAACAATCCGTCGTTCTACGAGTACTTGCGCGAAGGGGAGCGGGGCACCGTCTGGGACGCCCGAGGGCTCGGGCCGGTCTGGGGTGGCGAGGCGCGTTACGATAGTCCGGCCGACGAGTTGGCCGCCGACGCCCGGGCAAGGACCGAGGCCTGGGAGAACATCCGCAGGCAGCCGGGCATGTTTGCCTATGCGTGTCTGGTCCGCGTCGGGCGGTTTTGGGCACTGGCGCCGCACCGAGGCACGCCGTGGTTGCGTCTGGCCATAGGCGTTTGGTATCTCGCGGAGTTCGCACTGGCAGCCGTGGGCTTGTGGATCGGCCTGCGCCGAGGGCCCCTGGAGTGCAATGGACTTTGGGTCTGGGGGCTGCTTTTGGCGGTCTCGATGACCGCCATCCATGCGGTTTACTGGAGCAACATGCGGATGCGTGGGCCGCTGGTGGCGGTGGTCGCGCTGGGGGCCGCCGTGGGCGTGGCCCGGTGGGTGGAAAGGGCGCGCCAGGCGCAAGTGGCTTCAAAGTAAAGACTTAGGTGCTGCTCATTACCGCCGAACCCACCTTGATTCGCCGGCCAAGGACTCCTATAATCCGCTCTCTTTGATTGGACGGATCCAACTCATCTTAACCGGGTCTCTCCCTTCAGGTTGCGTTTGGTGCCGGCGACGGCGGTGCGTTGCCGGGCCGCAGGCAAGGATGCCGATCTGCTGAGATATCACCACACCAAGATGCCGACCGCTGCCAAGGGTGCGCCGAAGAGCGCGCGCGCCGGCGGTCGTGTTGCGCGCCTGCTGGTGCTTGTCTTGGGTGTGATCACTGCGGCTGCGTCGCCATTGTTTGCCCAGGTCGACTTGCCGCAATCGAACCCCGTCGAGCCGATCACGATCTCGGCCCAATCCGCCACGCGCTGGATCCAAGGAGAGTATGAAGTATGGGTGCTTGGGGGCCAGTGCCGAATCGACCAGGGCCGGGACCGTGCCAGCAGCAACGAAGCGGTCGTCTGGATCGATCGGGCGAGTCCCGCCGAGTTGCGCTCCCATCATGTGATTGCCTACCTCGAAGGGAAAGTGACGATGGAGCGTCACGGCGCCGGCCGCCCGACCAGAGTGACCAGCGAGCATGAGCTTGCGCGATTCGAGACGGCCGGCGCGGTCAAGATCGAGGTGCCGCACGTGGCCGGTCCACCCGAGGCCACGCCGCCGATTTATCGTCGCGGCATGGCGCGGCGCATGCCCGAGGCCAGCCGCGCGATTCGTCGCACCCAATACACGCAGTTTACGACCGATCCCGACCTGGCGCCGGTCGGTCCTCCGGCGCCGGGCACGCGCCGCATCCACGTCCATCCGCGGAGCAACGTGCCGATGGAATTCGAGTGGCTCGGCGACGAGGCCACCGACCGGTGGACCGCCGTGATCAACTTCGGCGTGAACGTGATCGTCGAGGGGGACTCCGAGATGGGCCTGCTGGACATCTCGGCCGATCGAGTGGTGATCTGGACCGTCGGGCCGGACAACTTCAATCTCTCGGCCGGTCCGTCCCAGGCCCAAAACGTCCCGCTGGAAATCTACATGGAAGGCAACATCGTCTTCCGCGAGGGCGAGCGGGTCATCTACGCCGATCGGATGTATTACGACGTCCGCGGCAAGGTCGGCATGATACTCGGGGCCGAAGCGCTCACGCCGGTGTCCAACTATCAGGGTCTGCTGCGGCTGCGCGCCGAGATGCTTCAGCAGACGGGCGAGAGCCAATTCTTCGCGCAAAACGCGTTTTTGACCTCCAGTCGGCTCGGCCGGCCCGGCTACCGCATCCAGCTTGGCGACGTCTTTTTCGAAGACCTTCAACAACCGCTCATCGACCCGATCAGCCGGACGCAGTTGATCGACCCTGAAACGGATCGGCCGGCCGTCGACCATCAACAATTGGCCACCGGGCGCAACGGTTTTCTATTCCTGGGCGAGGTGCCCGTCTTCTATTGGCCGACCTTCTCGACCGACCTGAAGGATCCGTCTTTCTACATTCGTCGGGCACGGCTGAGGAACGACAACGTTTTCGGCACGCAGGTGCTGACCAACTGGGACGGCTACCAACTGCTGGGCGTCCGCCGCCGCCCGGCCGGGACCGATTGGGACGTCAGTCTCGATTACCTGAGCGACCGCGGTTTCGGACACGGGACCACCTTCACCTACGATCGTGGCGGCTTTCTGATGTTTCCCGGCCGGACGGCCGGGCTGGTCGACTATTCGGGCATCGACGACCACGGCCACGATAACCTGGGCCGGGGTCAGCGCGACCTGGTGCCCGAGAAGGACTACCGCTATCGACTCTTCTGGCAACACCGCCAGATGTTGCCCTACGAGTGGCGCCTCTCGGGCGAGGTCGGCTGGATCAGCGACCGGAACTTCCTCGAACAATACTACGAACGCGAGTGGGACGAGCTGAAGGATGAGACGACCGGCATCGAGCTGAAACGGGGCGTCGATAACATGACCTACAGCATTACGGCCGACACACGCCTGAACAACTTCTTCACCCAGACCGAATGGTATCCACGGGCCGATCACTATTGGCTCGGCCAGCCGCTTTTCGGCGACGTCTTCACCTGGTACGAGCACTCCAGTGTCGGCTACGGCCGCTATCGCATTCTGAGCTATCCCGAGGACCAGGCCCAGCGCGACGTGTTCACCTACTTGCCGTGGGAGATCGCCGCGGGGGGCGAGCGGTTGGTAACCACGCAGGAAATCGATTGGCCCTTCCAGTTGGGCCCGCTCAAGACGGTTCCCTACGCCCAGGGCCAGTTGGCCCATTGGGGAGAGGACCTGACGGGCGATGATCTGCAGCGGGCCTACTGGCAGGCGGGCGTGCGGACCAGCGTGCCGTTGTGGCAAGTCTTCCCGGCCGCCGAAAGCGACCTTTTGAACGTGCACGGCCTGGCGCACAAGATCGTCTTCGACGCCGAGTTTTCCGCGGCCGAAGCCAACCGCGACCTGGATCTGCTGCCACTGTACGATCCGTTGGACGATAACTCGATCGAGTACTTCCGCCGACGGATGGCCGTGCTGACCTACGGCACGCCGCAGATTCCCTATCGTTTCGACCCGCGATCCTATGCCGTCCGCAGCGGCCTGGGCGGCTGGGTGACCTCGCCCAGCGCCGAGGTGCTCGACGACCTGATGGCCGTGCGGATGGGCATGCGTCATCGGTGGCAGACTAAGCGCGGCATGCCCGGGCGGCGCAAAATCATCGACTGGATCGTCCTGGACACCAACGCCGTCTGGTTCCCCGACGAAGAGCGCGACGACTTCGACAAGGCCCTGGGGCTGGTCGACTACGACTTCCGCTGGCACGTCGGCGACCGACTCACGCTGGTTTCCGACGGCATTTTCGACTTCTTCGACGAGGGCCAACAGATCATCACGATCGGCGGTTTTCTCGCCCGGCCGCCGCGCGGCAACGTCTACATGGGCCTGCGGCTGTTGGACGGGCCCATCGACAGCCAGATTCTCTCCTTCTCGTACAACTACTGGATGAGCCCGAAATGGGTGTCGTCGTTCGGCACGTCGATCGACCTGGGCGACGACGGCAACATCGGCCAGCGGCTGGCCATCACGCGGATCGGCGAATCGCTTTTGGTTAGTGCCGGGTTCAACGTCGACGCGAGCCGGGGCAACGTCGGCGCGATGCTCGCCGTCGAGCCGCGGTTCCTGCCCAAGACCCGCTTGGGTAGCGCCGGTGGTGTCCGCATTCCAGTGGCCGGCGCCTATGGTTTGGAGTAATAGTCATGTCTGATCCATCACCGATCCGACCGGAACGTAGCTGGCATGCGAAGTTCCGCGATGCGCTGCACGGGCTGAAATGCGGCATCCGTGGGCAGAGCAGTTTCTTTGTCCATTTCTTCATCGCGGCGGTTGTCCTGGTGGCCGCTTCGCTGTTGCACATGAACCACACGCAGTGGTGCTTGCTGGTCCTTAGCATCTTTGCCGTTCTGGCGGCCGAAATGTTCAACAGCTCGCTGGAATCGATGGCCCGGGCCATCACCGACGAAACCGATCCGCACGTCGGCGAGGCGCTGGACGTCGGCAGCGCGGCCGTTCTGCTGGTTTCCCTCGGTGCGGCGGTCGTCGGAGCGATCGTCTTCCTGAGGCAAGTGAGCGAGCTGGCTGGCTATCTCTGATCCAGACAGCTCGGCGCAGCTTGCGGGGGGGAAGGTGTTTCCGAATTATGGTTGCACTCACCCAAGTGCGCATAGAATAGGAAAGATGGGGACTAGCGGCAATTCTTCGTCTGTTGCTTTCAGACTCGGCGCGGATAGAGTCCTTGACTGCGCTGGGCCGCCCGTCTAGTATCTTCGCCTAAGCAATACCCGGAGGAGTTTCCTGACGTATCTCCATCGATAGCCAGGAGGGTTATGATGAGTGCCGATCGTCACCGCATATACTGTGCAGGTCCTCTTTTCACAGAGAAAGAGCGAGAGGAAATGGAGCAAATAGCCACGGCCTTAGAGCACGCTGGCTACGACACGTTTCTTCCCCATCGAGATGGCCTGGAACTGACAAGGTGTGTTGATCACCTCGAGCAGATGGGCAAAGAACGCGCCGAAGCTTGCAAGCTCCTTTCACGCGCGATTTTCGCTCTTGACGTTTTTGAGGTGCTACGTGGCTGTGATGCTCTGATGGCCAATCTCAATGGTCGAGTTCCCGATGAGGGGACGGTCTCTGAGGCGTCAATGGCTTGGTCGCGAGACAAACTCGTCGTGGGATATAAGGCAGATGGTCGGACCGTACTAAACGGAGAAGACAATCCACTTGTTGCAGGACTCTTCGGATTTCGTCTCTGGCGCACGATAGATGAAGCCGTCGAAGCCCTCGGAAGAAGCCTGAATGCGGCGCGGCACATGGATTCCTATACGGTCAAAAGGGAGGAAGAAATTGCGTCCTATATCGAGCTCGGTGGCGAGATTGCATCTGCACTGCGCGCTAAAGGCACCATCGAAGATATATTGGATGTCATCATTCGATTAGAGAGTGAGACGTTAACCATGTGACTGCTGCGTCGATTGGCGATGTCACTTTGCCAATTCTAGATCGACCGTTCAGGGGGCTTCAGTATGTGTACTCCACGGTGGGTGATTGAAGAGCGCGAGAAGAAGCATCTACACGAAAAAGCCACATCTTCTACGGATGAGAGATACACAGCTCGCCGACACTCCTACAAACTCGACGAGATTCGCCCCGAGTTTCAACGAGATTACACGCGAATCATTCACTGTCGCGCTTTTAGACGCCTACGTCATAAGACGCAGGTGTTCATCTCACCAAAGAACGACCACCTGTGTACCCGTATGGAACACAGCATCTACGTGGCGTCGGTTTCTCAGACGATCGCCAGGGCCCTTCGGCTAAATGAAGATCTTGTCGCTGCGATTGCGATGGGACACGATCTTGGACACGCACCATTTGGCCATGAGGGCGAACGCACCCTTAACAAGCTTGCTCAGGGCGTTGGGCTTAGATTCGAGCACGAACTCCACGGCCTTCGTGTAGTGGACTTCGTGGAACGGATGTATCCGAATCAGAACGGTCTGAACCTCACATTTGCAGTTCGCGACGGTATTGTGTGCCATTACGGTGAGGGTTTCGAAAAGGAACTCTCGCCCGACAGATCTAAAGGTCCGGACTACAAGCTCTCAAAGACTGTTAAGGGTCAATCACGTCCCGCCACGCTTGAGGGTTGTGTCGTACGGTGGGCGGACAAGGTAGCCTACCTCGGTCGCGACTTGGAAGACGCAATTGAGGCAGAAATAGTGCTGTCTGAGAGCGATTTGCCACCAAACGTCAGAAGAACACTTGGAATATCCGATAAACAGACCATCAATAAACAGATCATTAACACGCTGGTGAACGAGCTTCATTCGAGAAGCTCTGTTGAAGAGGATAGGCTTGCTGTGGGCGATGATGTTCACGGTGCACTGAACGAACTCTATGCATTCAGCATGGAGCGAGTCTATAAGAGCCCACAAGTGATGAGGCACTTCGTGCAGGTTAAGCGTGCTGTAAACGTGATGTTTGAGTTTCTCTTGAAACAGCTGAAGGATTGCCAAGGAGACATCGAGAGGCTTGCTCATTCAGGTACTAGCTGTCGCGAGAAAGATGAATCGGGGTCAGCGATGGGCGTCTTTGTTGAATTCCTAAGAGACGATATTGGCAATTGGCAGGGCGAGCGACCCGAGCAGCTAGTCATAGACTTCATTGCGGGCATGACCGACTCCTTCTTCAATGAGGCTTTCTCGCAGTTCTTTTTGCCAAAGAGTACAGTCTAGTAGCCAGCAGCCCGTACAGTTCGACGGCGTGTACGAATTCGAGTAGGGTGCGTCGTGACGTACCCCAAACCTCCGTGGTTTGCAAGGGGCATCGGACGGCAGTATGATCAGCCTCACTCGATCGCCAAGTCGACCTGGCGGTCGAATTCTCCGTCGTGCTGCGTTTGTGAAAGGCGCACCAACAGCAGCGTCTGCTGCGTACCCTGGTCGGAAGTCTCGCTGAAGAAGTGACAGCCCAGGCTGCCTTGCCGCGAGGGCATCGTCGAAAGGACCAGCATGTGGCCGGGCGAAAGGGTGGCTTCGAGCTTCAAGTCGTCCAGCGCGCGCGACTCGTGGCCCGGATCCAAGCGGAGAACGCCTTGGCTGTCCATGGCCCAACGTTGGCGATAGTTGCCATGGGAAATCTCGGGCACCAGCTCCAGCCGAACGCGGCCGTCGGCCAACGGATGGGCCTTGACGGCGAAGATGGGCTGTGCCTGCCGGTAGGTCTTGCCCGACACGTGGCCCGTGGCGTCGCGGAGCAGAACCGGCAGTTCGTCATGATGCTGGCCAAGGGCGAGTTCCTTTCGCGCACCGGCACGTAGCTGGAAATGGCCGCGCATGACCGTCGGCCGATGGGCCAGGTCGGTTACCTTGACTTGGTGTATCTCGCCGGGCAGTGCCGTCTGGCCGGCCAGATCGAGCAGTTCGGAGAGTTCGCTTGGCAACTGCCCGGCCAACACGCCGGCACGAAAACCGTTGGGCAACAAACGTCGCCGGCAGTCGGCCGAGAAATGCTGCTCGTCGATTGCCCGCCATGCCGGACCGTTGATCTCCGGGTCGCCGAAGGGAAACCGCACGAAGAAGACGTCCAGCACGACGCTGTCAGGCGACATCCGGGGTTGCTTCAACAGGGGCTCGACGTCGGGCTTTGCAAGGGGCGTGCAGCCCGCCGCGGCCAAGAGCAACAGGCAGACCACGACCGGGACGCTTATCGACGGCCCGAAATCCCGGGCGACACGCAGGTTACGCAGAATCGGCCACATGCCACGCCCTGAAGAAGAAGGGAAACCGGACGTCCCGCGCAGAATGGATGGCGGAGGGTATCGGCGCGGTGGGCTTCTGTCAATGGGAGATTTATTGATGTGCCGATTGTCGATGACCACTGGATGACGAGCCAAAGTCCCTGGAAAACGGGGGGTCCCGCCGCTCGTGCTGCGCCCGTTGGCCATGCAAAGGCCAATAGCACGTGGGGTGGCTGCACTGGTTAACTGGGGTAGGTACGCTGAAACTGGTGGCTGATTGGAATGGGAAAACATGATCGGCGCAGTCGTATCGGTTTTCAGGGCAAACCCCCAAGGTCGCCCGGCCATCGCCCCAAAAAACGCTTCCCAAACCGGCGGATCCTTGTTAGAGTCAAGGGATAAGGTGAACGTTCTGAGCAAGCGCTTTTCATGGCTGTCTCCAGGCCGCGAGCGCGCGTCTGGACGGTGCCGGCCGGAAGATGACTGCCCTTGCGAAAGACGCCCTCAGTCGAGCCACGGAAACCGAAAGTGGCGCCGCGACAGAGTCCCTTGTCACCAGCTTGCGGTCGCTTCCAGGGACGGTCCTTTGGGTTGTATATTGGGCACTGGTTTTGTTCGTGATCCACTGAGTCCGAGAGTGCGCGGCATGGTTGATTCTCGCCGTCCCCAAGATATCGAGGTCGAGGAGTTGCTTCGCAACGCCGAGTTGCGCAACGCGCTGGAGCCGTTCTACGATGAATCGATCAGTCGCGTGAACGTCCAGCACCTGCCGCTTGCGGTCGAAAACGAATTCCTCGCGTCGATGTTGGCGTGGGAACAGGCGCCGGTGCTGCCGATCTATCGTTGGTTCGAACCCGAGCTGCGCCCACCCCGGCCGGGCGTGCTGACCGACGAGAACCTGCACGAGATTCTCTGGGACGTGATCAACAAGCTCTATGAGAAGCGGATCATGTTGGACTTCACCGATCACCTGGCCGACCGTGAGTTGTACGCGCTGATCTATCGCGACATTCTGCCGTCGCGCGAGAAGAAGATCGACTCGGGCCTGAACTACCTTCACTGGGACTGCACCGGCGCCAGCCGCGATCCGGAGGTCTGGCTCCGCTACTACGCGACGGAGGAAGATCGCGAGCTTTGGGCCGAGACCTATCGGCTGCCGCTTCCGGAGCCGGCCGACCCACCCTATCCCCGCAACCTGCCCCACGAAAAGTAAGGGCCGAAGGTGAAGTCGGATCTCGTTGCGGTCCCCACTGGCTTGACTTGCCGTGCTCGGATTGATACATTCAAATTGGGTGTATCGTGCGTGTCGGGCAGCGCGCTGGGACGCCGTTTCTAGGCCGCTTCCCGCGGAAGAAAGCCGATATGCGAGTGCTTGGCCTGATCGGAATCGTCGCGATTCTTCTTGGTTCGGTGTCTCTTGCCCAAGCGGCGCCGCTGCTCGAGACCCAATGGAATCAACGGGGAGACGATACGTTTGCCAAGTTCTCACCGGACCATTGGCGACTGGGCTGCTGGTCGACTGCCTTCGCCCAAATTCTCTACCATCATCGTTTGGCGCCCTCCGGGTCGAATTCCTATAACTGTACTACGTACGGATACCATATCAGCGAGGACTTCGATTCCCATACGTTCGACTGGCGCTTGTTCACCAACCAGCTCGTCGCGGGCAGCACGCCCGTCGAATCGATCGACGAAGTTGCCTTGTACTCCTATTACACTTCCGTGGTGATCGAGAAGGATTTCGGCACGGGCACGTACGTTCTCGGCCACAGTGCGCGCGCGGACGCCCTGGAAGACCACTATGATTGTACCACCGAGTACCATTATATTGGTGGAAGCTACGACATGAACGATCTCAAGGCGGACATCGTCGATCAAATCGACGCCGGGTGTCCGCTCATGGTGCACCTGTACGACGGCGACGCGGGCGGCTACCATGCCGTGGCCATCGACGACTATATCGACGGCGCTACGTTCAAGGTCCACATCAACATGGGCTGGGGAGGATCAAGCGACGGCTACTACGACATCGCGCAGCCCATCCTCGACTATGAAACATTTCGTAGGGTCGTGATGATCACGCCTCCCGCGACCCCGCCTCCCGATCCGTGGCCCACCGCGAATCCCGACACCTATAGTGGCGCCGAGGACTACTCAATCGACATCGATGATGGACCCGACGATGTCTTGGCCAATGACACCGACCCGGTCATCCCCCACGAGGATCTGGAGGCCTACAAGATCACCAACCCGGCGCACGGCACAGTCGCGTTGAGCTCCGACGGGTCGTTCCTCTACACGCCGCAGGCCGACTACCACGGGAGCGACAGCTTTACCTACCGGGCTTTCAACGGGCAATTGTATTCGGACCCGGCGACGGTCAACCTGACCATTGCCCCGGTCAACGACCCACCCGTGGCCGAGGATGATGAATATGAATGCGACCAGAACGGGTCCATTACCAAGTATGCTCACGAGGGTGTTTTGGCCAACGACACCGACGTCGAAACGCCCCACGGCGATCTCACTGCCCAGCGGGTGTTGGATCCGGAGCATGGCGCGATCACGGGCTGGGGCCCCAACGGTTGGTTCACCTATACGCCCGATCCCGGATGGTACGGCGAGGACAGTTTCACCTACAAGGCCTTCGACGACGAAGACTGGTCGGACGTAGCCACGGTGACGATCGAAGTTCTTGCAGGGCTACGGATTCCCGGCGACGCCAGCGGCAACGGCGTGGTCGACGAGCAGGACGCCGCGATCGTGGCCGGCTACTGGGGCCAGAGCGCGTCGGGGCCGTCGATGGGCGACTTCAACGGCGACGGCATCGTCGGCCCGGCCGACGCGGCCATCCTGGTGGCCAATTGGGGCTGCGGCGTCGGCGAGGCCGGCCAGACCACCGTGCCCGAGCCGGGCATCGCGGCGCTGCTTGTTTTCGGCTTTTTGACCGTACTGGGGCGACGACGCGATTTTGCTGCCGGCTGAGGCGCATGCGTGCAAGCACGCACACCACGGCTAAGAACGTGTTTTGAAAATGGCTGTAGCCCATCCACGGGTGCCATGGGCGGCTCGTCCGCCCTTGTATTTGAGCCCATTTGGTGGCCAGCACTGGCTGACAAGCAGCCAGTGGCACCCTTTTCAAAACACGTTCGAAGAGAAACGTCGGGCAAGCCCGACCGCTAAACTACTGCCTACTGCCCTCTGCCTGCGGCCTACTGCTTGTCGTCCGGCTTTTTCTCGTCGGCGTCCTTGAGTGCTTCGTCGAGCGCGCCCC
>Ga0315543_1004882_pt1 | contig 10828 bp, 7 predicted proteins | sample SalMarSW160210MG_2_FD_203098 | JGI IMG/M metagenome (GOLD analysis project Ga0315543, IMG submission 203098) | Salt marsh sediment microbial communities from the Plum Island Ecosystem LTER, Massachusetts, United States - Salt Marsh Sediment SW1601-210 ...
TCGATGCCGACAGAATTCGCGGGTGCTCGCCAACGAGAAACACGCAACGCGGTCGCCGTTTCGAGCGAGAACCGGCACAGAGCCATGGTAGCGTCGATTCAGTACATCGAGCGAATCATCGACACCTACCAGCAGGCGGCCCAGGCCACTCGACAGACACCGGGCCGCCACCACGGTGTCGTCCAGCTCACGGCCGAACTGGCCGACGAGGTGATGGTCACGGGCGATTTGCACGGCCATCGCCAGAATTTCAACACGATTCGCCGCGTCGCCGATCTGGCCAGCCATCCACGCCGCCATCTGGTCCTCCAGGAAGTCTGCCACGGCGGACCGCACTACCCGGACAGCGGTGGGTGCATGTCGCACACCCTGCTCGAGGACGTGGCCAAGCTGAAGACCCAATTCCCCGCCCAGGTGCATTTCCTGCTGGGCAACCACGAATTGGCCGAATTGACCGAGTATCCGATCCAGAAGAACAAGCAGATGCTCAATCTGATGTTCCGGCTCGGACTCCAGCACACGTACGGCCCGGCCACCGAGAAAGTCCGCCAATCGTATCTGCCGTTTCTCGAAAGCTCTCCTTTGGCCGTTCGGCTGCCCGGCGGCATCTTCATCTCGCACAGCATTCCCGAAAACGTCGAAGCCAGCGACTTCGACAAGACCATTTTCACCCGCGAAATCCGATCACTCGAGCTCTACGAGCATTCCAGCATTTTCGCCCTGGTTTGGGGACGTGACTATCAGCCGGACAATGCGCGGGCATTCGCCGAAATGGTCGACGCGCGCGTGGTGATCAACGGTCACGAGCCATGTCCTGAGGGTTTCGATGTGCCGAACGACACGCAGATCATCCTCGACTGCTGTAGCGATCAGGGCCGCTACGTCATGCTGCCGGTCGGCCAGGAGCTCTCGCAAGATCAGATCGTCGAGCGGATTCAGAAACTGGGATGATTCCGACGGCGGGTCCCGCCGACGGGGATGCTCGGTGCTGATGCGGACAAGGACCAAGAAATCCACGTCTGGGCAAGCTGCGCAACGGCGGCCAACTGCATCGGTCTTGGTGATATCGCCCGAATCTGGTACAAGGGTCGTTTCGCCGGTGCCGGCTTCCTTCCACGCTAAGAATCAGCAAACCCCACCCAGGACCCATCAAGGATGAAGAACTTCGGTAGGGTCACTCGCCTCGCGCTGCGATATCGTCTCACGTTCGCGCTCTCGTTGATCACCGCGCTGGCGATCGGCGTGCTCTGGGGAGCCAACGTCGGGACGGTCTACCCGTTCATGAAGGTAGCCTTCCAGAACCAGTCGCTCGGTCCCTGGGTAGACGGCGAAATCGCCAATTCGCTGGAAGCCATCAAGCAGCAAACCGCCGAAATCGAACGGCTTCAGGTGGAGTTGCAACAAGCGCCGCCGGACGATCACCGGGCGATTCGCAACAAGATACGCCTGGCCGAAGATCGGATCGAGGCCGAGCAGAAGGCCATCTGGCGGTACCGTCTCGTGCGGCCCTACATTATCCGCTATCTGCCGCAGTCGCCCTTCGCCACCGTGGCGCTGCTCGTGGGGATTCTGCTTCTGGGCACGGTGCTGAAGGATCTGTTCCTCATTGCCAATACGATCCTGGTCGCGCGGCTTTCGCAGCTGGCCACGTTCGACCTGCGCAAGTTGTTCTATCGCCGCACGCTGCAGATGGATTTAGCCACCTTTCACAACGAGGGAACCAGCGACTTGATGAGCCGGTTTACCCACGATATGGACAGCCTGGCGGTGGGGCTGACGGCCCTGTTCGGCAAGCTGGTCCGCGAGCCGCTCAAGGCCGTCGTTTGCCTGATCTTAGCGGTTTGCATCTGCTGGCGATTGTTGATTCTTTCGTTGGTGGTCGCTCCGCTGGCCGCGCTTGCGATCCGTTGGTTGGCCAAGATGCTCAAGCGGGCAAACCGCCGCGCCATGGAGGGCATGGCCCAACTCTATGACCGTCTGGAGGAAACTTTCCGCGGCATCAAGCTGGTCAAGGCCTTCACCACCGAACGTTACGAACGATGGCGTTTCCACCAAAGCAGCAAAAAGTATTTCAAGAAGGCCATGCGCATCGCCCGCTACGATTCGCTTTCCCATCCAACGACGGAAATCATGGGCGTGTTGACGATCTGCCTGGCGTTGTTGGCCGGTGCCTATTTAGTCCTGTCCGAGGAGACCCATCTGCTGGGTATCCGCATGAGCGACAGGCCGTTGAGCCTGGCGCTGTTGCTGACCTTCTACGGCGCCCTGGCCGGCACGGCCGATCCGCTCCGCAAGTTGTCCGACGTCTTCACCCGGCTGCAGCGAGCCGCCGCGGCCAGCGACCGGATCTACACGATGCTCGATCGCGAGCCGAAGATCCGCGATCCCGAGAATCCCAAACCGCTGCCGCGACACCGGCGCGACCTGGTCTTCGACCACGTCGAGTTTGCCTATCACCCGGACGAACCGGTCTTGCAGGACATCAACTTGACGATCCGCGCCGGTGAGACGATCGCCCTGGTCGGCCCGAACGGATGCGGCAAGAGCACGCTGGCGAACCTGATTCCTCGACTGGCCGACCCTACTTCAGGGGAGGTCCACATTGACGGCATTTCACTCACCGAGGTGCGGCTGCGCGAGTTGCGGTCTCAGATCGGCCTGGTGTCTCAGGAGACGTTGCTTTTTGACGACACGGTGTTCGGCAATATTCGGTACGGCTCGCCGCATGCCACCGGGGAGGACGTGACCCGCGCGGCCCGGGCCGCCCACGCCCACGGGTTCATCGAAAGTAGTCTGCCCAACGGCTATCAGACGGTGGTCGGCGTCGGAGGCAGCCGGCTGAGCGGGGGGCAGCGCCAGCGGATTGCCTTGGCCCGAGCCATTCTCCACGACCCGGCCATTCTCATCCTCGACGAGGCGACCAGCCAGGTGGACCTGGAAAGCGAACGTCTGATTCAGAAAGTACTTGAGACCTTTATTCGCGATCGCACGGCGGTGATCATCACCCACCGTTTGGCCGTCCTGACACTGGCGGATCGGATCGTGGTGATGGAGGCCGGTCGGATACTCGACGTGGGCACGCACGAGGAACTGATCGGCCGGTGTGATCTCTATCGCCGGCTCCACAAAATCCAGTTCCTGGATCTTCGCCAGAGTGCCTAACGGGCGTCGGCACGGCGAATCCATCGCGAAAATGGAGATTGGCACACCATTTGCACCTATAGGTGGATGCGTGCCGATGGCACAGCACTCACCCCCCCCAGACGGTTCGGCGGCCCACTTCGGGTCGCCGAACCGGAACAGAGAAGAGGCCACCGAACTCTGCAACTGGGGCCGATCAGCGGAAGAGGTGCGTGTAGTAGCATACATGACGGACCGTCGTGATTCTCTAGTTTTGGTGTCTTCTAAGCGGAACAGAGAGCGTCCGGAGCCAGAGAAGTAGGCATCCCGACGGGTCGGAAGCACCGGCTTCCGAGTTGAAAAAGGCGGGTTGGGGATCTCTTGCCGATCAATCCCCAACTCGCCTGTTTTATTTTGCTACAGCAAATTTGAACACGTGTTGCGGGATCGAACACTCTCTATTCCCCCTTCTGGGCCCATGCCTCCGGGAAATCGAGTCTAGAAAACCTTTCTCTCGACGAGAGGAAAGGTTTTTCTTTGCCACGTCCGCTAGTCGCCGCAGCGGGCGCGCCCTCTGAGCAAGCCCGGCGCTGGGTGGCTGCGTGCTGGCGTTGCTCGCCGTAGCAGGCTACCATGACGACTTTGCGAGTGGTCGCCCGTTTTCGACGTCTGAGAAAACCCAGAAAGGCGTCAACCCCGTGCCTTACCGCCTTGGCACTGACGAAGCCGGCTACGGCCCGAATTTGGGCCCTTTGGTCGTCTCGGCCACGGTCTGGCACGTGCCCGAGGCGCTCGACGCGGGGCGGCTCTACGAGCATCTGGCCGCGGCGATCACACCGACGCCGCGGCTGGCTTCGGTCGATCGGGTAGCCATGGCCGACTCCAAGGCGCTCTACGGCTCGGGCAAGGACCTGCGGCACCTCCAGCGCGGCTTGCTCGCGGCGCTGAGGGTGCTCGGCCGGACGGTGGAAGACTGGCAGGGTGCCTGGGCAGCACTCGACGGACGCTCCCACGACGCCCGAGCGGCGTTGCCGTGGTATGCCAATTATCAATGTCGCCTGCCGACGGCCGCCGGCGCCGACGAGATCGACCGGCTGGCCGCCTCGTTGCGGAGAGCCTTCGACCGCACCGGTGTGCGCCTGGTCGAGCTGCAGAGCCGGGCCGTCTTTCCAGCCGAGTTCAACGAGCTCTGCAGGCAACACGATTCCAAAGGACTTGCTCTGTCCCACCTGACACTCGATCTTCTGGCCGACGTGTGCCGGCCGCTTGGCGACGAGCCAATCCACGTTCTCTGCGACAAACACGGTGGGCGCAACCGTTACGCACGGCTGCTGGCTGAGCATTTTCCCCCCTGGCTGATTGAGATTCATGGCGAGTCTCGCCAGCGCAGCACCTACCGGTTCGGGCCGACGGAGCGCCGCGTCGAGATCACGTTTGCGGCCCGTGCCGAAGCCCAGTTGCCGACCGCGCTGGCGTCGATGGCGTCAAAATACCTGCGTGAACTGGCCATGCACGCGCTGAACGCATTCTGGAGGGCTCGCGTCGAAGGCCTTCGAGCCACGGCCGGTTATCCCCTGGACGCCAAACGTTTCAAGGGCGAAATCGCCACCTGTCAAGAAGCCTTGGGAATCGAAGATCAAATGCTATGGCGAGCCAGGTGAAGAACAACCGGACCGCGGAAGGGGACAGTCCCGTGTTTTCGGCCTAGCGTTTTCCAGCAAACAGCGTCTGTTGACCGAAAAACGGGACAGTCCCCAAGGAGCAAATCCCATGATTCTCTACATCGTGCGTCACGCATGGGCGGGCCACTATGGTGATCCCGAGTGGCCCGATGATTTCCAGCGGCCGCTCTCGGCCGAGGGGCGAGAGCGTTTTGCCGCCATGGCCGACGTGCTCGTTGCGCGTGGGATGGTTCCCACGATGATTGCCACCAGTCCGCTGGTCCGCTGCCGGCAGACGGCCGACGTCTTGGCCGAGGCAAGGGGCTCCGAATCGCAGCTCGTCGAACTCGATGCGCTGCAGCCCGGCAGCGATCTCGAAGCGCTGGTCAAGTGGACGGTCGGGCAGGCGAAGGAGCATGAGGAGATAGCCTGGGTAGGCCACGCCCCGGACGTCGGCCGCATGACGGCCAGACTGATCGGCCAGGCCGCCTGGATCCGGCTGGCCAAGGGCGGCGTGGCCGCCATCCGTTTCGACGACGAGCCCGAGCCGGCAGCCGGCGAACTCCGCTGGCTGGTGACGGCCAAGATACTCGGCTGTTGAGCGAAGCCGTCTGTTCGCAGGTTCCAAACCGCTCTTGCGGCGGTCGGCCGAACCGGCTATAAGCCCACTCCTTATCTTGCAGCTATCGCTGGAACCCCCTCGCTTGGAGTGCCTCTGCCCATGTATCGCAGAACGCTGCTGATCGCTGTCCTTTTGGGCCTGGTCCTCGCTCCCCGGCCCGAGAAGCTTGCCCAGGCCGCCGTCAGGCTCGACGTGCCGACCATCAAACGGGCTTTGCAGGTCACCGAGAAGGAAAACCGGGGGTTCGTCGAGCGGGTCGTGGGCCTGATGAACAAAGGCAGGCTGTCGCGCAAGAGTGTTACGATCGCCTTCTGGAAAGCAACAAAACGCACCAGGCACAAATTTCAGTACTTCAAGGCGGCCATGATCTACCTGGCGGCCCGCGAAGGCGTCAAGCTGAAGTAGCGCCTAGCGGAACAGTACGCCGGCGTAGCCGACTACCCGACTCTTGTCCCCGGAGCGCTCGGCGCTGGTCGTGTATCCCACCAGCCGGTACTCCTCGAGCGAGCCCAACCGGCGGAGCGTCTCCATGACGACCACGGCCGGGACCACGCCGCACATGGTGATACGGTTGTCGCGGACCACGTCCAGGAGCCGCTTCGGATCGCGCGTACGGATCGCGTCCAGCGCCAGCCGGTCCAGCCGTCGGGTCTCCTCGTCGTTGGCATAGTGGTTCATGTCGGTCGAGACGATCAAGAGCGGCCGCTCGGGCAACCCTTTCAGAACCCCGGCCAATTGGTCGGCGAAACGCTCCAACGCGGACCACTCACCGCCGTGCATGGCTACGCCGACCACACGAGTCTCCGGCGCGAGTCGCGCAATGATCGGCAGCTGGACCTCGATGGCGTGTTCCGGCCGATGGGCCGCGCCGTCGGGCTCCAGGCCGTCGATCGCCGCGGCCAACTGCTCGGCCAGCTCGTGGTCCGACTCGACGTATCCGCCGGGCAGGACCCAACGTCGATGGGGCGCCACGGCCCAATCCACGCCCGCCGCGTTGTGCTTCGGGCAGAAGACGATCGCGCGGGAGGGGAACTCGATCCGGCTGAGCACGTCGGCGGCCAGGTTGCCCGAATAAACCCAACCGGCGTGCGGCACCATCGCGCCGGCCCAACGCTCGGTCTTGCACTGCTTGGGCAACATCGCTTCGAGCATGGTATCCATTTCACGAATATCGCCCGGATAGAACGTGCCGGCCACGGCGGCCGGTCGCGGGGTCTCGGGCGACGGGACGTTCGTGGCCACGACCCGAGCCGCGCCGGTGGCCACGGCCATGCTGACCACGCCGGCCTCGGTTCCCTTGGGCAGTTGAGCCAATTGGGTGGCTTCGGCCAACGAGGCCTCAATCGACTGGCTCGGATCGTACACGCAAGCCCAGCCCGACCGACTCAGGACAACGATCGCTCGCTGCTGCGGGTCCAATCCGGCCAGGTCCGGCGTCTGGGCGGTCCCATGCATGGCCGCATCCCAGAGGACCGAAAGGTTGACTTTCGCATCGACCAAGACGTCGGCGGGAACCTGCCGTGAGCGCAGCCCACCGGCCAACGCTTGCAGCAAGGAGAAGAGGGTCGACTGCAACGGCACGGCCGGCTGGACCGACAACCGATTGACGCCGATGGTTCCTTCGAGACCGGCCGGTTCGATGTTAAGCAACAGTCCGTGGACAGTGCCGTCGAACCCGCCGGACAGATAGTAGCTGGGCGTGGCACCTTGGACCATGGCGACCAGGTTCCGCCGGCAGAAATCGTTCAGTGCGACCAGCTGCTCGGAGGTCGGCCCGCCGGGCGGCGTCTGGCCGGCCCCCGGCGCGCCGGGGCCGGCCGCCTGCTCGATCACCTCCTTCAAAGGGCCGCGGATCGCGTAGCCCTCGAACGTCATTAATTGCGTGGTATCGTCCTTCCAGGCCTCCGGCGGAAGTTGGGCCTTCAAACAGACCTGACGCAAGAACGCTTCCGCGTCCAGGCCGTGTTCTGTGGCCACGGCCGGAAGCAACAACCCGCGGGCCGCACCGCGCTGAATCTGCAGCCCATGCTTGCCGATTTGCACGGCGCCGATTCGATCCTCGCCTTGGGCTTCCACCGGCTGCAGGCTCCAGAGCAACCAGACCTCCATGTCGAGGTGCGCAAGTTCCGTCGGCGAAATGGGCGGGAATCGCGGGTCGTCCCGCGCCGCGCGAACGGCCGCGTGCTGGACCGCCTCGCCTAGCTGAACCGACGGGCCCAAGAAACCACAGCAACTGCGCAACTGCCCGCCGCGCTTCAGACTCACAAACGCGCCGAGCATCGACTGCGAAGCAATCGCGTCGTCCAGCGACACGGCGACGGCGCTCGGCGCGCCACGCACCGTGGCGGCAACGGTCGCCCCAGCCGCTCGGAACACCTCGGCTTCCTGGGTCTTGTCGAGCACAGGCTGCTCGGCCGCACTGCGCGGTTGATCGGTATTGGTGGAGTCCTGCTCGGCCATGGCTGATTCTCCCGTCTTGTCTGCCGCGGCAAAGTCGGCAATCCGCACCGGTTGGCGACGCGATCCCCAATCGCCGGGCTTCTGGTCGTAGCGGCCCGCCACCGCGGTCCCGCAATGCCCACAACGATCCCCTTTCAATGCATAGCGGCTCAACCGGTAACCGTCGCGCTCGATCAGAACCCCGCCGCAGCCCGGACAGTAGGTCGTCTGATGCTCCACGTCGGCCACGTTGCCCGTGTAAACGTACTTCAGCCCGGCGTCTCGGGCAATCTCGTAGGCGCCAACCAGCGTTCCGATCGGCGTGGGCTGCCGGTCCGTGAGGCGAAAATCGGGATGAAACGCCGAAAAATGGACCGGTACATCCGGTCCAAGCGTTTCGACCATCCAGCCGCACATCCGTTTGATATCCTCCGGCACGTCGTTTTCCCGCGGAATGATCAGATTGGTGATTTCCAGCCAGACGTCGGTTTCGTGAACCAGCCAGCGAAGCGTGTCGAGGACCGGTTCCAGCCGCCCGGCGCAGAGCCGTCGATAGAAGCTCTCGTCAAACGCTTTCAGGTCGACGTTGGCTGCGTCGATCCACTCGTAGAAGGCCGCCCGCGGCTTCGGCATCATGTAACCCGAGGTGACGGCGACGTTTTTCACGCCGGCCGCCCGAGCGGCCCGGGCCGTGTCGATCGCGTATTCGACCCAGACAATCGGATCGTTGTACGTGTAGGCGATGCTGCGGCAGCCGAGCTGCCGGGCTGCTTCGGCGACGGACTGCGGCGCGGCCTCCTCACAGAAACGATCCACTTCGCGCGATTTGGTGCTGGTCCAGTTCTGGCAGAAGCGGCAACCGAGGTTGCAGCCTGCCGTGCCGAACGAAAGAACGGCCGTGCCGGGATAGAACTGGTTGAGCGGTTTCTTTTCAACGGGATCGATGCAGAAACCGGTACTCCGGCCATAGGTGGTGGAGACTATCCGCCCGTCGCGATGTTCTCGAACGAAGCAGAAACCGCGGTCGTCGGGCCCCAAGACGCAGGCCCGCGGACACACATCGCACATCAACCGTCCCTGGTCGACTTCGTGCCACCAGCCGGCCGCTTTCGGCTCGCCCGGCTCGACGGTTTCCTCGGGCGGTGACTCCACTTGCTTGGCCATGACCGGTTTCCCCCGTGTTCGCCCCCCACCCAGGTAAGCATACCAGTTTGTCCAGCGATCGAACACGCCTGGGTGAGGGGGCTGCCCGCCGGATCCCCGCGGTCGACCGCCCACTGTTTCCCGTCTATCGTCGGGGGTAGAATGGTCCGTACTGCTTGTTTGGGACAACGCGAGAGCCGAAAAAAGCAACCGGAGCCTACCCATTCACAGCCGAGAGGTCGCGCTGATGTCAGATGACCGAATACAACCCGACGCCCCCCATCCTCGCGTCAAGTTCCAGTTCACCATCCGGTCGATGCTCTTGGTGACGGTCGCGGTGGCCTTGCTTTGCTCTTTTCTGTACGCCCTGCCCAATTATGCTGCAGGAATGGTCTTTCTCTTCGGCATATTCGTTGTTCCAGGTCCGCTCGTCTGTCTGACCATCTTCGGCACTTCCCATCATCGAGCCTTCGCCGTGGGCACGCTGGTGCCCTGGCTCCTCTTCTGCTTTCTACTCGAGCCTGCCGGTTTTCTCGGGCCATTCTATAGGCTGGGCGTTGAGGAACGTTTCATGCTCGTGTTGCCTTGGGGATCCTGCTTTCTCAGCGGCTACCTGAGCCTCTGGACGCTGCGGTGGATTGAGCGGCAAAACCCTGCCCAGAAGGTTGAACCGCCGCCGGTCAGAGACACGCCGTTGGCAAAGAGACGCTAGCAACCGACAATAATGGCTATGGAGACCATCTATCTCGACCACAACGCGACCACACCCATCCGGCCCGAAGTGGTCGAGGCCATGCGGCGCGAGTGGGCCAAGGCGCAGGCCAACCCCGCCTCGCAACACCGCCCAGGCCAACAGGCCCGCTGGACTCTGGAAGACGCCCGAGCGCGAATCGCCGAGCTGCTCGGCGCCCAGCCCCACGGCCCTGAGGCCGACCGGCTCCTCTTCACCAGCGGCGGCACCGAGGCGAACAACCTGGCCGTGCTGGGGATGGGCCGGGCCGCGGCTCCCTCTCCTCCAGAAGGGGACAGTCCCATTTTCGCTGCGCGAAAATCGGGACAGTCCCCAGCAACGCAGTCCCCAGCAACGCAGTCCCCACAAATCGTTATCTCGCCGATTGAACACGCGTCGGTCGTCGGCGCCGCAGAACGCCTCTTGGACGAAGGCTGGCGCGTTGACTCCTTGCCTGTCGGCGCCGACGGAGTCGTCGACGCGGCCAAGCTGCCCGAGTTGCTCCGAGCGGAGACGCGATTGGTCACCGTCATTCTGGCCAATCACGAGACGGGCGTCGTTCAGCCGATCGCCCAGCTGGCCGAGACCTGCCGCGCCCACGGCGCTGCTTTACACACCGACGCGGTGCAGGCGGTGGGCAAGATGGCGGTCGACTTTCGCCGGCTCGGCGCCGACGCGATGAGCATCAGTGCCCACAAATTCCACGGGCCGGTCGGGACGGGGGCCCTCTTGCTCCGCGCCGACGTACCGCTTGCGCCGCAGATCCTCGGCGGACACCAGCAGGAAGGTCTCCGCGCCGGCACGGAATCGATCGCCCTGGCCGTCGGTATGATGACCGCGCTGGAGCTCTGGCACGCCGAGCGGGAAGAGGCCACCGCACGCATGATCGCCCTGCGGGACCGGCTGGAAAACAGGCTCAAAGGTGCTTTGCCGGAGATCGTCGTCCACGGCCAGCACGCTCCACGACTGCCGCAAACCTCCAACGCCGCCTTCCCGGGGATCGACAGGCAAGTGCTCTTCACGGCGTTGGACACCGCCGGAGTGGCCTGCTCGATCGGGGCGGCCTGTGACAGCAACTCGGCCGATGTTTCCCCGACGTTACGCGCGATGCGG
>Ga0315543_1004883_pt1 | contig 10825 bp, 10 predicted proteins | sample SalMarSW160210MG_2_FD_203098 | JGI IMG/M metagenome (GOLD analysis project Ga0315543, IMG submission 203098) | Salt marsh sediment microbial communities from the Plum Island Ecosystem LTER, Massachusetts, United States - Salt Marsh Sediment SW1601-210 ...
AACGACGCGGCAGGCCACAGTCGTTCACGAACGACGCGGCAGGCCACGGTCATTCGTGGACGACGTGGCATGGCCACGGTCATTCGTGGACGACGTGGCAGGCCACGGTCGCTCGAGAGCGACGCGGCAGGCCACGGTCGCTCGAGAGCGACGTGGCATGGCCATAAGCGAATATTACTTTTTGCTCGGGGAGCATATAGGAAAATAGCGTCCGTGTCAATCGAAATCAAAACCAACAGCCATACCGCGTTCCATTGCGATTATCGCGGATTTTAATGGATAGGACAGTGCGTTTTATCTTTTCTTTATTTTAATTTGCCTCGCGGAACGGAGGAGAATATAGTGGATGGGCTATGGGAATACGATTCCTTGATTTCTTAAGGCCTATTCAGTGTTATGAATTTTGAACGAGTAAGCAGCGAATTAAGTATATTCTGCCATCCAAAATTCAAAAATAGGAATTTTGAGTCATTGGGTTATTGGACATCGAACATACGTCACGATCAGAATTTGTCAGTCTCTGATTCAGACTCGCTCTTTATATTTGACATCATCGAAAAAATTTTACAGAGAGGTGATTTAACATTTCCTGTTTACGAAGTTGAATCTTTAATAGTTCAGTTATATGGAGCGATTTTTGATATTAATGAAGCGGAAGAAAAAGGAAGCATTAAGTATAATTATAATGATTCGCTTGTTGAAAGATATAATTGTTTTGATAATTTTCGCGAGTTTAATAGCGAAGATAAAAGCTTAGTTACATTCGATCCTGAAAATCCAAAGAATGAAGAGAGACTATTTAACAATCTCCTTAAATGGTTTGGGAATAATATAGCGGGGTATATTTTTACACAGGTTCCGATTGAAAATTTGGTTCCCCGCGAAAAAGCCAAAGATTTTTCGGCGCAAAGGCTTGATTTTTTGATTTCATTTCCCAATGGAAAATCTTTGATTCTTGAACCGGGAGATCATGATGACGCGATGCAACGTGAAAGAGATGATGTACGGGATCGAATTTTTTCAGAAATAGGAATACGGACGCTTCGTCCGCGAAACAGCGAAATCGGTAAAAAAGAATTGCGTGAGGTTCTTCGGAGAGAGTTTGAAGCAATGGAGGCTGACGTCTTTTTATCCGATACGCCAGCGAGGACGCCAGAATCCGCTGCAGAAGATTATCTTTTTCTTTTGCCCTCGCTCATCTCGCGCGTCGAAAAGGTACTTTCATTCTTTTTATTACGTCGCGGTTTACTTTTAAAAAATGATTTGAGCATTGGATTTATCGAGCGCGATCTTGCTGTTGCGGAAATATCCATTTTCAGCTTTATAGATAAAGTGCTACGTATTACAAAGCTCTATTCCATTACATTAGAAATACCTACTTGTAAATTACTAATTTCACGAAATCCAGAATGGAATAATGTAGATGCTCAAGAATTATTAAAGGACCGTCTCCTTCAATTCGGCATTAATATCGAATTCGTGGATGAACTGGAAGCGGCAAAGAGTGATATTGTTTTGGACGTTTCAATTAAATATTCGAACGCGCGGCCTGATGTCGTTTCCAATGTGGCAAATTTTTGCAGTATTCGTAATGCGTATAAACATAATGCTGAAATACGTTTTTCTTATCTCTCAGAGCCAAAAAAGTTTTCCGAACAACCCGAAAGCGAATCGATATTAGAGAGTTTTTTAAGAGATTTTTTTCGCAAATACTCGTTTCGTCCCGGGCAGTATCCAATCATCAACAAGGCACTCGCTCAAAAGAATACCATTGGCCTGTTGCCGACAAGTGGAGGAAAATCAATTTGTTACCAGCTAGTCTCGTTGTTGACTCCGGGAACGACAATTATTGTTGATCCGATAATTGCGTTAATGAAAGATCAAGTTGCCAGCTTAAAAGAAATTTTTAAAATTACTCGTACTATTTCCTGGCATAGCGGAGTTGGGATAAAAGACGAAGAAGCGAGTAAAATATTATCTACAAATTTGATGATCTTTTTATCGCCGGAACGATTCCTCAGACCAAAGTTCAGGGACGCAATGCGCGCGCTTTCCGGTGCGGATATCTATATAAACTATGCGGTAGTCGACGAAGCGCATTGCGTTTCCATGTGGGGCCATGATTTTAGGCCCGCATATTTAAGTCTTGAAAGAAATTTTCGTAATTTTTGTACCTTCCAAGAGAGGGTGCCAGTTATTCTTGCGCTTACAGGAACCGCCTCCCAGCTCGTTTTAATTGATCTTAAACGTGAATTGGGAATTGAGGATATGGACGCTATCGTGAGGCCTAAGACATTTGATCGTCCCGAATTAAATTTTTCAGTAGTGTCAGTGCAGAGTAAGGATAAGATGCAGAAATTACAGCAGGTATTAGATACGATTGCGCATCGGCTAGGTGTAAATAATATCTTAACCGATGCCTATGGAATAATTTTTGCGTATACAAGACGTGAAGTAATAAAACTGTTTAGCTATTTTGTTACTGGGGCGAAAGATTATGTCAGAACTAGCCTCGCGGCCAATGATTCCTCAGTGATTCGTTACGGAATGTTCTGCGGGAAGAAGCCGAAGGAGTTAATAATTTCAGATAAGGAGTGGGAGGAATATAAGGATCATACATTAATGAATTTTAAACGTGACGGCATGCACTTGTTGGTTGGAAATACTGCAATTAGTGTTGGTATTGATAATGAACGATTGAACTACGTTGTTAATTACAGTATGCCTCAATCACTTGAGGCTTATTATCAACAGTGCGGACGCGTTGGGCGCAATGCTCAAAATTCAGAGTGTTGGCTTATATTTTCAGATGATTCTACAAAAAAGACACGGGAGTGGCTTGATCAAGACCGAAAAGCGCAGCGTTGGGATGATGTTGGCACAGTGCAATTTTTCCATGGCAGTAATTTTCCAGGCGAAGAAATTGAAGTCAAAGGTGCTAGAGATATATTGAGAGAGGTCTTTCAAAATAGAGAAACGGACGACGGAATGCATGTCATTAAACCCTTAAAAAATGATAATGGTGAAGATTCTACGGAAAAATATATTGCATATTGGCTTATGTTGGGGGTTTTGACGGACTACGAAACAGAGGGTATAGGCATTTCTACAAGACATCGCGTTCGACTTTCCGAAGCGACTCAGGATTTTTTAGAGGAAAAAAATATCGAAAAATTCAAGAAAAAAATAGTAGCTTCGCTTTGCAATTATTTGTCTCGTTATCGTCCGCTCAGGTCGATGGAAGTGGAATCTGAAATAGAGAATCAGCAGGGCGTCAACTTTAGCGAAAAAATAATTCGATACCTTGTTTCTTTTATCTATAAAGAGATCGCGTATCAGCGGAAAGAAGCGGTTAGGACGATGTGGAATTATTGTAATGTTGAAGACGCATCATCGGAGCACTTGCGAAAAATTATCCAGGCTTATTTTGATAGATCGGAGTTCTCTGATCTGCTTGAAGCGATGGCGAATGCGGCTCCAGATGATTCAGGCGTTAGAAAAATTGGCTCAATGATTAAGACCGTCGATGACATAGAGAGACTTTATTGGGAGACGAGGCGCCTTTTGGATGAGCGATATCGTCCTGACTGGGCAGCGCTGAACCTTTATGCAATTCTTTATCGTGAAAAGAGTATTACGGATACCAGCTATGCCACATTTTTGGAGATGGTAAATTCGTTACGCAATGAATTGCGAGATGAGGAGAATGTACAAGCGTTTATTTTGGTTTTCTTATTCCGTATCAAATCCATTGACAAAGGTAGTGAAACGCCTGTCAGCTTGGAACTGATTCGACGGCTTATTGTAGCTCTATACAGGGAATACGGATCGGAGTACCTTTCTATGATAGACCGGCTGGAGTTGAGTGGAGAAGAAGCTCGAAAGATACATTTAAGCATATCTCTAAAACAATTAGATAACCTTATATATGTCGGAAAATTCTCACGCATTGCTCGACGAGTGTATCGCTAAAGCAAAATCGCTCGGAGACGAAATCGACAAGTTTAAATCTGCGGTAGCCTTGAATGAGTCGCTTGCAAACAGCCTTCAATCTGTCAATGAGGCAATCACATCTGTTGCGAAAGAAGTGAAGCCGATCATAACGGCGAAATTTCGCAGGTTTCAGCAATTGGTTATTGGCCTCTGCAGTTTGACGCTGCTTATTTCAATAGTGACATTGGTACTAGTTCTGACCAAATGAATAATTAGTTATGGTTAAGATAATAAAGCATTGTGAATGGTGTGGCGAACCCGTTACTAAAGCATATTATTCCTTATGTGTTTCAATAGAAAACATTTTTTTTGGAAATTATGAATGCGTAAAAAAAATTGAGAGCGAAGAAAAACGTATTATACTGAAAGATGGTTCGGAATTGCGTTTCGATTTTCAGGCAGATCCTTCTCATTATGTGACTATGCACAAAGCTTGCGAGCAATTACTCTGTTCAGAAAAATGTGAAGATGAGTTTGTGGCTAAATATGGCAAAACTCCATTATGGACAAGAGAATTTGAATTTATTCACGCCGCGGTAAGATTTACCGAAAATAATCTCTTCAGGCCGGCGACACTTGATAAAAAGATAGCTCAAGTCTCGAATAATAAGTGTGAGGTATGTGGTTGTTCGTATCCAGCTTTTGGAAGGGTAATTAAGGAAAATATGTTCTTAGAGAGGAGAGAAAATTCAATATTAGAGGATCAGACATGGCAAAATCTTATCCCAAAATCAGAAGAATGGATAACCGTCACCTCGTATCAGGAAGGGAGACGTGGCAAAGGGCACTGGTTTTCATATCGCGCGAAACAAGATAGAAAAGAACTGGTATTGAAAAAAAGGGATCTGTGTTCTTATGACTGCATGTATCAATTAGCGAAGAATAACCACAGTTTTATACTTACGGATAGCGTGCTTGAAAAAGATCGATCGGGAATTATTACAGAAGACACGTTGCAGATAAATAAAGAATTAGGCAACCCCGTTCCTTGTCGTCCTTCATTCATCGGTTATTCATAATTCCCATGCCCCCTCTCTCCCTCTACCTCAAATTCCTTCTCCCCAAATCCATTGCGGTGATTGTTGTTAAACGCTTGGCACGGTAAGCTTTATACAAAGCTAAACTTATTATCTGAGTAGACAATTATACTATAAATTATGAAGTCTAATATCAATATTAAAGAGCTTGTCGTAATATTTATCTTGTGTTCGATTTTAGGCAGTGTTCTTTTCGGAATTTATTTTGGTATAACGACTGCCATCGCGGCAACCGGTGTACGATATGGGTATATGAAAAATAAAAAATAATACCAACTGACATGTCCAAAATAGTACAAGCACTTCGCACAACCGGATTAATTATTTCGGGAGGATTTACCTCGTTCATGGCGCTTTCACTTGTCGGTTCTTTCATGGATCCAACCGTACCAAACATGACAGGAGCAATTGCGGCATTCTTTTTAGGAATTTTGAGCGGAATCGGTTTTTATCTGATTTTCAAGATAGGTGGTAATGCAAGCAGTTCAGGATCTAACAAGCTAAACGACAGGACGCGGAGTGCAGTGAGCGAGGACGTGATTACAAACAAAAATCAAACCAGCTACTTTTGGTTTATTTGGTTCTGTATATGTATTGCTGTAATTATTTTAATTTTATTTACTATTTTTCTCTTTTTTGGGTATCAACCTTCTCATCATGCCGCTGGAGGCATTGATATTGGGGTGGCCATTCGTCAGTTTATTACAGGCAAATAAAAATTTATGAGAAAACTATTTATAATTCTTGCGACTATTCCGTTAGGATTATTAGTTGTTTCCTATGGCGCGAGTATTATTCTGGAAAAGAAGGGAGTAGATATTCAATGGCTGGAAAATTTATTTATGGCAGTTTATTGGATTTGTATCATCTTATTGGGTCTGGTTAGCTTGTACGTGCTATATATTCATGATTGATCCATAACCGCCATGTCCCCCTTGACTGACTACCTCAAATTCCTCCTCGCCAAATCCATTGCGGTGATTGTTGTGGCAGGGGTTTTGAAGAATTCCTAAAAATTAAACACCGGCCGTTGAGGGATGCGGCCGGTGTCAGAGGGATTCGTCTTCTCCTTGTAAAAGTTTTTGCGTTTCCCGTGCGAGGATTTCCTCTTCGTCCGCGTCGGCGTCTTGAATGGTGATTTCAATATGCGGACGGGACGACTTGCGCACGAACGGAGGTTTTGGATCCTTCGGCAGATCCACGTCTATGATCCGCAGGGGTGCTACGTCGAACGCGGCAGGATCAGGGCAGGGAATGGTGAGTCGTTGGTTTACATCACTTCCGGCAACCGGGTCCGCATCGAACGGATCGTCGATTTTACTCGAGAGCCGTTCCGTGCAATGCGGACAGGATGCGAGCACGGCTTCGTAGGGATTACCGCATGTCTCGCAGACCGTGATCTGCGGCGCGTCGGGCTTGTCCGTCGGCGATGTGAACATGGGGTCATCCGCCGCGCGTGCGGAAAGACCCGCGACCTTCGGTCTCATAGAGTTCAGACATGTCGAGTTCGGACAGAGGCCGTACACGTCCAGGTAGACATGGCAGATGTCGCACACGGCCATGAGACAGAGCCGGTTCGTGCAGACGCCGTAGACAGTTAGGAGCCTGCCGCAATGCTCACAGAGTTGGGCTCGCTCGCAGTTTTTGGCCACGCATTGAGCATGGTTCAGAGGTCCCTCGCAGGAGGGACAGATGTTTGGGATTGGTTTTTTCACCGGCCACCTCCTCATTGGTAAAAAGTGCAAAAAAACAAGTGAAGTTTTCAATAAATAACTACCATGAAATAGCTACATTGTCAAGCCGCCTTATGTTACATTTTCGCGCCAATGATCCTCCTTCGACAGGTTTCCGTCATCCTGCTACTCTGGATTCCTTATGGACATCATTTCCGTACAGGGGCTTACAAAGACATTCAAGGATCTCACAGCCGTGGATGACATTTCGTTTACGGTAGAACAGGGCGACATGTTTGCGTTTCTCGGACCGAACGGCGCGGGCAAGAGCACGACCATCAAGATGTTGACCACGCTCCTGCGGCCCACTGCGGGCACGATTCGGCTGAACGGAGCGGATCCGCATGAAGATCCGCACGCGGTTCGGAAGTCGTTCGGTATCGTGTTTCAGGATCCGAGTCTGGATGATGAACTGACTGCGTACGAAAACATGGAGTTCCACGGCGTGCTCTATGGCGTTCCGAAAGACATCCGCCGCGCGCGCATCGAAGAGCTCCTGCGGTTCGTGGAGCTCTGGGAGCGCAAAGACCACTTCGTCAAGACGTTTTCCGGCGGCATGAAGCGGCGGCTCGAAATCGCGCGCGGACTCCTTCACCATCCGAAAATTCTCTTCCTCGACGAACCGACGCTCGGGCTGGACCCGCAGACGCGCGCGCACCTGTGGAGCTACGTGCAGTCGCTGAACCGCGACGAGGGCATCACCGTCTTCTTTAGCACGCACTACATGGAAGAGGCTGAGCGCATCGCCAAGCGCATCGCTATCATCGACAGGGGAAAAATTGTGGCAACGGGAACGGTTGCAGATCTCAAGGAACGCACGAAGACGGATACGCTCGAAGCCGCGTACCTCGCGCTCACGGGGAGCGCCATCCGTGATGAATCCGCAACGTCCACGGATCGCATGCGCCAGGGGCGCGCCATGTGGCATCGCCGGTAAGACGGTTCATTGTTACGTGTTCACGTGCTGGCGTGTTCCCGATAAAGAGAAACACGCCAACACGTGAATACGCGAACCAGCCAACACTCGTCAGAAAGCAAACGCTTACACGATCCTCCCAACTTCTCCCGCACGGGAAACACTTATGAATACGATCTACATCCTGTGGCTCCGTCAGCTCAAACGCTACCTCCGTTCAAAGTCGCGCATTTTAGGTTCGCTTGGCCAGCCGCTGCTGTTCCTCATTGCCATGGGGTTCGGCTTCGGGCCCGTGTTCGAACGCGCGGGGCAGGGGAGCTACATCCAGTTTTTGGCCCCGGGCATCATTGCCATGAGCATCATCTTCACGTCCATCTTCAACGGCATCGAAATCATCTGGGACCGAAAGTTCGGCTTTCTCAAGGAAACACTCGTGGCGCCGGTGCCGCGTACGCACATCATGATCGGGCGCACGCTCGGCGGCGGCACGGTCGGTACCATTCAGGGCATGATCGTCCTCCTCCTATCGATCGCCATCGGGTTCCGTCCGGTCAGCCTCCCGGCGATCATTCCGGCGATCCTCATCATGTTCGTGACTGCGCTCCTGTTCACGGCGCTCGGTACGGCCATCGCCTCGCTCCTCGAAGATATGCAGGGCTTCCAGCTCATTATGAACTTCCTCGTGATGCCGCTCTTCTTCCTCTCGGGCGCGCTGTTCCCGCTGGAAGGCCTTCCCGCGGCGCTTACGGTCGTGGCGCGCATTGACCCGCTTTCGTATGGCGTAGACGCCTTGCGGCATCTGTTGCTCGGCGCATCGTACCTGGGATTGGCCACGGACGTGGTAGCACTCACGGGCATCACGGCCTTATTCATCGGCATCGGCAGCTGGTTGTTTTCGAGGATTGAAATTTGAGATGGGGAATGCGGAATACGGAGAGGAGCTACTTCGTATTCTGTATTCCCATAAAACGCAAACACCGACATCCATGACGGAGTCGGTGTTAATTGAGGAGAGGCGTTTCACTTGGAGGGGGGAAGCTTGATGATGCGGGGTTCACGTTTCGCGAGGGTCTCGTATGAAGATCGGAGTGCATCCGAAATATGATCATTGATTGTCCGATTCTCTTTGCCCTGACCAGGGACCGAAGGAGAAATAGCGCATTCGTGAGAAGGCGTTCTTTTGATTTTAGTACGAGAGAGCGCATCGATTCACGTATGGCCGCGGCACGATTACCGCTGAATTTTAGCGGAATGGGCCGCGATCGCTTTATAGGTCCTTTCCGTAATGAACGCAGGATGTCGCCGTACGCCCATGGACGGCTCGTGAGCTGAAGGGTCGCACGCGCTTCCGGACTGATCCGGTGAATATCGTCCATGCTTATCCCCTCGACCTCTCTGCATTCCGCGGTCTTCGAAAGGCAGTAGTTGAAGAGGTCGATCGCGATGTCCGCGACGCTTTGCGGGTTCGGGATCCCGAGTTCGATCATGAGGCTTCGAAGCGGGTTTGTCTGGTAACAGAGGATGTCGATAACGGCTTTCAAATGGGCCTCCTTCCCTTGGAAATGTGCAATAAAAGACCTTAGAACGCTTTTCGATATCTGTCAAGATATCCCGCATTCCTCCAAATTTCCTACGGAATTTAACACGAAAAAACGTCTAAACGATGATCCGCGGCTTCCGGGGGTCTACACGACCATCGGCGGCGTTTCAAGGTCGCTAATCTCCTCTCCGGCGATAATGCTGTCGATGCGGTACGCGCCGTGTGTGGGCGCTTCGATATACCCGTTCCACGCCATGCGCGCCAATGCGCCGCTATCGATCCAATCCTGAAGCCATTCGTCGCACGTGGATGCGTCGTGCATGGCAATGCCGCCGCCGACGTTATAGAGCCAGAGCTTGTTGAATTCCTCCTGGGAACCTACGGGCGGCGCCATGACAATCGGAATGCCGGCTCCGGTGTAGAATGACAGTTCGGAAGGCTTGGTCCAAAGGATGTCCGTTTTTCTGAGTACTTGATCAAACCCATCAAAATATTTGTGGCGTTCCGGTTCGTAGAACACTTTAACGCCGGTCCCGAGCTCCTTTCCGAGGCCTGCGAGCTTGACGTTTCTCGTAAAAAATTTCGCGACGCGTTTGTGCGTTCCGGCCACGAGAATGAGCCGCATGTGCTTCTTCTTGATCTTTTCACGGAGCGACTTGATAATGTTTACGCCGATCTGTTTTTGCGCGCCTGCGCCGCCCACGGCGAACGTGATTGTAACGGGACGCGAATGAAGATTCGCAGAGCACACCTTCGTGCCGAGCTCCGCCTGGAGCGTACGCCAGTAACGCGACGTGAACACGCCTTTCGGATCCAGGTTACAGATGCGTTGAGCCAGATCCGGTTTGAGGATCTTGCTGTCCTTGCCGCCGATGATGCGTTTGGGAAGGGGGAATCCGGTATGGAAAATTTGTTCGGAACGGACGCCATAGAGTTTGAGGCGCTCAACCACGCGTCCGGTGGGCGCGATGTATTTGATCTTACTGCGCTTTGGGTCTTCCGGAACCCATGCGCGCGCCATGTCCGTATCCGTGACTACGGTGTAGATGTCTTCCGAATAGCCGTGATACTCCAGAGCGATAGCTGTCATGGGGAACGTACAGATGACCGGGAGCCTGCGTTTGGCCTGAAGCTCTTCCGTGAGGTGCTTCAGGAGTCCCTTTTTGATGACCCGATACATGGCGAGGAGTTGGAAGCTCGGCTTCGAAAGGTCGCGTCGCGGGTAGAATTTCGGAATTTCCTGAAAGCGATCCATCGCCTCGAACAGGAGGTTACCGAGGATCGGAACCGGCTTGAGCCGCGAAATCGCCTCGTAAATCCTCCGTGTCTCCCTCCAGAGTTTGCGGTCGTTTTTCGGAATTCCCTTATAGTTATTCGATGTGATGAATTTGCCGTAGGCGAGTTCCTCCAGCGCGTGCGCCGCGCGGTCATGACCGTAGCCCATGTCGGCGGATACGACCCAAGCGTATTTATTTTTTTTCATATGCGAATGAAATTGATGTGGGAAATGATAGCATAAAATAGGAATATCGAATATCGAATTTTCATGTTTGTACCGGGTGAAGTGAAGAATCGAATGCAAATAACCAAAATCCGAAGTTCGTAC
>Ga0315543_1004886_pt1 | contig 10819 bp, 8 predicted proteins | sample SalMarSW160210MG_2_FD_203098 | JGI IMG/M metagenome (GOLD analysis project Ga0315543, IMG submission 203098) | Salt marsh sediment microbial communities from the Plum Island Ecosystem LTER, Massachusetts, United States - Salt Marsh Sediment SW1601-210 ...
CCCATCCCTGCGGGATGAGGCTGCCACACAGCGCCCGGCAGAGAAAAAAGTCAACTTGAAAAAACAAACCCAATCTGCTCCGGCCAAATATGACGCAAAGTCTTATTTAGAAGGGTATTATGAAGACAAACCGGCCGGCCGAATCGAAGAAAACAAAGCCAAACAAAGCCAATCTCCTGCTCACGAACAGAACAAAGGAGCGGGAAAAAGCGAAGAATCGCTCACAGCAGCAACCGGTTAGCCGAATGAATTGATTTTTCCCCTCCGGTAGTGGGGAATAATACTGCTTTGAAGAACGACATTTATATGTTTACTGCCATTGTTGCGCATGTTAATATCAGCATATTGACGGGCAATCTGGCCGGATATACGGGGTAGTATAGAAAGGCGATATGCATGAAAAATGTGCAGTCGAGCGATAAACAAGCCGAAATATGGTTAAGTAATCATTGTTATTATTTACAGGCAAATTAGGAGATATGAAATGAAGCAGTATGTTTTGATGAGTGTTTTGCTAATGAGTATGTTCGCATGCCCGGCGGTCCTCTCTCAGGAATTCGAGCCGGAGGATATGGAAATCCAGATGGAAATGCGTCAGCGGGAGATGGAGTTGCAGCAGCGCGAAGCGAAAATGGAAATGGAGCGAGAGATGTATAAGCTCGAGCTTGAGCAGCGCAGGATGGAGCTGGAACGTGCATACCAGGATGATAATGACGATGACGAAGGCGAAGGGGCACTGGGCATCCTGCTACTGATATGCGCGGTGATCCATATTCTCGTGGCGATTTGGGTTTACATGGATATACGCCAATTGAACCGCGGCTCCGGTATTTGGATTATAATCGCCCTTCTGGCTGGACTGCTCGGGGCACTGGTTTACGCTATTGTCCGCCTTGGTGACGGTCAGCAAAAGGGATCCTGACCGGCACGCGATTGATTTAGCCATAGGCTGATGCTATCTGAGGTTTTGCACTGCCTTAGTTGGAAGCACCCGGTCTCGCAAAAAGTCTTCATGGCCGTACATAAGCCGGCCCAGGGAATTGTTGCGCCTTAAAACAAACAATTCTTAAAAAAATGGTTATGCTACAAGGAAAATAGGGTATAATGCTTAGGCGTTAGTTCATAATGTATTGTTCTTAATTCATAGTATTAGTCGGGAGCATGTATGTCAGGTCATTCACACTGGGCTGGTATAAAATATAAGAAAGCGGCTTTGGACGCTAAACGCGGCAAGGCCTGGAGCAAAATATCTCGAATGATTATCGTGGCGGCCAAACAGGGCGGCGGGGATCCCTCTGCCAACCTGACCCTGCGATATGCGATCGACAAGGCCAAAGGGGCAAATATGCCCAAGGATACGATCGAGAAGGCGATCAAAAAGGGTACCGGCGACCTGGAAGGGATGAGTTTTGAAGAAGTGCTGTATGAGGGCTATGGGCCGAGCGGCGTGGCGATTATGGTCGAGGCACTGACGGACAACCGCAATCGAACCGGGCCGGAAGTTAAGAGGATGTTCGAGAAACACGGCGGCTCGCTGGGCACAAGCGGGTGCGTCAACTGGATGTTCACGAAGAAGGGATTGATTACAGTTATCGCCGCAAACACCGATGAAGAGCAGCTTCTGGAAATCGCCTTAGGTGCCGGCGCGGACGATATGCAGGCTGTAGGAGAAGTCTTCGAAATAACCTGCGATCCGGGTGCCTACGAAGAATTGAAAAAGGCCCTGCAGGAAAAGGAAATACCGATCGAGGTCGCTGAAATTTCCATGGTGCCTCAGAGCACAATCGACATTTCCGACGAACACACAGCAAAGAGAATAATTTCGCTTATGGAGGCGTTTGAAGACCACGACGACGTGCAAAACACATACGCGAACTTCGATATACCGGAGGAAATAATCGCCCGGATTTCGTAGTACATATTCCGCCTGATGTCACCGTGACGGTGGTGACATTAAACGTTGCTTAAAACGGCGGTCAAAAGCCGGATTTTCTGGAAAGCTCTTCCACTCGCTCTTTGGCATAAAGATATTTATTTTTGTCGAGCCGGCTGACAACGTCCTCTCGTTCGGGATACATCTGCCTGAACTGGGCACGGTATTCATCTTCGATCTCGATTGCTTTGTTGTACTGCTCGATTGCGATTTCTGCGTTGCCCATTTGGTCGGCAATTTGAGCCTGTTTGAAACGCAGCCGACCGCAGCCGGGATAACGCTCGACCGCTTGTAACGCAGCTTTATAAGCCTTATTCAGCCAATCGGCTTTTTCCTGCTGTGTCGAGGTTTCCGCGAGCTGACGATATACGTCCGTTAACCGCTCGAAGTTTTTGAAGCCGGCGTCGTTTCGCCCGATTGCACTTTGCAGGCATGTTTCAGCATGCAGCAATAAATCCCGATTTTTATCCAGTGTCATCTCATACTCTTCCAGATACAACCGGCCGTTAAGGGACAGTGCTGAAGAGCTTAGAACATCATCGCCGGCGGCCTTTTCCAAAAGTTTGTGAGCGTATTCGAGTTGTCCAGATGACCTGGCCATATTGGCCTTTCGTATCCGAGAGGTGCTTGCGGCTACGGGAACAAAAACGTAACTCAAATAAACCAGGCATGTCACCACAGCGGCGGCGGCTATCAGTATCTTAGCAAACGGTTTGGTTTTGAGAACGAGCAAAGGTCGGGATTTCGTATGCGAATCGATCGCGATAAGACACGCCATCATAGCCCAGAATGTGGTCAAAACGCCCGGTTCGAAAATGGCAAAGTCAAACAAGTTGTGCAAAGTCACGCCCAGCACGGCACAGAAAACAGCAACGGCGGTATTCGTATTGCGTATCTCAGATTTAGAATCTCGCGTTTTGATCAGCGGGCCCGCGAAAAGTACGAACGCGATGACAAAAACCGCCGCGGGCGCAATATACATTGTGACCATTATATAGATGATAACGTCAAGCGACTCGGCAAACATTTCGGGCATAAGAAGCGGACGAATAAGCAGCAAAACCGTCGATACGGCAATCATGATAATTATGGCTTGTGTTCTGAATGCCGGCTTGAACCGGTTAATTTCTACAGAGCCGGCAGCGGATGTAGCAGCGATCATTCTCCACAAGGGCACAATAAGCATAGCCAGAAAACCGAGAAGACCAAGCGGGCCGTATTGAGTCAGAATGCTGAGCGGAAAATTGTGCGGATCGGCAACGGATTCCAATGCTGCGGCCGGTTTGTAATGCGGATAGAAATCTCCGAAATTGCCGGGCCCGACGCCTGTAAGAGGATGGTCGGCGTACATTTTCGCGGACGCATGCCAGTACTGCCACCTGACGAGCATGGAGCCGCCGCCCGGCAGCCGGCCGTGACTCAATCCGTACGAGACAACCGCCCAACCGACTGCGACTGCCAGCAACAGACAAACCGCCAGGACGATTCGTTTGTGAGCTTTGAGCCAGTTGCCAAATAACAGGAGCATGAAGAACGCCGCCGCGGCAAAGAACAAGCCTATTGCTGCACCTTTGCTGCGCGTCAGGCCGAGGCTGAACAAGATGACGGCAATTCCTAAGCCGCAGCCGAGAATGTACCAGAGATCGGATGTGTCGGGCCGGCGATTTTTGAACTTGTCGATGAATAATGCAACAGCGGCAAACAACGCCATCAGGGCGAACGAGCCGGCGGAATTACGAGTCGTGAAGAAACCGCGGACACCTTTGGAATACAGGCGATGCTCGAAATGAAACTGCTGAAAAGAACCAGGCTTTATGCCGAACTGGCCGAGCATGATTTGCGGGTCCTGCTGGTACTGTTCGATCGTCATCTGGTTGCTGACGAAGAATTGCTCGGCACATTGATAGGCCGATATAACACCGAGAGCGATAATGACGGCCAGCATCAGTTTGATTTTAGCTTGTGAATCCAGTATCTGGACGAGCAAAAAAACCATCAGCGACGGAGCCAGAAATACAGCGATATCCGTCATTGCCAGCCGTTTGTCCGCTGCCGCCAGACCGGCAACGAAAGCGCCTACGCAGAATATGCCCAGACCGATTTCTATGCCGGTACGCCTATAGATAAAGCTCCTGCTGCAGAAGCTCCATACAATCCACAAGACAAAGGCCAGTATCAGCACGGTCGATACCGATAAGCTGTAAAGATTGTCGTTGAGATTAGCCGCGAAAGTGGTCGAATGCGTAGCCGGGCCCTCGGTAAACGTCGTGCGAAGCGCAATCACCGCCAGGCAAAGAGCAAGCAGCACATATTCAAAGTACGCCAGGGCTTTGCTCTTTGACGGATTCGGATTAGTCGGCTTCTTTGTCATTTTTGACGGTGGTCTCAAAGACAGCGATAATTGATAATACTAAAATTGTCTGCAGGAAAACAAGAATAGCGCCGACCAAATCGACCTGGGACAAAAAAGTCGCTCCGAGGCCGGTGCAGAGCGTCGCCAGATACAACGTAAGGACTGTTTGGGTATCGGTCAGGCCGTGCTTCTTCAATCGGTGAGAAAAATGCTGGGTATCACCAACAAAAGGACTCTTGCCCTGGCTTATGCGTAATAGAGTGACGCTGATGAAATCATAGAGAGGAACAGCCATAACAACCAGCGGCATAAAAACCGGATACCATTGGCCGCTTTGAGCTTCGTGATAATATGTCGTGCGCAGAGACAGCAGTGCCACAAAAAAGCCTATAACAAGCGAGCCGGCGTCACCCATAAATATCCTGGCGGGCGGGAAATTAAAAACCAGAAATCCCAGCAATGTTCCGATAAAGACAAGTGCCAGGCCACCGACGAGAATCTGGCCACTGAAAGCCGCGGCGGTAAACAGAATGGAACTCGCGATGACGGCGATACCGGCAGAGGCGCCGTCCATATTATCCAGAAAGTTGAATGCATTGATAATCAGCACAATCCAAAAGGCCGACAGAACAGAAGCAATAATCCGGCTCTCAATAAAAAGCTCGACCCTGATATCCGCAAAGGCTGCCGCGACGAATGCAACCGCGAACTGAACGCCAAGTTTGAAGAACGGACCAAGGTGCCTTTTGTCATCCCACAGGCCCAACACGAAAAGAATAACGATACAGAGCAGTATCACAAGAAGCTCATCGATTCTTGCTAAAAAATCGGCGGGATCGATTTTGGCATGTTCGGCAAGCCAGCCAAAATGGCCCGGAACAACGAGAAACTTTACAACCGTTATAGCAGCAAGAATGACGATTAAGAGCGTTGCAAATATGGCGATTCCACCGCCGAGCGGGATGATATCCCGGTGGTACCTGTCAGCGGCCGGGCGGGCGACAAAATCTGTCCGAACGACCACCTTTTTCACAATGGCTGTTAGAACAGCAGACAGAGCAAACGAACCAATCAATAGAGCTATCGCCAATATAGCCAAACTGACAACTCCCTAAAAATATAACGTTAAATGCCCCCCAGAACGGGCCTGGGGGCTAATCTATGCTTTTTCGCGACGCGACGATTTTAGCTGCTCCAGCAGCCGGGTTCTGACTTTTTCAAAGAAATCGAAGTAACATTGCTGCATGTAGTCCGGGTAAGTATGATCCAAAGGCTTCCAACTGCCCTTGTCAAAAATCAATGTCACTTCGGCGTACATTTTCCTGCCTATATATATACGATGCGAATAGTTTTTTGTTGTGGCTAAAACCAGCTTTGAAGGCTCGATAATCCCGGGATCCAGATTGACCGGTCTTGGCAGAGGAAGACTGAGAACTTTGGCCAATTTTTGCTCAAGCTTGTTTGTCCGTATTTTGATTTTCGCCAGCCTGCCCGGATCGATAAGCTTTTCGATACTCAAAAACTGCCTTAATATCCGCGGGCCTGTCTGGTCCTGGTAATAATCTGTTTTGTCAAACGGCCAGACATCGCTCGTGAAATCGGCATTACCGAACTTGTCAGTCAGTATATCGGCTGCACTGTTCAGACACTGATAGTTGGCGGCCAAAACACCTATTACAAGCTTTACAGTATTAGGCTCTCTCAGCTTCCACATTGTCAAACATCGCAGATTCGCACGGCATACGCAAGAGACGCGATTTGATCCTTTTTCTTCGGGACAAATTCGTGCGCTACATACCCTTTGTAGCCGGTCCCGACGATTGCACGCATTATCGCCGGATAATACAACTCCTGCGACTCATCGATTTCGTTTCGTCCGGGATTGCCGCCGGTGTGGTAGTGACCAATATATTCCTTATTATCGCGAAGCGTCCGTATGATATCACCTTCCATAATCTGGGCGTGATAGATGTCATAGAGAATCTTGACGCTCTCGGAGCCGACTTTCTTGCAAACTTCAACGCCCCAGGCCATGTTGTCGAACATGTAATCCTTGTGATCTACCTTGCTGTTGAGATATTCGAGACAGATGGTGACTCCTTTCTTTTCCGCGTATCCGGCAATTTTCTTCAAAGCGATGACCGAATTTTCAACACCGACGTCGTCTGGCATGCCTGCGCGGTTGCCGGGAAAGGAAATCACATTCGGATATTTGTACTCAGCGGCGGCATCAATTGCTGTGCGAATTTTGTCCAGGCATTCCTCATGGTTCTCTTTTCTATTGATCCCCTTAGTCAGGCCGTGCGTGTTGACCATCGAACAGGCAAGGCCGTGTTTTTTAAGGGTAGGAAAGTCATTCGGTCCGAGCAGATCGATTGCTGTTAATCCCATCTTCTTGACGATTACACAGAATTCGTCAAGGGGGAATTTCCCATAGCACCACTTACTGACGGATTGATTGATACGGCCGTTCTTGACGACCCGCTCAACATCGTCCGCAGCGACAGCCTGCCCGGCACGAGTCAATGTGCCGGCAATAGTCCCTGCAGCAATTAGAGAGCTGCTGCGGATAAAGGTTCGCCGTGAAGGTTTATTTTGGTTCATCATTATCTCCTTTTCAATATCAGACGTTTAACTGTTCTTTGAGTTCATTAACAAGTTCTATGACTTTGGCTGTCGCATTCTCGACGCTGACCTTGCTGCTTTCGGATTCGGAACGCAGCTTTACCTCGACATTGCCTTCTGCGAGTGACCTCTGACCGACGGTGATCCTAATGGGGATGCCAAGCAAGTCGGCATCTTTGAACTTCACTCCAGCGCGCATGGATCTGTCGTCCAGCAATACATCAATACCTTTGCCAAGCAACTGCTCATAGATTCTGCCGGCGGCCCGGGCAACTTCTTCATGATCCTGATTCACAGAAGTAATAATAACCTCGCAAGGAGCGATGCTGATCGGCCAGATAATGCCGTTCTTGTCATTGCCAAGCTCGATCGCCGAAGCGAAGATTCGATTTATACCAATACCATAGCAGCCCATAATACAGGGCTTTTCATTTCCTTGCTCATCGAGAAACTTTGCTCCGAGTTTTTTACTGTATTTTGTTCCAAGCTTAAAGACCTGCCCAACCTCGATACCCTTCTTAAAGAGCAGTTTCTTGCCCTTATACGTATCACCCTCGCCGGCTAAGCGGATGTCGGCAACGGCAATATTCTCACCTTCAAGAGGAAAATCTCTGCCGGGCACAACATTTTTAATATGATAGTCGGTCTTATTAGCGCCGGTGACACCTGAGGCCATTGCTGCTATTGCTTGGTCGATTATAAGCGGAACGGCTTTTTTTAACCCGACTGGTCCTGCGAAACCGACCTTGGCGCAGGTTAACCACTCGATCATATCCTCGGGTGCAAGTTCTAAAGATTGTCCAGTAATAATTCTTAGTTTTTCTTGGTTTACTTCGTGGTCTCCTCTAACAAGAGCAATTGTAAACTGTATTTTTTCATAACCATCAAAATTCAATAAACTTTTTTCGTTATCTAAATCTCTTTCATGGACATGAACCATAGAAGCCGTATGCATTGCTTCATCTTCTGCTTCATCTTGGTATCGATCATCTGTATATGTTGCATTTACAGCGAGATCATGTTCAGTTTTTTCACGTTTAAGGTCGTATTCAAGTTCTTCTATACGTTCTATCTGTTTAGCAATAAAGTCTTTTAAATCTTTATCAAATTTCCAGAAGACTAACGATTTGATCATATCTTCCGGTTTTGTTTTCAAAAATTCGCATACGGAATCGATGCTGCCGATATTCGGAGTATGGACTTCTTCCATCGGTGGGATTTCGGAATTAGATTGCTCCTTTGGCAGCGGATCAACAGCCGCTCTTTCGAGGTTTGCCGCATAGGAGCCGTCTTCGGTGTAAACGATTGTATCCTCGCCCGATTCGCAGGGTATGGTGAACTGATGCGATCCTGAGCCGCCCATCTCGCCGGATTCTGCCTCGACGATAACGTATTCGAGCCCGCAGCGTTTGAAAATCCTGCAATAAGCATCGTACATTGCCTGATATGATTTATCGAGGCTTTCAGGATCGACATCGAAGCTGTAGGCGTCCTTCATTATAAATTCACGGGACCGAATCGCGCCAAACCGCGGCCGAAACTCATCGCGGTATTTCGAGCTTATCTGATAAATGTTAATCGGAAGTTGCTTATAAGATTTTACCTCGCCGGCAATTAGGGTCGTAAAGACTTCCTCGGCGGTAGGGCCGAGCACGTTCATCCTTCCGTGACGATCCTCGAAGCGGAACATCGTCGGGCCATAATCGTCGCTCCGGCCGGTTCTATCCCATAGCTCAAGCGGCTGCATGGACGGCACGAGAATCTCCTGGGCACCGGCCTTGTTCATTTCCTCACGGACGATCGCGATAATCTTTAGCAGGCTGCGCCAGCCGAGCGGCAGATAGGTATACGTTCCGCTGGCTATCTTGCGGCACAATCCCGCTCGAATCATCAATTGGTGGCTGGCTACTTCGGCATCGGCAGGAATTTCTTTAACCGTAGGTATAAACATCCGGCTGTATCTCATATTTCGTCCCTTATGGCCTGTCAATCTTAGATCGTCTTATCATCAATTCAAAACTCAGTATGTTTAGAGCGATTTATAGTCCAAAAGACGAAGCTTTGCAAGGATATTTCACTTCCATCGGAGAACACGGAGTAACAAGCGGAAATTTGCGACTATTTTTTCTTGCAATATCATCGAAGCGAGTATAAAGTGTGTGCCAATCGATTTCTATTATGCTTGAAATCAGGGCGATTAGCTCAGTTGGTAGAGCAGCTGACTCTTAATCAGCAGGTCGAAGGTTCGAGCCCTTCATCGCTCATTTCCTGTTGCGGCTTTTATCGCCGGCTTTGATAATTGCCTGCTGAATGTCTTTTATGTAAGCTTGATTCATCCGGTCGAGTTCGCTATCATTTGCTGTCAAGGCTATAGGAAAATCAAAGGCAGGCAGCATCGGCGTTGACTTTTTCAATTCCGGCAGATTCTCCGCCAACCCCTTGAACTTATGGCCCCAGGCTTTGAGAGTCAGGTCCGCCTTGACCAGACCGGCAAACAGGCTGATATCTCCAGATTCGGGAGTATCGGCAAACGGCCAGGACAGCCATCCATCTGCCAGTGAACGGGACGCCTCGATTTCCTCGCTTATCCAGCGAGCCTGCTGCTGTTCGCTAAGGTAAGGATGATGCTGGGGCGGTCCGCCGCCATACCATCCAAATTCACCGAGGACCACAGGCTTGCCGATATGACAGTAGGCTAATACTCCCTGCAGATAGCCAATGTTTTTCCGCCGGTTTTGCTCCGATTCAAAAGGACTGCCCAGAGTCGGGTAGAAGTGAATGGTCACGAAATCGAGCCAGCAAGTTTGTCGGCGAGGATTGAAAGCGGCATAACGGTTCGGATTACCCGAACGTACCAGCGGATAAGACCACTGGATATACCCAACCGTAACCAGGTGAGTAGAATCAGCCCGGACGATAGCCTCAACCTGGCGACGCACCCACTCATCGGCCAGATGCTCTCTAAAAAGTTGCCAGTCCTGCAACCTCGGATTTCCCTGATTTGGCAGATTCTCCGGCACCGCCACATTGCCCCACTCGTCAGCTTCGGTCAGTTCATCACCCCAGGCGGCCTTCAGCGCTTTTTTGTTTGCATAAGTATTCTGGAGCCAGGTGTTCCATTGTGGACGCCATTGTTCGACAAACCAGGGTATATGCGGCTCGTTAAGAAGGTCCCACGCAAAAATGGCCGGCTCGCCACGGTAACGCTGTGCCATAACAGTCCAAAAACGATCAAGAGCCTGCAGGGCTGCCTGGCCGGCGAAACGGTCCGGCTTCCAATAGTCGGGTTGGCCTTCCCAGTGGTCCGGCCCGGTAAGAATCAACCGTATGCGCTTCTCCCGAGCAATCTCAACGAGTTTGTCCAGTTTCGCAAGAGCCTGCTCTTCGATCTTTTCAGCGGTGGGTTGAAAGCTGCCGGCAGTTAGGAAAACACGGGCACAATTGACTCCCAGCCCGCTCATAACAGCAAAGTGCTGCCGCACTTTATCGGCATCAAACTGCCGCCAGAGTTTGGGCGCCCAGCCGGTGTGGGGATCGTAGTAGTTCGTGCCAAATGGAATGTAGGAACGACCGGAATCAGCCTCTACGAAACCCTGTCCATCCGGTTCAACCGTTATAAGTTCCATGCTCAGGCGATTTGTCGCTCTGATTGCGGCGAAATGCCAAATGGATACCAAAATCACAGAAACTATGAATCGACTCATTATCTAATATTCCCTTAAAAATGCGCAGGCATGTGAATATTGAGCCGTCCGTTATCTGCATACTCGCATCAGGCACTTCGAGCATCTTATACCCGCAGGCTATCAGTATGCGCTCCAGAGATACAATACCTGCGGCGTACCAAGCTCGTACAGCGTGTTTCTGTCGAGTTTTAATAAGCCCTGCTTGCGAGTGCTCAAAATGTC